>Ga0209470_1001059_pt1 | contig 20868 bp, 20 predicted proteins | sample GraSoiAngelo_125_FD_185882 | JGI IMG/M metagenome (GOLD analysis project Ga0209470, IMG submission 185882) | Grasslands soil microbial communities from the Angelo Coastal Reserve, California, USA - 14_0927_05_40cm (SPAdes) (version 2) | ecosystem: Environmental > Terrestrial > Soil > Grasslands ... | reverse complement strand
CGACGTGGGCGGCGGCCAGGGCGCGTTGATCTCGTCCATCCTCGGTGCCAACCCGGCCCTGCGCGGCATCCTCTTCGACATCCCGCCCGTCATCGAGAACGCGAAGGCCCGCATCGCGGAGGCCGGGCTCGCCGGGCGCTGCGAGCTGGTCGCGGGCGACTTCTTCGCCTCGGTCCCCGTCGGCGGCGACGCTTACGTCCTCAAGTGGGTCATCCACGACTGGGACGACGAGCGCAGCGTCGCCATCCTGCGGAACTGCCATCGCGCCATGCCCCGGGACGGGCGGCTGCTCCTCGTCGAGCGGGTCGTCCCGGAGCGGATCGACCAGAGCGCCGACACGCAGGGTATAGTGCTCGGCGACCTGAACATGCTGCTCTGGACGGGCGGCCGCGAGCGCACCGCCGCCGAGTACGGCGCGCTTCTCGCGAGCGCGGGCTTCACGCCGGCGGGCATCGTTCCCACGGCCACGCAGCTCAGCGTCATCGAGGGGACGCGAGCGTAGCCCGTGGAGTCCGGCGGCAGCTCGCGCCTCTCCCGCCGCATCGCCATCGTCGGCATCGGCGAGACGCGTTACGAGCGCCGGGCGTCCCGCCCGCTCATGGCGCTCCTCCTAGAGGCCGCCCGGGCGGCGCTCGCCGACGCCGGGCTCGCGGCGCGCGACCTGGACGGCATCATGGCGCCCGGCACGTCCTACGCGGAGCTGCACGAGCTGGCGCGCGAGCTCGGCGTGCGGCGCCAGTTCTTCAACGCCGCGGGCTACAATGGCGGCGCGGCGGTCGCCTCGGCGCCGCTGCTCGCCGCGCTCGCCATCGAGGCGGGCCTGGCGACGGCGGTGCTCTGCGTGCGCGGGCTCGCGTGGGGAACGGAGCGGCAGGGGAACGTGGGCCAGCTGCACGCCGAGATGCCGATGAAGGCGAGCTTCGAGATCCCCTTCGGCTGGTATCCGCAGATCGTCTACTTCGCGGGCATGGCGCGCCGCCGCATGGAGCTCTACGGCACGACCGAGGCGCAGCTCGGGGCGATCGCGGTCGCCTTCCGCCGCCACGCGGCGCTCAGCGAGAACGCGCTCCTCCGGGATCGCCCCCTCACCCTGGAGCAGTACCTCGCCGAGCCCTACCTCGCCGAGCCGTTCCGCGCCTCCGACTGCTGCCTGGTGAACGACGGCGCGGGCGCCTTCGTGATGACCTCGGTCGAGCGCGCGCGCGACCTCCGCCAGCCGCCGGTCACGGTGCTCGGCGTCGGCGCCGGCGTCAGCGAGGAAGGCGAGTACGCGAGCCTGCGCTCGGACTACCTGGCGACCGCGGCGGTGCACTCCGCCCCGCGCGCCTTCGCCATGGCCGGGCTCGAGCCGGGCGACGTCGGCTTCGTCACGCTCTACGACAACTTCACGTCGATGGTGATCCAGCAGCTCGAGGACATGGGCTTCTGCGGCCGCGGCGAGGGCGGGCCGTTCGTCGGCGGTGGGCGTATCGCGCTCGGCGGCGTGCTCCCCGTGAACCCGAGCGGCGGGCAGCTCGCGCAGGCCTTCATGCTCTCGATGAACAACGTGTGCGAGTCGGTGCGGCAGCTCCGCGGCGCGGCGGGGCCCCGCCAGGTGAGGGACGCGGAGGTCGGGCTGGTAGCGGGCTACTCCGGCTCCGAGCACGCGACCCTGCTCCTCGGGCGCGGCTGATGGCAGCGGCGCGCGAGATCGCGGCGCGCCACCTGCCCGACCCGGAGTGGCCGGCGGCGCGTGCGTTCTGGGAGGGCTGCCGCGCGGGCGAGCTCCGCCTCCCGCGCTGCCGGGACTGCGGGCGCTGGGTCTGGTACCCGGCCTCGGCCTGCCCGGAGTGCGGCGGCGGGCAGCACGAGTGGACGCGCGTGAGCGGGCGCGGGCGGCTCTTCACGTGGGTCACCGTGCACCGCGCCTTCCTCCCCGGCTACGAGGATCGCGTGCCCTTCGTCACCGCGCTCGTCGAGCTGGAGGAGGACGCGCGCGTCCGCCTCGCGACCTTCCTGCACGACGTGCCGCCGGGCGGGCTCCGCGTCGGGCTCCCCGTCGAAGTGACCTTCGAGCGCGTTGACGAGCGCCTCACCCTGCCGGTATTCCGCTGCGTGACCTGATCGGAGGACACCATGCCGCTCGATCCCGAAGCCAAGATGCTGCTCGAGCAGATGACGGCCGTGGTGCGCCCCTTCGACGAGCTCTCCGTCGAGGAGGCGCGCGCCGCGATCGTCACCCTCTCCGCCGCCGCCGGCGAGGGCGAGGCGATCGCCAGGGTCGAGACCCGCACCGTCCCGGGCCCGCGCGGCGAGATTCCGGTGCGCGTCTACGCGCCCGAGGGCCGTGCGCCCTTCCCGGCGCTCGTCTACTTCCACGGCGGCGGCTGGGTGATCGGCAACCTCGAGACGCACGACGGCCTCTGCCGCCACCTCGCCAATGCCGCGGGCGCGCTGGTCGTGTCGGTGGACTACCGCCTCGCGCCCGAGCATCCCTTCCCCGCTCCGGGCGAGGACGCGTACACGGCCACGCGCTGGGTGGCCGCCAACGCCGGGGCGCTCGGCGGCGACGCCCGCCGTATCGCGGTCGGCGGCGACAGCGCAGGCGGCAACCTGGCGGCGGTCGTCTCCCTGATGGCGCGCGACCGCGGCGGACCGCCGCTCGTCTTCCAGCTCCTCGTCTACCCGGTGACCGACGCGCCCTCGGCGAACACTGCGTCGTATCGGGAGAACGCCGAGGGCTACTTCCTGACCGCCAGGATGATGCGCTGGTTCTGGAACCACTACTGCGGGAAGAACCCCGACCTGGACGACCCGTACCTCTGCCCGCTGCGCGCAAAGAGCCTGAAGGACCTCCCCCCGGCGCTCGTCGTCACCGCCGAGTTCGACCCGCTGCGTGACGAGGGTGAAGCCTACGGCGCCCGCCTCCGCGAAGCCGGGAATCGGGTCCTGGTGAAGCGCTACCCCGGCATGATCCACGGCTTCTTCGGCATGGGCACCCTGCTCACCCAGGCCCGCACCGCGACGAAGGAGGCGGCAAGCGCGCTCCGCGCCGCGTTCGGCGCGTCCTGAGCCGCGTGCGCCGGTCCTCGAACGCGGGCAGCACGGGCAACTTCGGGGCGTGCACCGGCCTCGACATCGCGGGACGCGTGACGACCAGCGGGGGCGCCGCGCTCGCGGGCGCGACCGTGACGCTGTCGGGGGCGGCGTCCAGGACGACCACGACGGACAGCGCCGGCCACTACACGTTCTTCGGCCTCGTGAACGGCAGCTACACCGTGACCGCCAGCAAGTCCGGGTGCAGCTTCACTCCCCCGAGCCACAGCGTCACGCTCTCCGGCAACAGCGTCGCGGGGCAGAACTTCACCCAGGCCGGCGGGTGCTGTTGACGCTCGCCTGATCCCGCCAGCGCGCCCGGCCGCCGGATCGTCACAGAGCAGCCGCCTCCGCGCGGACATTCCGTCGGGCACCGTGCTACGGCGCGCCGACGGTCGCCGGGGCAGGCCGCGGCCTGCGGGCGGCGCACAGCTGCCGGTAGAGCGCCTCGATGCCTTCGACGTGCGGCTCCATCGCCTTCGGCGGGACGATGGCCCGGCGCCAGCGGGCAAGGCAGTCGGGATCGGCGATGACGCTCTGCAGGCAGGCGGCGAGGGCCTTGGCGTCTCCGGCCGGGAAGGTCAGGCCGGTGGCTCCATGCTGGACGAGTTCCGGGATGCCGCCGATGGCGGCGCCGATGACGGGTACGCGCGCCGCGTGTGCCTGGTGGATGGCAAACGGTGAGGGCGCCTGCCACGTCGAGGGGACGACCAGCGCGTCGATCGCGGCCAGCGCCTCCCAGCGGTCGCGCCGGGTCACGGGGCCGTGCCAATGGATGTCGGGATGGATGCTCCGCCGGTGAAGTTCCTCCGCGTATCGCCGGTCGACCGGCGCTGCGAACACATGCAGCTCGCCCTGACCCGCGGGGACGGCGGCGAAGGCCTCCACGAGTACGTGGGCGCCCTGTTCCCGTGTCAGCGCGCCGAAGAAGCCGAAGCGAACACGGTCGTGGCGGCGCCTCTCCGGTAGCCAGGTGCCCGGATAGGGCGGGGGGCTCGGGGTGCCGTACGGGCAGAGCGTCATGCGCTCGGTCGGAATGCCGTTCCGGCGGAAGACCTCGCGCACGAACCGGGAGGGGGCGAGGATGCGATCGACCTTCAGGAGCTGGCGCCTGAGGTACTCGTAGCGGTAGAGGTTCGCGCCGACGGCCACCGGGTTGAGGCGCGACCGGGCCAGTTTGCTCCACTCGAGGCACTGGCAGCAGTTCCGGCCCCGCGCCGGGCCATCGCAGCATTCCCCGTCACGCCGGACGAGGCTCCCCTGGTGGCAGAGGAACCAGTAGTCGTTCAGCGTCACCACCCTCGGGATGCCGCGGTTGCGGCACTCGGGAATGAGCTCGGCGGAGAGCGACCCCAGTTGCTGGATATGGACCACGTCGGGCTGCATCTGGTCGAGCAGCCAGCGGACCACGGGCCGCGCCTCCGGGTTGTCGAAACCGTCGAAGAACCGCCCCACCGTTCCCAGCGTCCGGTAGGCTCGCGTTGCAGCCACGCGGTCGACGACGATCGCCAGCTCGCCGTCCAGCTCCATGGTCGTTCCCACGTCCTCCCGGACCCTCGCCGTGCTCAGCACCCGCACCGCGTGGCCGCGCCGGGCGAGGGCGAAGGCGAGGTCGGCACAGTAGGCCCCGGGGGCGGTCGCGTCTCCCGGTGGGAACTGATCGACGACTTGGAGCACGCGAAGCCCCGCGTCGCGGGGCTCGCCGAGGCGTGTGGCGTGCAGGCGCTGCATGAACTCCAGCGGTTTCTCGACCATCTCGACGAGAGGCGAGTGCTGCCGCGCGGCAGGGCGGGCCTTCAGGATGAACTGGTAGGCCATCGCCCCGGAGCGCGCGAAGGCGTCGCGCAGGGCCGGGGTGTACGACATCCCCGCCCGCCGGAGGTACTCCACGATCACGGGGTCCGCCACCTCGTTGGTGGTGCAGTCCCATGACTCCACCGCCAACCCAGACGACACGAGGAGCTCCTCCAGCGTCTCCCGCGTGAAGAAATGCAGATGCGTCGCGTCCAGAATCCCGAGCGTCTCACGGCGAAACGACCCGAGCAGCAGCTCCAGCCGCACCGACACGTGCGCAACGTTCGGCACCGACGCCACCACAGCGCCGCGCTCCGGCTCGAGGACCCCCAGCGCCTCCCGCAGCACCTGCCCCGGGTCCCGCAGATGCTCGAGGACGTCCGAGAAGAGCACCACGTCGAAGCGCCCCGCCCCCAGCGCCGCGGTCCACCCCGGCTGCTCCACGTCCGCCACCAGCACCTGCTCGCAGTACGCCCGGGCCCGCGCCGCATCCTCCGCGTCCCGCTCCACTCCCACCACCCGGCAGCCCAGCGTGCCCAGGGCCTCGGCCCCGTACCCGTGCGCGCAGCCGACGTCGAGCACCCGCCGATCCGGCCCGATCAGCCGAGCGACCTTGGCGATGACCGAGCCTTCGTTGGTGAGGTCGGCGGTGAGGTGACTGTACTGCGACACGAACCGGTATTTCTGGCTACGGCCCGATCGTGCTCGGACCGTTCCAGCGTCCCTGGTCGCGGCTTGCAGCTGGTGGCACCCCGCAGCCTCGTCCGCTCCCCGTTGCCACCCGGCAGTCGCCCCTCAACACCCGCACCACGAGGCGTTCCACTACCTCAAGAGGCGCGGGGCGTGCAAGCGCAGCGGCCCTCCATCACCTCGACCTTGGTAGCATCCATGCCCTCAATGCCGGTTGGAGTCGTGGCAACCGAGGCGGTCGCAATGGTAGAGAGTGCCGGATGCGCCCCGCAGCGCTCGACCTGGGCTCGCGCCACTTGCAGGCCACCAGGGTCGACGGCGCGCTGCGCGTGGTCATCGACCGCCCCGAGCGCCGCAACGCGCTCACTATCGAGATGTACCACGGCCTCAAGAAGGCCGCCGTACTCGCCGAGCGCGACCCGGCGATCGACGTGCTCCTCGTCACCGCCACCGGCGATCACTTCTGCGTCGGGGGCGAGATGGGCGGGCGGCACGAGGGCGGCGCCGGGCTCGACCGCGAGACCGACGGCATCGACCTCCTCCCCTTCATGCAGCTCGAGCGCTGCCCGAAGATCGTCGTGCTCGGGATCAACGGTACGTGCCAGGGCGGCGGGCTCAACCTGACCCTCACCGCCGACCTCGCCGTCGCCTCCGAGCGCGCCACTTTCCGCGCCCCGGAGCTGCTGCGCGGCGTGGCCGACTGCTTCCTGGGCGCGCGCCTGGCGACCCGGGTGGGCATGGCGCGCGCGAAGCTCCTCCTCTTCACGGCCGCGGAGGTGACCGCCGCCGAGGCGCTCGCCATGGGCCTCGTCGCGCGCGTGGTGCCCCACGCGCAGCTCGAGACGGCGCTCGCCGAGACGATCGAGCGGGTGCGAGCGACGGGTCCGCAGGCGCGGGCGGCGCTCAAGCGCGACCTGAACCGCCAGCTCCCCGCGATCGACTTCGCGATGTTCGCCGCTTCGCTCGCCTCCGACGAGGTGCGCGAGGGCTTCGCGGCGTTCGTCGAGAAGCGTCCGGCCGGGTGGACGCGGCGAAGGGAGTAGGCGCCCGCCGGGCGGCGGGGCTTGACGTAACGAACGTTCGTTCGTTACACGTCTCGCATGCCGACGGCGGCCGCCAAGCGCAGGGCCGGTCACGGCGCCGCCGCGGTGCCGACCCGCGAGGTCATCCTCGACACGGCCGAGCGCCTGTTCGCCGCGCGCGGCGTGGAGGGCGTGGCGGTGCGCGACCTCGCGCGCGAGATGGGGATCACCGCCTCGAGTCTCTACAACCACTTCTCCGGCAAGCGGGCGCTCTACGACGCCGTCCTCGAGCGGGGGCTCGGGCCGATCGTCGAGGCCGTGGCCGTCGCCTGGCAGGACGGGCTCCGCCCCGAGCGCGTGCACGCGACGCTCGACCGGCTGACCGCGCACCTGGCCCGCCATCCGCACCTCGCGCGCCTGCTGCAGCGTGCGCTGCTCGAGGAGTCGGCGGCGGTGCAGGCGCTCCTCGCTCGCTGGGTCGGCTCGCTCTACCGCGAGGGCATCGCGGTGGTCCGCAAGGCGGCCCGCGACGCCGGCTGGGAGGCCGAGCAGGTCCCGCACCTGGGCGTCGCCCTCTTCGGCATGATCTTCGCCTACTTCACGAACGCCACCGCGCTCCGCCGGCTGGCCGGTTGGGGCGACGACCCCTTCTCGGCGCGCGCGCTCGCCGTCCAGCGCCGCTTCCTCGAGCAGGCGATCATCCGGCTGCTCGGGCCGCGCCCGCGGCCGCTCGCACGGAGGCCCCATGGCTGACACGGAGCATGGCCGCATCACCGACGAGGGCATCGCGAAGCTGCGCGCCCGCATCGGGCAGGGCTTCCCGGGCCGCCGCCCATGGCGCACCGAGGTGACGCGCGACGCGATCTACCATCTCGCGCTCGCGATCGGCGATCTCTCGCCCCTCTATCTGGACGAGGACTACGCGCGGAAGACGCGCTGGGGGACACTCATCGCCCCGCCCATCATCGTGCAGAGCATGGACACGCTGCGCGCCGTCGGCCACAGCGGGCTCCCGGAGGGTCTGCCCGGCGTGCACTCCATCTGGACCGGCTCGCTCTACGAGTGGGAGCGCGCGGTCAGGCTGGGCGACCGCCTGCGCGCCGACTGCTACCTCAAGTCGCTCACCGAGAAAGAGAGCACCTTCGGCGGCGGCCGCGCCCTCTACCAGACCTACGAGGCGGTCTACTACGACCAGGACGGGCAGCGCGTCGGGCTCCGGAACGACACCTGGATCCGCATCGAGCGCACGAAGACGCGCGAGAAGAAGAAGTACGGCGAGATCGCGCTCGCCCAGTGGACGCCCGAGGACATCGCGCGCTTCCAGGAGGAGTACCGCCGGCAGACGCGCGCGACCGAGCGATGGTGGGACGACGTCGAGGTGGGCGACCCGCTCGGTCCGCTCCTCAAGGGCCCGCTCACGCCCACCGCCGAGATCGCCTTCGAGTCGTTCTTCGGCATCTACCTGGTGGGGAACATCGTGGCGGCCCGGCTCTACGACAAGCACCCCGCGCTCATGATCCCGAACGAGCAGGGCGTCCCCGAGCCGCCGCAGCGCGTGCACTGGGACAACGCCTTCACGCAGCGGCTGCTCGGCCTGCCCGGGGCGTACGACCTCGGCCCCGAGCGCTGCGCCTGGCTCTGCCAGTGCGTGACGGACTGGATCGGCGACAGCGGGCTGCTCACGCGCCTCGAGGCCCGCTACCACAAGTTCAACTACATGGGCGACGTCACCTGGGTGAAGGGGCGGGTCAGCGACAAGTTCGAGCGCGACGGCAGGGCGTACGTGCGCTGCGAGCTCCAGTGCGTGAACCACCGCGACGAGGTGACGGCGACCGCGACCGCGGAGGCCGAGCTGCCCGGTCGATGACCCGGGTGCGCGAGATCGCCCGCCGGGTCTCCAACTGGGGGCGCTGGGGCGCGGACGACGAGCGCGGCACGGTCAACTTCATCACCCCGGACGTGGTTTGCCGCGCGGCGGCGTACGTGAGGCGGGGCGCGGTCTTCAGCCTGGGCCTCTCCCTCGGTCCCGGGGGGCCGCAGATCGGTCAGGGCGGGCGCACGAACCCGGTCCACACCATGACGGCGGTCGACGGGCGCCTCGGCGCCGATCCCGACGGCCCGCGCTACGCCGACGACGCGGTCAGCATGCCGCTCCAGTGCGCGACCCAGTGGGACAGCCTGGCGCACGTCTGGTACGAGGGCCGGCTCTACAACGGCGTGCCCGCGTCCACGCTCGGCCCCGCCGGCGCCGGCCGCAACGCGATCGACAAGCTCGCGCGCGGCATCCTGTCGCGCGGCGTCCTGCTCGACCTGGCGCGCGCGCGCGGCGTGGACCGGCTCCGCCCGGGCGAGGTCATCGGGCCCGCCGATCTCGAGTCCGCCGAGCGCGCGGCGGGCGTGCGTGCTGAGCGCGGCGACGTCCTTCTCCTCCGCACCGGGCACCTGGCCGTGTTCACGCGCGACGGCGACCGCGAGGGCTACATGCGGCAGATGCCGGGGCTGGGGATCGCCTGCGTCGAGTGGCTCCATGCGCGCGAGGTCGCCGCGGTCGCCAGCGACACGAGCGCCGTCGAGGTGATCCCCTTCGAGGATCCGGCCGTCCCCCTCCCCGTCCACGCCCTCTGCATCCGCGACATGGGCCTCACGCTGGGCGAGATGTTCGACCTGGACGAGCTGGCCGCGGACTGCGCCCGGGACGGGGTGTGGGCGTTCCTGTTCAGCGCCCCCCCGCTCAAGGTGACGGGCGGCCTCGGGTCGCCCCTCAACCCGCTGGCCGTGAAATAGGCTCGCTACCCCGGCGCTGCCCACGCTGTGGGACGCGGCGTGCGAGGTCTACGCCGAGATGAACGTGGCCGTGTGGCGAGGCGCGGGCGCGCGCGCCGCGCGGCGGAAGCTCCGTTCCACCTGACTCCGTAGCCGCCGGACGAGCGCGTCCCGGTCGGCCTTCATCCCGCTCGCGACCCAGTCGGCGAGCAGCACCTGGTCCAGGGCGGAGAAGAGCCGCGCCAGGTAGGCCGGGTCCTCGTCGACGAACACCCCGGCCGCGACGCCGCGCCGGAAGATGTCCGCCTGGAGCGCGTGGATGTCGCGCCAGTGCTCGACCTGCGCCTCGGTGCCGCTCGGCGCGATGGCCCACGACGTCCCGGCGCGCAGGTGCATGCGCAGGAAGGCGGGGTGCGCCACGAAGTAGTCGATGTAGAGCCCGATCAGCGCGTCGAGCGCCTCGGCGGGCGGCGCCTTGCGGCCCGCCACCTGGCGGGCCAGCTCGAGCAGCTCCCGCCCGCGCTCCTCGAGGATGGTGCGGTAGAGCGCCGTCTTGCTCGGGAAGATGGCGTAGATGGTGCCCATCGAGAGCCCGGCCAGGCGCGAGATGTCCTGCAGCTTCGCCTGCGCGAAGCCGCGCTCGGCGAACACCTGCTCCGCGGCCTCGACGATGTGGCTCCGGTAGACGTCGGTGCGGGCCCGGCGGGCCTCGTCCCGGGGCTTCCGGCGGGCGGCCATGCCCCCCCGTCTACCATCGCCGGGTCCGATTGACAAGTCGGATTTCCGAATGCTAATTCGGACTGACGAATACCCGATCCAGGGAGGGCGTTTCATGGAGTTCGGGATCTTCTCGCAGATGCACGTCCCGCCGTGGGACGACGAGCACTCACGTTACCTCCGCGAGCTCGAGGTCTCGCTCGCGGTCGAGGCGGCGGGCTTCAAGTACGACTGGTCGCCGGAGCACCACTTCCTGAAGAACTACTCCCACCAGCCGGCGCCCGAGGTGTACCTCTCCTGGGTCGCGGCGCGCACGAAGCGCATTCACGTCGGCACGGCGATCGTCAACATCACGGCGGCGGTGAACCACCCGGCGCGCGTCGCCGAGCGCATCGCGGTCATGGACCACCTCTCCGAGGGCCGGGTCGAGTTCGGCACCGGCCGCGGCTCGTCGTCGGCGGAGTGGGCGGGCTTCGCCATCCCGTCGGCGGCCGAGACCAAGCCCATGTGGCGCGAGTCGCTCGAGCAGATCCCCCGCATGTGGCGCGACGAGCCCTACGCGTTCGAGGGGAGGTACTTCCGCATGCCGGAGCGGAACGTGCTCCCCAAGCCCTACTCCAAGCCCCACCCGCCCATCTGGGTCGCCTGCTCGAGCCCGCCCACCTTCATCGAGGCAGGGGAGCTCGGCCTGGGCTCGCTCTGCTTCACCTTCGGCACGCCGGCCGAGATCGCCGAGCACGTGCGCAACTACAAGGAGGCGATCAAGCGCTGCACGAACCCGATCGGCGAGTACGTCAACGACAACATCGCCGTCACCACCAACATGTTCTGTCTCGAGGACGGCGACAAGGCGCGCCACCTCTACTCCAGGGCGCGCGTGGAGGCGTTCACCGAATTCTTCTTCGGCTGGCTCGACTCCATCCCGCGCCCCAAGGGCTTCCCCCGGGAGGGGCCGATCAAGGTGCCGCCGAGCACGCCCGAGGAGCTCCGGGCGGGGCTCGCCGTGGGTGGCCGCCAGATCGGCGCGCCCGAGGAGATCGTACGAGTGATCGAGATGTACGAGGCGCTCGGCGTGGACCAGCTCATCTACGCGCCCTTGACCCTCACCCTGGACCAGAAGTACGTGCTCGAGTCGATCGAGACCTTCGGCAGGCACGTGCTCCCGAGGTTCGACCAGGACCCGATGCACCGCACGACGCGCCAGCGCGAGGCGGCGCTCAAGGCGAAGGCAGCGTGAGCGTCCCCGTCGTCGACCAGATCCTGATCGGCGGCGAGTGGGTGCGCGCCGCGGGGGGGACGTACGCGGTGATCGACCCGGCGACCGAGGAGCTCGCCGGCCACGCGCCGGAGTGCTCGGTCGAGCAGGTGCGCGCCGCGGCGCGGGCCGCGCGCGCGGCCTTCGAGCGCGGCCCGTGGCGCGCCATGAGCGGCGCCGAGCGCGCCGCGCGCCTCGCCGAGGCCGCGGAGCGCTTCGCGCGCGAGGCCCCGGGCCTGGTCGATCTCACCATCGCCGAGACGGGCGCCGTCCGTCCCGTCGCCGAGACGCAGCAGGTGGGCGCGGTGGCCGTGCGCCTCGCGCGCGCCGCCGAGCTCGCCGCCATCCCCGCCGATGAGCCCCTGCCCGCCCGCGGCAGCGCCCACGGCCTCGTCGCGCGCGAGCCGGTCGGCGTGGTCGCCTGCATCACGCCCTTCAACTTCCCGATGACGAGCTGCGCCGGGAAGATCGGTCCCGCCCTCGCCTGCGGCAACACGCTGGTGGTGAAGCCCGCGCCCGCCGACCCGCTCGGCGTGGCGGCGCTCTGCCGGATCGTGGCCGCAGTTCTGCCGCCCGGCGTCCTCAACTTCGTCGCCGGCCAGGGCCCCGAGATCGGCGAGGCGCTCGTGCTCGCGCCCGAGGTCGACATGATCTCGTTCACGGGCAGCTCGGCCGTCGGCGCGCGCATCCAGGAGGCGGTCGCGCCCCGCATGAAGCGCGTGCTCCTCGAGCTGGGCGGCAAGTCGCCCAGCATCGTCTTCGCCGACGCCGACCCGGCGAAGGCGCTCGCGGGCGCGATGCAGCCGTGGACGTTCCACACGGGGCAGGCGTGCATCGCCGGCACGCGCCTCCTCGTCGAGCAGTCGATCTCCGACGACTTCACGGCGCGGCTCGCCGCAGCCGGCCGTGCGCTCCGCGTCGGGGACCCGCGCGAGCCGGGCACGGTGGTGGGCCCCCTCGTCTCGGCGGCGCAGCGCGCGCGCGTCGAGCGCTACATCGCGCAGGGCCTGGCCGAGGGGGCGACGCTCGCCTGCGGTGGGAGGCGCCCGCCGCACCTCGCGCGCGGCTACTACGTCGAGCCGACGCTCTTCACCGGCGTGCGCAACGACATGGTCATCGCGCGGGAGGAGATCTTCGGCCCGGTGATCAGCGCCATCCCGTTCCGCGACGAGGCCGACGCGATCGCCCTCGCCAACGACTCGGACTACGGCCTCTACGGCTACGTGTGGACGCGCGACGCCGAGCGCGCGCTCAGGGTGGCGCGCGCGCTCCGCACCGGGACGGTGCAGGTGAACGGCAGCCCGCTCAACCCCGACGCGCCCTTCGGGGGCTACCGGCGCTCCGGCATCGGCCGCGACGGCGGGCGCTGGGCGCTCGCGGCGTACAGCGAGCTCAAGTACATCGGCTGGACGGCATAGGAGTAGCCATGTTCGACACGATCATCAGGGGCGGCAGGGTAGTGGACGGCTCGGGCCTCCCCAGCCGCACCGCCGACGTCGGGATCAAGCTCGGCCTGGTCGCGGACGTCGGGCGGCTCTCCGGCGCGCGCGAGACGATCGATGCCGACGGGCTGGTCGTCATGCCGGGCATCATCGACGTGCACACCCACTACGATCCGCAGCTCACCTTCGAGCCGTTCGCCACCTCGTCGTGCTTCCACGGCGTCACCGCGGTCGTCGCCGGCAACTGCGGCTACTCGATCGCCCCCTGCGCGCGCAAGGACCACGACTGGCTGATCGAGCTCTTCGCCCGGGTCGAGGGGATGTCGCCGAACGTGCTCCGCGAGGGCCTCCCCTGGGACTGGGACACGTTCCCGTCCCTCCTCAAAGTGCTCGACGGCCGCCTCGGGATCAACGCCGCCTTCTACGTCGGCCACTCGGCGCTGCGCCGCTTCGTCATGGGCGACGGGGCCTCCGAGCGGCCGGCAACCGCCCCGGAGCTCGAGCACATGCGCACGCTCGTGCGCGATGCGATGACGGAAGGGGCCGCCGGCTTCTCCTCGTCGCAGGCGCCGACGCACGTCGACCAGGCCGGCCGGCCCGTGCCGTCGCGCCGCGCCCCGTTCGAGGAGGTCGCCACCCTGGCCGAGGCGGCGGGCGAGCGCGGCCCGGCGACCATCGCCTTCCTCGCCGAGAGCGCCGTGCAGGGCTACGACGCTCAGGACCGCGAGCGGCTCATCGAGCTCGCCCGCCGCTCCGGGCTTCCCGTCATCGTGCAGGGCATGGGCTTCCGTCCCGGCCAGCGGGCGAAGTGGGAGGACCAGGTGCGCTTCCTCGAAGAGGCGAGGCAGCGGGGCGCCGCCATCTTCTCGATGCTGCGCACGCAGCCGTTCATGCGCCCCTTCAACTGGCGGCGCGGGACCTCGCTGTTCGACGGGGTCGTCCACTGGCGCGATCTGCCCGACCTCCCCCCCGCCGAGCGCCTCGCGCGGCTCCGCGACGCGAAGTTCCGCGAGCAGCTCCGCTGGGGGCTCGACCACCCGAACACCGACCCGAAGCTGGGCTCGACGCTACCGCCCCCGGCGCTCGACCGCGTCTTCGTCGACCGCTCCGCGGCGCGCCCGGACGCGGTGGGAAGGAGCCTCGCGCAGCTCGCCCAGGAGCAGCGGGCGCATCCGGCCGACGTGATGTGCGACCTCGCCGTGGCGGACGACCTCGAGACGCAGTTCCTCTGGAACAGCGAGAGCCCCGAGTGGATCGCGGCCAGCGCGGAGGCGCAGCAGAACCCGCACATGATCGTCGGCACCGGTGACGGCGGGGCGCACGCCGATCGCGACGACGGCGCGGAGTGGTCCACCTACTACCTCCGCTCGTGGCTGCTCGATCGCAAGATCCTCCCGCTGGAGGAGGGCGTGCGCCGGATCACCCGCGTCCCGGCCCTGCTCACGGGCATGCGCGACCGCGGCACCCTGGTGCGGGGCTGCCCCGCCGACATCATGATGTTCGACCCGACCCGCCTCGCCCTCGGCAAGAAGCAGCTCGTGCGCGACATGCCCGGCGGGGAGGAGCGCTGGCAGGTGCGTCCCGAGGGCGTCGTGCGCGTCTTCGTGAACGGCAGGACGATCGTCGCGGGGGGCGAGCTGACCGGGGAGACCGCCGGCCGCGTCCTCAAGATCGGTACCCCTCCATCATGAGGGCAGCCGTCCTCCGCGCCGCCGGCCGGCCGGTCACCATCGAGGAGGTCGGCGTCCGCGATCCGGGACCCGGCGAGGTCCGGGTGGCGATCCGCGCCGCCGGCCTCTGCCATTCGGACCTGAGCGTGATCGACGGCGCGATCCCCTACCCCACCCCCGTCGTCCTCGGCCACGAGGGCGCCGGTGTGGTGGATGCCGTCGGCGCGGGTGTCACCGCTGTCGAGGAGGGCGACACGGTCGTGCTCTCCACGCTCGCCCACTGCGGCCGCTGCCCCGCCTGCGAGGTCGGACGCCCGACCGAATGCCGGAATGCCCCCAGTCCCAAGGACGCCCGGCCCTTCACGCTGGACGGCGAGCCCGCGTATCAGTTTGCGAACGCGTCAGCGTTCGCAAACTGGACCGTCGTTCGCGAGCAGAGCGCGATCGCGATCGACGCCCGCGTGCCGTTCGACCGCGCGGCGCTGATCGGCTGCGGCATCATGACGGGGGTAGGTGCGGTGCTCAATCGGGCGCGCGTCGAGACCGGCGCCTCGATGGCCGTCTTCGGCCTCGGCGGCATCGGCCTCTCCTGCGTGCAGGGCGGCGTGCTCGCGGGCGCGGCCAGGATCATCGCCGTCGACGTCGTGCCCGCGAAGCTCGAGCTGGCGCGTCGTCTCGGCGCCACGCACGCGATCGACGCGACGAAGGACGACCCCGTCCCCGCGGTCCGCGACTTGACGCGCGGGGGCGCCGACTACACCTTCGAGGCGGTCGGCAGCCTCACCGTCATCCGCCAGGCGCTCGACGCGCTCGGTGCGGGCGGCGCGCTCACCATCGTCGGCGTGCCGAAGATCGGCTCGACGTTCGACTTCGTGGTCCACGCCCTCTACCAGAACAAGGCGATCCTCGGCTGCCGCTACGGCACCGCCCGGCCGCGCCGCGATTTCCCGATGCTCGCCGACCTCTACCTCGGCGGCCGGCTCAAGATCGACGAGCTCATCACGCGCCGCTACGCGCTCGACGAGTTCGCCGCCGCGCTCGACGACCTGCGCGGCGGGCGGCTCGCGCGCGGCGTCTTCTCCCTCGGAGGCAGCGCCCATGGGTAAGTTCGGCCACTTCGTGATCGATGCCGACGGCCACGGCGGCGAGCCCGCCGACTGGCAGGAGCGCCTGCCGCGCGAGTTCCAGCCGCACATGGCGGCCCGGCGCGAGCGCATCAAGCAGCAGTTCGCGAACCTGCCCGGGGTCGGCGTCAAGGAGACGCGCGGCACGGCGCGCGTCGACAGCCTCTCGCGGCCCGGCATGACGGATCCCGAGAGCCGGCTCGCCGACATGGACCTCGAAGGCATCGACGTGACCGTCATGTTCCCCGGCGGTGCGGGCGAGGAGTGGGCGGGCCTCGACCGCGGCTTCGCGATCGCGCTCTGCCGGACGCTGAACGACGCGCGCGCCGAGTTCTGCCGCTACGCGCCGGCGCGCCTCAAGTCGGTCGCCAAGCTCCCCATGATCGACCCCGAGGCGGCGGCCGCCGAGCTGGGCCGCGCCGTCACCCAGCTCGGCATGGTCGGCATGGTGACGCCGCAGCACATCCGCGAGCGGAACCTCGATCACCCGAGCTTCGACGTGGTGTGGCGCGAGGCCGAACGCCTCGGCGTCCCGGTCTGCGTCCACGGCGGCGGGCAGGCGATCGACCAGGTGCCGATCGGCGTCGACCGGTGGAGCACCCGGCTCGAGGTGCACGCCTTCACGCACCCGGTCGGGCAGATGATCGCGGTCATGGCCTTCACGGTGGGCGGCATCCTGCACCGCTTCCCCAAGCTCCGCGTCGCCTTCCTCGAGGCCGGCGTCGGCTGGCTCCCCTTCTGGCTCGAACGCCTCGACGAGCACTGGGAGCTCACCCCCGAGCAGGCGCCGCGCATCGACCGCAAGCCGAGCGAGTACTTCCTCTCCGGCCGCTGCTGCATCGGCTGCGATCCCGACGAGCGGGGCATCCCGTGGGTCGTGCAGTCGCTCGGCGAGGACGTGGTCGTCTACGCCTCGGACTACCACCACTGGGACTGCAAGTTCCCCGACACGGTGAAGATCATCACCGAGCGCACGGACCTGAGCGACGCGAGCAAGCGCCGCATCCTCGAGGCCAACCCGCGGCGCCTCTACGCCATCGCCTGACCACGCCCCGCGCGGACATGCTGGCCTCAGGGCGTCGTACAGGTGCACGTTCGGCCGACGCCGCGGCAGACCTGGCCCGGTGTCGAGCACGTCCCGCCACAAGCCGCGCCGGTCGGGGCGCCGCAGGCGGGACGCGGCGGCATGGTGGTCGCGCAGGTCCCGGCGCACGACTGGAAGTCCGCGGGGCAGGCCGCCGTGTCCGCCTGTGCCGGCGCGGCGCAGCCCTCGAGGCACGAGCGAACGTCGGAGGCGGTCCGGCATCCCGTCACGCAGGTCCTCAAGTTCGCCGTGGCATTGCGCGCGCACGCCCCGAGGTCCTCGCCGCACGCCCCCAGGCAGGCCGCGGTGGACGGGTCACCCGCCGAGGTCGACGACGCGTCGCACGCCTGCACGCAGCTCGGCTGGTTGCTGCGGCAGGTGGTCCGGTCGGACCGGAACGTGTCCGTACAGCCACGGCTGCAGGAGCCGATGTCCGCCGGAGCGGAGTTCGCCCGACAGTCCATCCGGCAGCTCGACCGCGTCACCCGCGCGGTCTTGAGACAGGCGGCGGTCTGCGCACCGCACCCCGCCCCACACGGCTGGCTGGTCTCGCGCGCCGTCGCAGCGAGGATCGCGCCGAGACCGATCACACCACAAAGCACCTTCCAGGGAAGCTTCATGACACCTCTTTTCGGGTCGCCGACCCTCCCGGGGGAAGAGCAAGGGCCGTACCGAGGGACCTCTCGAGGCTCGCGCCCGCTCGAGACCCCCACGGCCATGCGCCCCTCGGGGCGAGCCGTCACGCGGGGCGCAGGATGGCGACATCCGGGAGCGGCTACGATGGACTTGCGCCCCTGCCAGAATGCGACCGCGCTGCGAGGCGGCGGCACCATCGGCGCGGGGTGCCACCTCGACCCCGCAACGTCGTCACGCGGGCCGCGCCAGGAAGATCCCGTGATCGGATCAGGTCATGGAGAAGCCTACGAGACGCCGCTCGGCTTTGCGCGCCGCGCGCCCTACTCGGCCCGCAGCGCCGCCAGCACCTGCTCGGGATGCGCCGCCGCATCGCTGACCCGCGCCCAGTGCTTGCGCACCTTCCCGTCGGGCCCGATCCACACCGTCGAGCGGATGACGCCGACGGTCTTCCTGCCGTACATCGTCTTCTCCCCGTAGGCGCCGTAGGTCTTCATGACCTTGCGCTCGGGGTCGGAGAGGAGCGGGAACGGGAGCTTGTGCTTGGCGATGAACTTCTGGTGCGAGGCCTCGCCGTCGGCGGAGACGCCGAGCACGACGGCGTCGAGCTTCCCGATCTCCTTCCAGGCGTCGCGGAAGCCGCACGCCTCCTTGGTACAGCCGGGCGTGTCGTCCTTGGGATAGAAGTAGAGGATGACGTGCCTGCCGGCGAAGTCCGCGAGCGAGACCGACTTTCCCTGCGCGTCCCTGAGCGTGAAGGCGGGGGCTGCCTTCCCTTCCTGGATGGTCGCCATGGCGCGCTTAACTGACGGCTGGGAGGGAGCATGTCAACCGGACGCTTCACGGATCGCGTGCTGTTCATCACCGGAGCCGGCTCGGGCCTCGCGCGGGCGACGGCCAGGCTCTTCGCGGCCGAGGGCGCCAGGGTGTTCGCGGTCGACGTGAACCCCGACGGGCTCGCCGAGACGATCCTCGCCATCCGCCTGGCGGGCGGCTCGGCGGAAGGCGCGACCTGCGACGTGGCCGACATGGCGTCCGTGCGCGACGCCGTCGAGCGCACGGTCGCGCTGTTCGGGGGCCTCCACATCCTGGTGAACGCCGCCGCCGTCGGGCGGAGCGCGCGGCTCGAGGAGATCGACCCGGCGGAATGGGCGCGCGTCCTCGCCGTGAACCTGACCGGGCCGTTCAACACCGTGAAGACGGCGCTGCCGCATCTCCTCGCGGCGCGCGGGACGATCGTCAACGTCGCCTCCTCGGCCGCCATGCGCGGACAGGCGTATGCCGCGCACTACGCGGCCTCGAAGGCGGGGCTCGTCAACTTCACGCGCTCGATCGCGCTCGAGTTCGCGAGCCGCGGGCTGCGCGCCAACTGCCTCGCGCCGGCGGGGATCATGTCGCCGTTCATCAAGAACTTCATCCCGCGCCCCGACTTCGAGCCATCGCTCGTCGCCTACTACTCGCCGCCCGTGCCGCACCAGATGTCGAAGCCCGAGGACATGGCCAGGACGATCGCATTCCTCGCCTCGGACGAGACGCCGATGATCACCGGGGCGACGCTGGTGGCCGACTGGGGGACGCTCGCGTAGTGGCCGGGCTCCTCGCAGCGCTCGAGCGCGCCGCCGCCGAGCGCGGGGCGCACCCGTTCATCCTGCACGCGGACCGGCGCGTGACCTATGCCGAGTTCGACGGCCTCGCGAATCGCGCGGCGAACGCGCTCGGCGGGCTCGGCGTCGCGAAGGGCGACCGGGTGACGCTCGCGATGGGGAGCTCGGTCGAGTACCTGGTCGCCGCCTTCGGCATCCTGCGGGCCGGGGGCGTGCTGAATCCGGTGAACCCGGCGCTCGGCGCGCGCGAGCTCGGCTACGTCCTCGGTCACGCGGAGCCGAAGGTCGTGATCACCGACGCGGCAAGGCTCGAGGCCGCGGGCACGGTGCTCGGAGCCGACGCATTCGCGGCGCTGGTCGCGGGCAGCGCCGCCGCGCCGCCCGCCGTCGCCCTCGGCCCCGGAGACGCCTCCACGCTCCTCTACACCTCGGGCACGACCGGCACGCCGAAGGGCGTCCTCTTCAGCCACGGCTCGACCGGCATGGGCGGGCGGCACTTCATCGAGGCGCTCGGGCTCACGCCCGACGACACCATCCTCGCCGTGACGCCGCTCTTCCACGGCAACGCCTGGGGCGCGGTGCAGACGGCGCTCCACGCCGGCGGGACGGTCGCCTTCCCGCGGGCGTTCCACGCCTCGGAGTTCTGGCCGCTCGTGCACGCGACGGGCGCCACGGTCCTCTACACGCTGGGGACGATCCTCGCCATGCTCCTCACGCGCGAGTCGTCGGCGCTCGAGCGCACGAGCCGGCTGCGCATCATCCTGGGGCTCGGCGCCGCACCCGTCCGCGACGAGGTGATCCGCCGCTTCGGCGTCCGGCACGTCGCCGAGTGCTTCGGCTCGACCGACGCCGGCGTGGTGACCATCACGCCCCTCGGCGCCGCGTGGCGCCCGGGCTCCTGCGGCCCGCCGGTGCCGGGCGTCGAGCTCCGCATCCTCGACGCCCGAGGCAGCACGCTCGGGCCGCGCGAGACGGGCGAGATCGCCGTCCGCTCGCCGGCGTGCCTGACGGCGTACTTCCGCGACCCCGAGGAGACGGCCGCCGCCTTCCGCGACGGCTGGTTCCTGACCGGCGACCTCGGGTTCGTCGACGAGGACGGCTGGCTCTACTTCGTCGACCGCAAGCGGGACGTGATCCGGCGCGGGGGCGAGAACGTGTCGTCGGTGCTGATCGAGAAGACGCTGCGCGAGCACCCGCGCGTCGCCGAGGTGGCGGTGATCGGCGTGCCGGACCCGGTGCTCGGGCAGGAGATCAAGGCGGTCGTGGTGGCGAACGGGCCGGTGACGGGAGCGGAGCTGGGCGCGTTTGCGGCGGCGCGCCTGGCGAAGTTCCAGGTGCCGCGGCTCTGGGAGTTCCGCGCCTCGCTGCCCAAGACCGCGACCCAGCGGGTGGAGAAATACAAGCTGCGTGACGAGGCGGCCGCGAAACGGCCTCCCCTGGGATAGGTCCTTTGCCGGCGAGGTGGGAGGACCCTACTGCCCGAGCAGGCCGGCCGCCAGGGCAGCCGGATCGTGGCGCGGGAACGCGCAGGACAGCACGCGCGTGCCGCGCCCCACGGCGAACGCCGCCGTGACCTCGACGTGGCTCTTGCCCGGCAGGCTGACCAGCGTGAGCCGGATGCGAGGGCCCTCGGCGTCCCCGATGGCGGTGCGGAGGAGCCCGCGCACCGTGCGGTAGGTGGCTCGACCGGGCGCCGGCAGGAAGACCGCGTCGGCCGCCCCGAGCCGCACCTCGAGGCCGCGCGCCCGAAGGCGCTCGCTCTCCGCGCCCAGCACGCGGGCGAGAACGCAGTGGAGGCAGGTGCGGGTCACGCCGCCGCTCCGAAGACGAGCGCGGCGTTCGTGCCGCCGAAGCCGAAGGAGTTCGAGAGCGCGATCTCGAGGCTCGCCCTGCGCGCATGGTGCGGAACGTAGTCGAGGTCGCACTCGGGATCGGGCTCGTCGAGGTTGATGGTCGGCGGGACGGTCTGCTCGCGGAGCGCCAGCACGGTGTAGA
>Ga0209470_1001053_pt1 | contig 20953 bp, 27 predicted proteins | sample GraSoiAngelo_125_FD_185882 | JGI IMG/M metagenome (GOLD analysis project Ga0209470, IMG submission 185882) | Grasslands soil microbial communities from the Angelo Coastal Reserve, California, USA - 14_0927_05_40cm (SPAdes) (version 2) | ecosystem: Environmental > Terrestrial > Soil > Grasslands ... | reverse complement strand
GCCGGGCGGGTCAATTTCTATTTCAAAATAGTGTCAGGCCGCTCGTGGGCGATGCTCGCGGCCGGTCTTGAACAAAATCGCCAACGAAAAAGTGACGATGGTGCCGAAGCAAATCCACCAGGGAAATTCGATCACCGGCAGCCACGTCGGCTGCGTGTAGAGCTTGCCCCCGAAAAGTCCGGCGATGTTGTTGGGCAGACCACTCAGGATCGCGACAACGATGAAGCCGATGATCATAGCAATGATGTTGCCGAGGTTGTTGCCGCGGCGCTTGGTGAAAATTCCGCAGAGAAAAACACCAAGCAGCGAGCCATACGTGTAACCAAAAATCCCCAGCACGATCGGTATGATCCGCACGTTGGGGTGGACGATGACGAGATACGAAGTTGTGGATGCAACAACGATCATCAGGATCGAGAACCCAACGGTGGCCCACCTGACGGCGCGCAGACTTTGTTCTGCGGTCGATCCCGGGATGAGGTATGGCTCGTACCAATCGCGGGTAAAGCTGGTGGCCAGCGCGTTAATCGCGGTGCTAAGCGAGCCCATGGCAGTCGCAAAAATTCCGGCGATCAATAGCCCACGCAGGCCGACCGGCATTTGGTACAAAATGAAATGGCAAAACGTTTCGTTAGGCGTTTTCGGAAGCGTTGGATCTGGATGTGTCTGATAGTACACCCACAGCAATAGCCCAATGCTCAGGAACGTGAGCACAATCGGAATATCAGCCAGCCCCGACATGATGAGGGAACGCCGACTGCGGCGAATATCGGGCGCGGTCAACATCCGTTGCACCATGTCCTGGTCGGTGCCGTGCGTGGACATGGTGATGAATGTCGATCCGATCAGGCCGGCAAAAATCGTGTACTCGATCTCGAACATTCCTTTGATTTTCTCCCAGCCATGTTTTGCGGGGTCGAGGCCGGTAGTAAAAAAATCCGAAACGCCAAAGCCGCCGTGGCGTTGGACGATTTCGTTCCAGCCACCAGGAATCGCGGAGTAAAGCAGCCCGAGCGCGACGAGTGCGCTGCCGATCATGATCGACGCCTGGATGAAGTCGGTCCAGATAACGGCTTTAATGCCGCCCAACGTGGTGTAAATCGCCGTGAGAATGACAATGGCGATTGTCGATCCAATATAAATCCAAAGCGTCTCGGTTTGGTTCGGGCGCGTGCCGGAAATCATTTCATAGGCGAGCGCAAGCGCGATGGCCGCTACATACAGCCGCGCGCCGGACGCGAGCAGCCGAGTAACCATGAAGACGGCAGACGCGGCGTTTTTCGTCGGCACGCCGAAACGCGCAGTGAGGTATTCGTAGATCGAGTAAACTTTGTAATCGTAATAGGGCTTGATGAAAATGTAACTGACCAGGATCCGCGCCAGGATCGTGCCGAGCGCCAGCTGCAAGTAAGTGTAGTTGCGTAATGCGAATCCTTCACCTGGCGTCCCGAAAAACGTGCCGGCGCTTGTTTCTGCGGCGATGATGGAAGCGAGCACAGCCCACCACGGAATACTGCGACCGCCCAGTGCGAAGTCTTTGAGATCTTCCTGCTTCCGGCCCATGTACAGGCCGATGGAAATGATGAGCACAAAATAGAGAAGCAAAACCGCGCAATCGATGGCGAGTTTTGCGTCCATGTCGGGCGTTACTTAGCCACAGATGAACACAGATTTACACCGATAAAGAATTTCAAGTCACATCATCTGTGTTTCATCTGTGTTAATCTGTGGCAGTAAAATCTTTGATGAAGCTCACAGAATTTCCCGCACCAGATTTCGATCTGACGATGACGCTCGATTCCGGCCAAGTCTTTCATTGGGAGAAGGTCGACAACGGGTTTGTGGGGGTAATCGGCGACCGCGCCTTTTGCGTCGAGCAGCGCGGCGAGATGTTGCGAGCGCTGCTGGAGGGCGGAGCTCCTGCGACGCCGGGCACACGACATGCAAACGGAGCGGGCTCGCAGGAGCTCGCCCCTCCAGTGATGCAATTGGTCACGGATTATTTCGCTCTCGATCATCCGCTGGCGGAGATTTGCGCCTCGTTTCCAGACGATCCGGTAATGAACGCTGCGCGCGATTTTTGTCGCGGCTTACGGATCATTCGGCAGCCAAAATGGGAATGTCTCGCCACATTCATTTGTTCATCCATGAAACAGGTGGCGCATATTCGCCAGATCTCGGCGGCGCTCCGGAAGCGCTTTGGTGACCCGCGTAAGATCGATAACCATGTGATTCACACATTTCCGCCAGCGGAGCGCATTGCCCGAGCTTCTGAAACTGAGCTACGCGAATGCGCGCTCGGTTATCGCGCCAAAAACCTGCGCGCGACAGCGCAGCTAGTGAGCTCCGGCGAATGTAATCTCGAGGGATGGTCGGCGCTTCCCAATGGCGATCTTCGGAAGAACCTGTGCGAGCTGCCAGGTGTGGGAGCGAAGATTGCAAATTGCGTGATGCTCTTTGCATACGAGCGGCTCCGCGCATTCCCGATCGATGTGTGGATGGAGCGCGTTTTGAAACAGCAATATTTTCGGCGGGCTCGAAAATTGAGCGCGTCGCGGCTGCGTGGGTTTTCCGAAACATACTTTGGCGAACACGGTGGTTACGCGCAGCAATATTTGTTTCATCATGCGCGGGCGACGTCGCGAAAATCAGGAGTATCGAGAAATTCCTCGGTCCACCGTGCACTTTAGACTAATCCCTGCTGCTATCTCGCGTGGATGGAGTCTGGCCACCACCGGACCATGGCTTCTCGTTTAGCGGCGGCTTCCAATCGGCACAAACCCCAATTGCACAAGAGATCTTGGGCGCGATTTTGCAGGCGACACGTCCGCCAGTCGGACGGACTCGTCCCGTGGCGAGCCTGCCACCACAGGCGCGGCGAGAATTATTTTTTTCTGTGGCCGACCATTTCGCCGCGCACCGTGCGGCGATCGACGCGCGTGAGGTTCTTTTCCATTGCCGGTGTCAGCAATGAGATGTGCGGGATGTCGCAGAGATATTCGGCGATAAACCAGATCGGTTTCTCCGTAGTCATCCAGTTGAGATGATCGAACCGGGCGAGGTTCACCGGACGTGAATACCGCCGGAGAGTGCGTTCACCGCGCAGGTTGAAGTAAACATTGAAATAACTCATGGCCAGCTCGCGCAGGCTGCGATAAACCGGTTCGCGATATCGGCAGCCGGTGAAATTGGATTTCGCCACCGCGCCCCAATGCCCGCGCCCTTTGAAAATGGCGACCACGTGATCGGTGTCCTGTTCCGCTTCCAAATCGAAGATCAGCGGTGGAAATCCGAGAACTCGGAGCGCGGCGGCTGCGAAAATTCCGCCCTCGAGACATGACGCGGTGCGATCGTGCAGAACTTTTTTCGGAGCTCGCGCGGTGAAGCTCAAGTTGTAAGGCAGGTCGTCGAGAAACCTCTGTATGCCGGCTGGCGTTTTCAAAGCGCGTAACCGCCGCAGCTCCGACGGCGTGAAACGAAAAGTCTTTATGCCTGCCACGAGTGGCACATTATTTACGAAGCGCCAATGTCCAAGCCGGATAACAATTACTGCGTCTTCGAAGCGACGATTTCACTATTGCCTTAGGTCCGTGTTGCCGCGCTAATGATAAGCGGCGGAGCACCGCCGCACTCCAAAATGCAAGCGAGGGACGTAGTCTCGCCGGCGGCACCGAGCGCATAGGAAATCGTGCCTGAACAATCGTAACCGCGATCATCAAATGATTTGTGGCCGCCGCCGTAGCGATACAGCCTGGAGCGAAGTTGATAGGCTGCCCAGATTGCTCGTTTCACTGCAAGCGGCGCATTTTTCGGCGCGGCTGCACGGCCGAAACGAAGACGCGCCACTTTGCCCGAAACAACTGGTCCGGATGCCGGGAAGAGATCAGCCGATACCGGTGGAATGATGAATACCAAAACCGCGATGCCGAGCAGGACGTGACGACTAACCGGATTTATAAATTCCTCCGAGGCTCTCTTGTATAGAAGGGAACCAGCAGATGAAAAGGAAAAATTCAGTATTTGGTGGGTCGTCTTGTCTTCAAGACGATGGCAGAGCAATCGCCGGAGGCGCGAATATCAGGCGGCAAAGCCGCATTTCCAACGCGTTGAGGACAACGCGTTCCACCCAGTTGATGCAGCAAGGGCGCACAATTTGTGATAAACTCGCGGCATGATCCGCGCAGTCGCCTGGCCGGTCACGCTTCTCACCACGGCGATGATTGCACTGGCTGCGGATGAATCGCGGCAGAGCAAATCCGAAGAACCCGACGCATTCGACATCGAGCCGCCGATATTGAAACAAAACCTCTCGGATGAGCCATTGCCCGCAGGAGGGACGCCCGATGCAAAGGTTGCGCGTTTGGAAAAGCAGTTGGGACGCGCAAAGGGCAACGCGGCTGGGGCGGAACGCCTGTGGAAAATCGGCGTGCTCGCAAAAGTGGAAGTGGAACAACGTTTGTTGAAGGTGGTGCGGTGCGAGTCCGATCTCGCCAACGCGCGAGTTGCGCGCGCAAAAGAGGAAGTCGCCGCCCAGCAAGCGAAGCTGACAGTTGGCGAAAGTACCAAGGCAGACCTGGACGCTGCGAAAGGAACCCTGGCGCAATTAACTGAAGCTGCGCAAATCGCGGCGGCGAAACGTGAGCGCGCCGAGCTCGAAGCCGCAGAAGCAAACGTACGCCGCCAGCAAAAACTCCTTAAGCTCGGCAGCGGACAAAAATCCGATGTTATCCGGGCTGAAGAAAGACTCGCCGAGCTTAAAGCGCAGAAGAATTAAATACGGCGCGATAAATAAATGTGAATAGACGACCAAAAGCGACGCGAGGACGGGTGCACTCCCAAAGCTTCCACAAAACGGAATAGCATCTGCGTGGATTTTGCACGCAGTGCTTTTACTCGCGAAAGCTTTCGGAGTTGGAGTGTGATGCGTCTTCGCATTGCTTTCATTGTTGACGGGGTAAACACCTCTTATCAGCCTGCTCAATCAATAGCCCGCCGCCTGGCCGTCCTTGCGCGATTCGCTCGCGCCTACGTAAACGCGTTGGCCATCGTGCATTTCAACCTTGACCGCCTGGTAACCGCCGTAGCCGCCGACGTCGAAGCGGACGTCATGGCCGCGCTTCTTTAATTCGCGCACGTTTTCGTACGGAATGCCGCTCTCCACCTCGACATAGCCACCGTTCTCCATTTTCTCGCCGGTCGGTTCGTTGTCACCTTCGTGCTGCCAGCGCGAAGCGTCGCCGGCTTCCTGCACATTTAAACCGAAATCGATCTGGTTGGTGAGCACTTGCACGTGACCCTGCGGTTGCATGCCGCCGCCCATAACGCCGAACGCTTCCCACGGCTTGCCGTCTTTCATGACGAATCCGGGAATAATGGTGTGAAACGGGCGCTTCCCGGGCGCGTAAACATTCGCGTGAGTCGGCTCCATCGAAAAAAGTTCACCACGATCCTGAAACATGAACCCAAGCCCTGGTACTACGATCCCGCTGCCCATCCCGCGATAATTGCTTTGAATCAGCGAGACCATGTTTCCCTCGTCATCGGCACTGCACATATAAATCGTGTCGCCGTCATCAATGGGCAAACTGGAGCCGGCCCGCCCTCGGGCCGAAACCTCGGCAGAGCGCCGCGGGGGCGCGCGGGCTCCATCGGCCGGATTGCCAGCTTCCACCTTTTTGGCGGCATGATTTGGGTCGATCAATTTGCCGCGCTCAGCCGCATATTCTTTCGAAAGCAAACCGGCGAGCGGAATTTTCGCGAACGCAGGATCTGCATAAAATTTTGCCCGATCAGCCCACGCGATTTTCTTCGCTTCGATCATCGTGTGCAGGGTTTCCGGCGAATTGCGTCCCATCACGCGCAGGTCGAATTCTTCGAGAATGTTCAATATTTGCAGCGCGGCGATGCCCTGACCATTCGGCGGAAGCTCGAACACATCGTAGCCGCGATAATTCGTTGAGACCGGCTCAACCCATGTTGACGCATGCTTCTCCAAATCAATTTTCCGCAGGAAACCGCCGTTGGCCCGCATAAAAGCATCGATCTTGTCCGCGATCTCGCCTCTGTAGAAAACGTCCTGCCCTTTTTCGGCAATCAATCGCAGCGTCTTTGCTAGCGCCGGGTTTTTGAAAATGTCACCTTTTGCCGGTGTGCGACCTTTGCCGTCGAGTGTGTACGTCTCCAGAAATGCGCCGGGCAATCCCTTGTAAAAGCGCGGCCCAAATGACCAATAATACGCGATCAATTCCGTGACTGGAAAACCTTCTTCAGCATATCGAATCGCAGGCGCAAGATCATCGGTCCATTTCAGTTTTCCGAATTTCTTGTGCAGCTTCGCCCAGGCATCCACTGTTCCCGGAACGGTGATGGGTAACATCCCAGTGGGCGGAATCGTTTCGCGATTCAGTTTGTCGAGCTCGGCCTTCATTTGGTCATAGCTCAAGCCGAGCGGTGACCGTCCGCTGCCGTTTATCCCGTAAAGCTTATTCTCTTTCGCGCTGTAAACGATTGCGAACAAGTCGCCACCGATGCCGTTGGAGACCGGCTCCATCAAACCGAGCGTTGCGTTCGCGCCGATCGCCGCATCCACGGCGCTGCCACCCCGCTTTAAAATATCGGTGCCCACCTGCGTCGCTGCCGGCACGCTGGTGCAAACCATTCCATGTCGCGCCAAAACTTCCGATCGCGTCGCGAAATTCTTTCCCGTAATGCGATCGATCTGGGCATTAAGCGAAAGATCGACCGTGAACAGAGCAAGCAGTCCAAAACTTAGCGGGTTAACCCAGCGCACACAGCCACATTAACGCCCTCCCTTTAAAGAGCGCACTTGAATTTTGGTCTCCCGATTATATCTGAATGCTCACCGCCTAATGAGGATTTCTTCGGATGATCAAAAAGCGATCGGTTTGATTCTGGTCTGCCTGGGATTTCTGTCTTTCCTGATCGGGTTGGCCGCTCGACTCAAAGAGAATTTTCATTCCCGCGCCGAAATCTCGACTGCGGGTTTCACGGTCGCTGCGATTCTGGCGGGACTCGGCGTAGTCGTCTTTCTGTTTTCCTTGAGAAAAAGACAGGACTGAGCGGAACGTCAAGCTTTCTCAGACGATTCCAATTTCCAGTCACACACACTGTTTCGGAATTTCTCGGGCAAAGCCGGGCGATCTTCCGATCGTTACATCATCTCGGCGGCCGCGAAGCCGGGCTTTGCCCGCTCGGCCCCTTTGGAAATGGAACTTCAGGCACGTGGTTGGTGTTCTGGAAAGCCTCGATCATCCAGTTCCCGCCCAGTTTCTGTAACACTAAGGTTTGTATGCCCTCACGCGGTTCCGGAATTGTCGGCGGTGTCTTCGCGCCGGACATTGTCCATCGCGTATGTGCCACGGCAATTTTCGGCCTCAGAAAGCGGATGTCCACCTGAGTGATGGTGAGCGTGCTTTCTCGAAAGACGAACGCGAAAGCATCGCTGAGCTGACTCTCAATCTCCTTACGACCCTTCCACCACCAGCCGATCACATTAACGACATCGCCGTCTTCGGCGAACAAGGCTGCGTAGGCCTTGGCATCGTGTTGGTTCCACGCCTGTTGTTGTCGCGTCTGCGCGACATCGCGAATTGCAGCCTCATCAGCCTGTCGATCGGCAGCCGCACCGACGGCGACAGAAGCCATTATCAGAATCGCAACAAGCCCAATTCGGAAAGTCAATTCTTTCATGCCGCATACTAAGACGGCTTCAGCAGACGAATCAATGCGGCGAAAGTTACCTATCACGCATTTCGTGCCCAAAGAATGCGGCGGCGATCCTTCCAGATCGCCGCCGTTCCCCTATCGCTCCGAACAATCGAAGTTATTCCTGCATTGCGTCGTGAAGCTCCTTGTGGGCGTTCATCATGTCTTGATGCGCCTTTTGGATGTCATCGAGCTTCTTTTGCTGTTCAGCCGTGAGCAGCGGACGGATCTGTGACAGCGTGCTGTCCATGACCGTTTTCATTTTCTGCATCGCCTCCTGATGAATGGCGGCGATCTGCGGTTTGGCCGTATCGAGGATTGGCTGGACCTTGGTCTGTTGATCCGACGTGAGGTTCAGCTTTTCGGTGATCTGCTGGAAGCCAAACGCGTGGCCGTGCCAGGGGCCATGGCCGCCCGGGCCGGGCTGCGCTTGCACAACCACGAAGCCGCTGAGCGCGATCGCGCCGGCGGCCGCAAGTGTTAACAGGTTTCGTTTCATAGTTTACTTTTTCCTTTGTTGTTTTTGCTGCGCACTTTTTTTGCGCTTCTGTAGCTAATGACCGGATGCTTGCTGGCTCGGTTACAATTTTTTGTTTCGTCGGTTCACTGTAGCCGCGCTTGTGTCAAGCACGAAACCAGCGACTTGATCTTGGCACAGGCACATCTGCATACAAAGTTGTAACCGCAACGCGCCGTTGCCGGTCATTGATAATGGTGTGGATGCGCTCTCGATTACATGGATGATTCTGACGCAAGCGCGCTGGTTCAGGCTGCGCTCCAGCATGATGATGAAGCAGCTCGCGCGCTGGTGCGGCATCTTTATCCGCTGGTCGCAAAAGTGGTCCGCGCGCATCGTCCGCGCCGAACAGCCGAGGAGGACCTTTGCCAAATGATTTTCATCAGAGTTTTCCAAAAATTATCACAATTCTCCGGGAAAGTGCCACTGGAGCACTGGGTCTCGCGCATCGCGGTGAACACGTGTCTGAATCAAATCGAGTCAGAGAAAGTGCGGCCTGAGCTGCGGCATGCCGATTTGAGCGAAGAAGAGCGGGCAGTGGTCGAGAACCTGGCCACTTCCTCCAGCGAGCTCGCCCCGGACCAGCGTTTCGCGTCACGCCAATTGGTCGAGCATCTGCTTGCCACGCTGAAACCAGTCGAGCGGCTCGCGATCGATTTGCTATACTTGCAGGGACGTTCGGTCGAGGAAATTCGAAAAATCACCGGCTGGAGCACGGCACTCGTTAAAGTGCGCGCGTTTCGAGCCCGACAGAAAATGAAACAACAGCTCGCGAAAATTTCGACAAGGGAAAAACGATGAACAAGAAAAAAATCGATCGGCTGCTGCGCTCCGCCGCAGAAGCGCGCGAAGAAGACGTGGTCTCGATGCCGTTTGGATTCGATACGCGAGTCATCGCGCTCTGGAGTGCAGGCGCGACCAAGCCAAATGGCGTGACGTTCTTGCTGCGACGCGTTGCCCTCGTGTCAGCGATCATCATTGTCGTATCAACAATTGCGGCCGTTCGGGAAACCAGACAAAGCCGTGAAATCGGCGAGTCTTTGACAAACGAATACGCCATCGCCGATTCCGCGATTCAAACTGAGTTTTCGCGATGAACCGCGCGCTGCAATGGAAATTGATCGCCGGTTTCCTCCTGGTTTTTCTCGCCGGCGGTGTGACGGGTGCTTTCGTAGGGGCAGCGCACGCGCGGCATTTTTTCTTCATGGCGCCTCGTCCCGCGGTGATCAGCGAGCGAATGCGGGAGCGATTGCAAAGAGAACTGAGTCTGACGCCGGAGCAGGTGGCCAAAATTTCGCCGACGCTGGATAAAGCTGCTGCACAGCTTCACGAAGTGCGGCGCGACACCGGCCGGCGCGTCCATGAAATCATTGCAGAAACGCACCAGCAAATGGCTGGCATCCTGACGGACGAGCAGCGGCGCAAGCTGGAACAAATCGAAGATCGACATCGGCGCTGGCATCACGGTCACGTGCCGCACGAATCTCCTCCCGAGCAGTCACCAACTCCATAGATAGGAACGGCGAAGGCCCATTCGCGCTTCGTCATTCGGCATTCTTTCGTCATTCGACATTCGTCATTTTAGTTGAGATCTATGAAGCACAACCACGCGCATCAACACCTCAGCGCGAGTGATCCGCGTATGGCCACGCTCATCACCCGGTCGCGCCGCTATGATATTGCACCTTTAGTCTCCATCCGGCCATTCGATGCGTTGGCTGAATCGATTGCCTACCAACAATTGAGCGGAAGAGCCGCCGCCGCCATTTGGAGCCGGGTACGAGCGCTTTATCCCAAAGGGAAACGACTCGATCCGCAGAAAATTCTCGCGACGCCCGACGACACCTTTCGAGCGGCTGGTCTTTCACGTGCGAAGATTGCCGCGCTCAAGGATCTCGCTGCAAAAACCATCGACGGCACGGTGCCTTCTGCTCGCGCACTTAGTCGGATGAGCGACGATGAAATTGTCGCCCGCTTGATCACCGTGCGCGGCGTCGGCCGCTGGACTGTGGAGATGCTTCTTCTTTTCGATCTTGGCCGGCCCGACGTGTGGCCGGTCCACGACTACGGGGTGCGCAAAGGTTTCGCGAAAACTTTTGGCCGGAGAAAATTGCCGACGCCGAAAGAACTTATGAAATTCGGAGAGAGATGGCGACCGTACCGCTCGGTGGCGGCGTGGTATTTTTGGCGGGCGCTGGACTCGGTGGAGAAGTTATAAAGCTGAAAGAGTTAAAATGCGTCCCGTTTGGTAAGACTTGTAGCTTGTGGCTCTTTTAACTCCTCTGAGCATTTAGCTTGCGCTAAGCAGCGCGCCTCATTAAAACGCCCGGATTATGGCAATGATCCATGTTAACCGGGGTGCTACGAGTTTGGGCACATTCTCTGAAGAAGACGTTCGCGATGGGTTGCGAACCGGCCGTTTCCTCTCTACCGATCTGGGTTGGCGCGAAGGAATGCCGAGTTGGCAACCGCTCTCGCAATTTGCAGAGTTTGCCGCAGCCACACCCGCTCCGCCGCCTTTGCAGCCGGGTACAGCCTCGGCGGCACAGCCTCCCATGCCGCGGAGCGGATTGCCGTGGGACCAGCGGCAAACCAAAGGATTGTTGAACGCGTTTATCGAGACTTTGCAAATGGTCTTGAGCAGGCCGGTCGCTGCGTTCACCGCGATGAAACGCGAGGGCGGCCTAGGCGAGCCGCTTCTCTACGCCATCATCGGCGGAACTTTCGGCGCGGTGTTTGCGATCACTTACAATTTTGTTCTTCGATCATTCACACCGTTCGCGGACAGGCACGACGCTCTTCCGCATCTTTTCGCTGGGCTCGGCTGGATTTTCCTTCTGGTCTTGACGCCGCTCTTTGTGGTGATCGGGATGTTTGTTCTCTCAGCAATTCTTCATGTCTGCCTGATGATCGTCGGCGGCGCGAAGCAGTCCTTTGAGACTACGTTTCGGGTAGTTTGCTTCGCGGAAGGATCGGTCAGCCCGCTTCTTGTCATCCCGTTCTGTGGCGGATTCATCGTTGGAATTTGGAAAATTGTCCTTTATTGCATTGGACTAACGCATGCTCATGAAACCGATACCGGCCGCGTCGTGATCGCCGTGCTTTTGCCTTTGATTGTTTGCTGCGGGGGATTTCTACTGCTGATATTCGGTGCGTTCGGCGCATGGAGTGCGGCACAACATTAGGTTTCCCCGCAAAATGCGACTTCGCGTTCAGTGTCTTGCTCCAGGTGAAATCGATCACGAGTTAATCTGGCTAAGCGCCTCCCTTGTGTCGCTGGGGCTGGCGGCAGCCTGGCTAACAGTTGGTTTGCCATGGCCGCTCTGCATGTTTCACGAGATCACTGGTTTGCCATGCGCCACGTGCGGTATGACGCGGTGTGGGATTCAATTTTTTCACGGTCACTTTCTGGCTGCATTGAAATGGAATCCACTCGTGTTCACAGCACTCTGCGGCCTGACAGCGTTTGATCTCTACGCGTTTGCGACGCTCGCAACGCGCGGGCCGCGTTTGCGGATCTGTTTTTACACGGAAACGGCGAAAACATTTGTGCGCATCGCGGTCATCTCGGCGCTCGTGCTAAACTGGGTTTACCTGCTATCGCACTGGCGCGATTTTTAGACGTGGTAGGTCCGGCGTGCTGCACCGGGACCGGACGCCAAAGCACGCCGTCCCTACCGCGCCAACAGCCCAAAGATTATTTTCTTCGTGCACTTCGTGTGCTTCGTGGTTGAACTTCTGGGCACATGAGAATTCTTGTCACTGGCGGCGCAGGTTTCATCGGCTCGCATCTGGTTGAAAAACTGCTCGCGGCCGGGCGCGAAGTGGCCATCCTGGATGACTTCAACGATTTTTACGATCCGCAAATCAAGCACGCAAATATCGCCGGTTTCGCCAAAGATGTGACCGTTCATCATGTCGATCTTCGAGATGGCGCGTCAGTGCGAAATTTGTTTCATCGCGAGAAATTCGACGCGATCGCTCATCTCGCGGCGCGCGCTGGCGTCCGCCCCTCGATTCAGCATCCACGCCTTTATTACGACACGAATGTCACTGGCACATTGCACCTGCTAGAGGCCGCGCGCGTGACCGAGGTGGGACGATTCATCTTCGCCTCCAGTTCATCCGTTTACGGCGCGTCGAAAACGATCTCTTTCTCGGAAGGTCAATATCTTAGTCAGACGCTCAGTCCTTACGGCGCGACGAAAATCGCCGGCGAATTTCTTTGCTCGACCTACTCACATCTTTATCAGTTGCGCGTGGTATCGCTTCGTTATTTCACCGTTTATGGTCCGCGGCAACGGCCGGACCTTGCGATCCATAAATTCACCCGCCGCATTTACGCCGGACAACCGATCGATCAATTCGGTGATGGTACGACGCGCCGCGATTACACTTACATCGACGACATTGTTCAGGGAACACTAGCGGCGCTCGGCTATGACGGGCCGCTGTTCGACATTTTTAATTTGGGGGAGAGCGAAACCATTCAGCTCAAGGATTTGATTTCCGCGATCGAGAAGGCGCTCGGAAAAAAGGCAAAAGTTAACCGGCTGCCGGAGCAACCCGGCGATATGCCGCTGACTTGCGCGGACATTTCGAAAGCGCGAAAGTTGCTTGGTTACAAGCCGATTACACGACTAAGCGACGGACTTCCGCGTTTTATCGATTGGTTTCTGGGCCAAGTGAAATGAACATTTCGGTCTTGCAGCTATGGTGGCGCTCGCCGGGGCGGGCGGGGGAGGCAACTTGCAAAGTTGCCCCACATTGATGATGTCACTGTGTACTTTGCCATTCGAGGAGCGCGCCTGTTTTGTCGCCGGCCAGGCAAAGTCCGGCACCACGTTGTTAGTGGCGCTGCTCGATAATCACCCTGAGCTTCTCGTGTTGCCGGAGGAAACTGCCTATTTCCCGACCGTCCTTACCAAGTACGCGCCCCGCGGCCGCCGGGCGCAGTTTGATTACCTGACGAAACAGTCGCTTTCCAATGTGCTGTTCGGCGGGCCGTGCAAGTGGGGTAAACGAAATTACACTACGTTCCCACGCGAGAAATTTCTGGAAACGTTTGAGCGCGCAGCGTTCGATCCTGTGAATGCAGAGGAAGATTTGCTCGTACTGATGGTAAAGGCTTACGCAGCCATGCTGGGGCGTTCGCTGGACACAGTCAGACGCTGGGTGGAAAAAACACCCGCTAATCGCAATCACATTCCCGCGATTCTTGCTCGTTTCCCCCACGCGAAAATTCTCGTTACCATTCGCGATCCCAGGGCCATTCTGGCGGCGCAAATTGCGCTGGAAAAAACGAGAAAGACCGGAAGGTTTTCAACCTACTATGTGATCGCACATTGGTGTGTCGCCGCCAGGCTCGCCAGGCGCGTGGCCGACGGCGAGATTCCCGGTTTTGTGGTGCAATATGAGGATTTGGTCTGCGAACCGGCCAAGATGATGGAAAAAGTTTGCGCTTACCTGGAGATCGACTTCGACCGGGCTACAGTTCTTACGCCCACAAAAGTGGGCCAGTTCTGGAGCGGCAACTCAGCGGCGCGCATTCACTTTTCGCAGATCAGCACCGAACCCGTGACACGCTGGCAGCGCGAGCTTTCCGAGGACGAAATCGGATGGGTGGAATGGCATTGCCGCGATCTGATGCCGGAATTCGGCTACGAGCCAAGACTGACCCGACGCGAATTGCGATATTTTATGCGGCCGATTCGCGGCGAACGCCCGCGGGAATATTTGAAATCACGCGCCTATTCTCTGCGAGACCAAATAACGCGCTAATCTGTCATTCCGAGCCGCGAAGACGGCGAGGGACCTCCCCTACGAAGTCTGTTACACCCGAGCCAGATTAGCGTGCTCCAGGAGCCTTTGAGCGATCCTTCGCTTCGCTCGGGATGACCGCGCATCTGGTGGCGGCAGCAAGCGCACAGATCGTAAGCGCCACTTGCAATCGCGGCCGAAGGAGGCATAATCTCGACCGAGATGTCGGGAATCTTCTTCGATCTTCCGAGCGTCCGGTTTCTACTACGATTCAGGTTTTTTGGAACCATGATGCGAATCTTTGCATCCTTACTGCGTCGTTGGTTGAGTGCGCCGGCTTGCGGTTCGAGAAAAGTCTATTTCCGGCTCGACGAGGCGGAGTTTTCAGCGGCGTCGCAGAGTGCTTGCAATTTGTTTGATTGGACCATCGGTGATTCGCGCGCCGCGGACGGTGTCCCGAATGTTTCCGGGGCGCTCCGCCCATTTAACAATTGGGTCAAACGTGAAGATTATTATGAACTCTTATTCATCCGGAAGACGCTCACGCCGCTCGCGCGGTGGGGGCCGACGCAAAGGAAATCACGAACGATTTCGGCGTCAGCAAGGAGCAGCGAAAACTCAGAAAAAGACATTCTGGCAGCGGCTGGTCGAATTTTTTGGAAACGGTGGCGCCGCAAAGAAAAGAGCAGCGACCGCACGCAATGGTACGCACCCTTCGCGCCCACCGCGAAAACCTGAGGTTGTTGAAGTCACATCGCCGCGTCTCTATGTCGGCAACCTCTCTTTTGACGCTACTGAGAGCGATCTCTTTGAATTGTTTAACGGCGTAGGGCACGTGCAAAATGCGGAGGTTGTAAGCTACCGGCACAACCAGCGCTCCAAGGGTTTTGCCTTTGTACAAATGCAGACCATCGAGGAAGCCAAACGTGCCGTGCAGGAATTGCACGACAAGGAATTCCTCGGGCGGAGACTGGTGGTGAGTGGCGCGAAATCCAGCGAGCATCAGCCACGCTGACGGAGTCAATCGTTCTTACTGGGAGACGCGCGCTTTCTAGCGTGGCGTCTCCCGATTTTTTGGGAACAAATGATCATAGCGCGTCTCTATCAGACGCGGAGTTACGTTTGCGGCATTTCACAGAAACGCCCTACAGTTTGATTCGATGCCGCGCACCTTCTTCATCGTCGGCCCAACTGCGAGCGGGAAATCTGATTTGGCTGCCGATGTCGCGGGCGAAATCGGCGCGGAAATTATCAGCGCGGATGCGTTTCAAATTTATCGCGGACTCGATCTTCTGACGGCCAAGCCCGAACCCCGAACGCTGGCAAAAGTGCCGCATCATCTCGTCGCCACAATGCCGCTTCACGAAGAGATGAACGCCGAGAAATTTCGCCGAGCCGCGTTGCGCGCTATCGACGAAATTCACTCACGCAACAAGATCGCGATCGTTGTGGGCGGGAGCGGGCTGTATATCAAGGCGCTCACCGACGGATTGGCGCTTCTGCCGGGGTCCGATCCAAAGCTGCGCGAGAAATTGAACGCGATGAGTTTAGATGAATTGCGCTCCGAACTCGTTCGACTCGATCCCAAAGCGGCGCGGAAGATCGACATCAAAAATCGCCGCCGCCTAACACGAGCCCTTGAGATTTGCCTGACAACGGGGAAACCGTTTTCGGCAGTTGTAGCCGGGGTCGGTGACCCCGGTCCGCGGAGATCCACGATCCCGGCTACAGGCGTCTTCGTCTTTCGCGACCGAGAGGAACTTTACACCCGAATCAATGATCGAGTGCAAGCAATGTTCCAAAAGGGCGTAATCGAAGAAGTGCGAGCCGCCAGAGCGACCAGTGCGACTGCTGCGCAGATGATCGGCCTGCGCGAGATCCGTCAATTGCTGGCAGACAAGATTTCGATCTTGCAATGCATCGCCGAAATTCAGCAAGCGACCCGGCGTTATGCCAAGAGACAGTTGACGTGGTTTCGCAACCAAAGTAATTTTGAGCCGCTGAATCTATCGCTTTTCACTCACAACGAAGCTGTGAAATGGATTTGGCAACTCGTCAACGCTTTCGGAGTTGCGCGCAGGAATGATTGAGACTCGTCCGCAAAAAACGCATGAGCGCGCACTTCTGATCGGTCTCGAAAAGGAGGGCGTCTCAAAATGGGACCTGCGGGATTCGCTCGAAGAACTCGCTGAGCTAGCCAATTCCGCCGGCGCAGAGGTGGTCGATACCGTCACGCAAAAATTACCGAAGCCAACGGCTCCCTACTACATCGGCCGCGGCAAAGCTGAATCGATTAAGGACGCGTGTCAGGACCGGCGTGTGACCTCGATCATTTTTGACGATGAACTTTCACCGGCGCAGGGTCGGAATCTCGAAAATTTATTAGCGCGCAAAGTTCTCGATCGAACACAGCTAATTCTGGATATTTTCGCGCAGCGTGCCCGCAGCCGGGAAGGTCGATTGCAAATCGAGTTGGCGCAATTGCAATATCTTTTGCCCCGCCTCACCCGGATGTGGCATCACTTGTCCCGGCAGACGGGCGGGATTGGCACGCGCGGGCCCGGTGAGACACAATTGGAAGTTGACCGTCGCCGCGTGCAGGACCGCATCGCGCGGCTCGAGCGGGAGCTGGAAGCAGTGCGCAAAACTCGCGCCATCCACCGCCAAGGTCGCAAGCGACATCAGTGGCCTGTAGCAGCAGTCGTTGGCTACACCAACGCAGGCAAATCGACGTTGTTGAATTTGCTTACCGGCGCCGATGTTGTCGCCGCCGACAAACTTTTCGCCACGCTGGACCCCACCACGCGCAGCTTCGTTTTGCCTAACAAACAGCGGGTCCTTCTAACCGATACGGTCGGTTTTTTGCGAAAACTCCCGCACACATTGATCGAATCGTTCAAGGCAACGCTCGAAGAAGTGAGCGAAGCCGATCTGCTTATTCACATTGTCGATCTTAGCCATCCGCGCGTGGACGATCAGATGGAAGCAGTCGATGCTGTGATTAAAGAACTCGACGCGTTTGGAAAACAAACGCTGATTGTATTCAATAAGATTGATAATCTCGAAAACCGAGAGCTGGCCGAAACTTACGTTAAAAAATTTCCTGGCAGCGTAGCGATTTCCGCGCGCACCGGTGAAGGCGTGAACAAACTCGTGCATGCGCTGGAGAATGCGCTCAGCTCATGGCGGTTGCGCTCACGCTTCCGCATCCCTGCAAAAGAGAGCGCATTGATCGCCGAGATTCATCGGGTCGGTCACGTGCTGGAACTGCGTTACGAAGGAAACGACGCCTTGATCATTGCCCACGTCCCTCCTGATCTGGCGCAGAAACTCGAGGCCTACACAGGGCGCGATTGATTGCCAAGATCGCTGACTGAAGATTCCACGCTCTGCGCGATCTGCGACCAGCCCTCGCGATTGTTTGGGGTAGTTGCAAAATCCAGTGGCGCGCCAATGACGATTTTGATTCGTGCGGGACGCGGAATTTTCCGGTGGGGCGGCAATGCTTCGAATGTCCCCGCGATGAACGCAGGCACGACTGGCACCCGCGTTTCGGCAACCAGCATTCCGAGACCGTGCTTAAACGAGGCCATGCGGCCATCGCGACTGCGCGAGCCCTCGGGAAAAATGACGTAAATGCATTTTTCTTCCTCCAATTTGCGGCGCAGATCTGCGAGCGCGTGAGGTCCGCAATTTTTTCGCCACATTGGCAGCGCGTTTAGACCGATCGCTGAAAAGACGCTGACTGCCTTGGTTTGAAAGAAAACGTCGCCGGCGGCGATGGGAAAGGCGCGTTCGCGATGACGCGGTCGAAATGCCGCCACTAGGGTGACCGCGTCGAGATGACTGCAATGATTCGCCGCCAGAATGAAGGGCCCATGGGCCGGCAAATGTTGCCGGCCGATGATTTGCAGCCGGTGAGCGGTCGCCAAATACATTCGAAGAATCGAAAATGAGAGGTGGTGCGCGAGCCTTTCGAGCAGGCCGCTTTCGCGGCGAATACTGCGAAGCCGCTCGCTCGGAGTTAAACCGGTGTCGCGCGCAGGCTGAAGTTTCCAGGGTTCCATCCGATTTCCTATCCGCTAAAGACGTGTTCCGGTTGCCCAACAGCGAAGCCGACAAAGTAGTTCACGTAATGAAACACGGCAGGTGCGACAAGAATCAGACTGTCGAAGCGGTCGAGAATGCCGCCGTGCCCGGGAATGAGTTTTGCCGTGTCCTTGAGGCCAAGATCACGCTTGATAGAGGAAAGCATTAGATCGCCGAATTGTCCGACGATGCTGACAATAATGCCGAGACCCAGCAAGCAGACCGGTGTGTCGAGCACCGTGTTGAACCAAACAAAATGCGCGCCGAGCGCAACGAGTGGCGTGGTCATTACGATTGCGCCGAGCGCGCCTCCTACCGTTTTGTTCGGGCTGGTGTTGGGGATAAATTTTCGATGACCAAACAGATGGCCGCAGATGTAAGCAAAGATGTCATTGAGCTCCACGGCGAAGATGATGAGCAACAGGATCGGCCGATAGTTCCAATCGTTGGCCATATAGCCAAGATGGCCGAGCGCGCTTCCGAAAAGAGCGAAGCCGAGTACACCCAAGCCGACGCGTTGAATGTAGCCTTTCGGCTGATCGGCGATCAATCCACCGGTGGCAATCAACGCGACTGTCAACGGAAACAACGCAACAAAGAGTCGATACCAGTTATCCAGCACTGAGAAAGTGATGAGGAGAATACCGATAACCACGATAAGACTGATCGTCCTTTCCCTAAACAGGCCGGTGATGCGCGCATATTCGCGATAGCAAAGAAAACTTAGAGTAGCCACTGCCAGGATTGTCCAGAAAGCGCCCGCCAGAATGGGAATGAGGATTACCAGCGCCAGCCAAATCCACGAGCGATAGCGGTCCCATAGTTCCCTTCTCTTATCGGCGGTGTTATTGGCCGCACGAGTCACCACAAAAATCAGAAGCGGCGCTAACAACAGGAGGGCGAGAACCGCAAGCGTCAAAACGACAGTCACGCGATCGTCGAACGCATGACCAAAACCAAAAAGTCGTTCGCGCGTAATTTGGTTCATTTCAGTACGCGTGCGATGCGGGCCAACCGGCGGATAACCGTGATAATGGAGCCCATGATGATCACAGCAAGCCCGAGACTCATCAGACCGATCTTGGAAGAGTTAAACGAAATGGCTTGCCAGGAAGATGGAGTGACTGCCGAATACAACCCAATTAGGGTGATAACCAACATCCGATGTTGCTTTGCCATAGGTCCACAGAACTCGTTAGGCGCACCCGCGATTTTTCCAGCTGCGCGAACGTAAGCCGTGAAAATTGCCAAAATGGTCGCGATATAACCAAGCGCAATGTTTCCGCCCCACGCGAATCCTGCGCCGATGAAGACTGCCGTATCGGAAATACGATCTGGAATTTCGTTGTAAAGGTCGCCAATCTTCGAGACGCGGGCGGAGGTGAGCGCCACCATTCCATCCAACATGTTTGCCGTGAGACGCAGTTGCACTCCCAGAACTGCGATGAGCCATTCGATCCGGTGGTAAGCCACTGATGTGGCGGCAAGCGCAATTCCCGCAACGATACAGGAAAACATGCCGCTAATCGAGATGGCATTGGGCGAGACCCTCTTTACAGCGAGCCAGCGGGCCGACGCCTGCGCCCATTTTCGATTACGCGTGGCGATTGGTCGACGATCGATTAGTTCCGCTGCCGGTTCCTTCATCCTTGAATTGAAATCCATAGCAGGCCTGGAGCATAATAACCAGATGACAACTCGAGAGCGCGTCGCCCAGCTTCTGAAAGCTTGGCCGAAAGTTTACCCAAATGCGCATTGCGAGCTGGATTTTCGCAATCCCCTCGAGCTGCTGGTGGCGACGATTCTCTCGGCGCAATGCACGGACAAACGCGTCAACATGGTCACGCCGAAATTGTTCAAGCAATATCGGACGGCAAAAGATTACGCCAACGCGCCGCAGGCGGAGTTCGAAAACGCAATTAAACCGACGGGATTTTATCGCAGCAAGGCGAAAAGCATTCGGGCCGCGATGCGCGCAATCGCGGAAGAACACAATGGAAAAGTTCCCGACACCATGGAGGAGTTATGCGCCTTGCCCGGCGTTGGGCGTAAAACGGCGAACGTGGTGCTGGGCAACGCCTTTCACAAGGATGAAGGCATCGTGGTGGACACGCATGTCATCCGTCTCTCGCAGCGGCTGGGCCTGACGAAGCACAAAGACGCGAACAAAATTGAGCAGGATTTGATGAAGCTTGTGCCCCGCGAGCATTGGACTAACTGGAGTCACTGGCTCATCTGGCACGGGCGCCGCCGATGTTATGCGCGTAAGCCGGATTGCGGCCGTTGTGAAGTTTTCAAGCTCTGTCCCAGCGGCAAAGTTTTTCTGCGAACCGGGAAGGCGCAAAATCCCCAAGGAACGACCCCGAAAGCTTTCGGGGTCGAGGGCACAGGACCACTGGGAAGACGTAATTCCGTTTGCGCACGCGAAATTGCTTGAAGTGTCCCGTTGCTGCGGCCAAGATCGACCACCAATTGAGGGCACTCGTAATCGCCGTTCTTACTCTGCTCGGGAGCACCGCCTTAGTCGCAGCAGAAACGCAGGAGCTTCGGCAACTGCGCCTGCAATTGAAGGCAGCCGAGGATGCGAATGATCAGCCAGCGATTATCGAATTGAGCCGGCGGATTGTCGCCATCGCTCCAAACGATTTCGATGCTTGGGACACACTCGCGCAGACGCAACTGAAAATCGAAGACCTCGATCGCCTGCAGCAAACGCTCGGTGCGTGGCAAAAAGCAGGACGCCGCCGCGCTGCACCGGCGATCGAAGATTATCGCGGCGCCCTGTGCTTCAAGCGCAAGGAGTACCAGTGCGCGGAACAGCATTGGCTTGCATATCTCGCGACAAAGCCGCCGAGAGCCGAT
>Ga0209470_1001052_pt1 | contig 20965 bp, 17 predicted proteins | sample GraSoiAngelo_125_FD_185882 | JGI IMG/M metagenome (GOLD analysis project Ga0209470, IMG submission 185882) | Grasslands soil microbial communities from the Angelo Coastal Reserve, California, USA - 14_0927_05_40cm (SPAdes) (version 2) | ecosystem: Environmental > Terrestrial > Soil > Grasslands ... | reverse complement strand
CCAATCCACCGAACATGCGTCTTTACACAAAGACCGAGGCGAAAGCCGTGTGGCGCATTCGCGAGTCGGGACCGCGGGCCGCCGGCGGCGGGCCCGGCATGCCTCCTCGCTTCGAAGGATGGGACGACGCCTCCGTTGCTCCGGACAGGCTTGGTCCCTACCTGCGGGAATTGCGCCGGCTCTTGGATTCCTACAACTATCAGGCGGCGTGGTACGGTCACTTTGGAGACGGCTGCATCCACATGCAGGTCAGCTTCGATCTGTTCACCGAACAGGGAATCCGGAAGTATGCCGAGTTCATTGAGCGCGCCGCCGACCTGGTCGTGAAATACGGGGGCTCGCTTTCGGGAGAACACGGCGACGGACAGGCCCGCGGCGCGCTGCTTCCGAAGATGTTTGGTCCGGAACTGATCGAGGCCTTCCACGACTTCAAGGCCGTCTGGGATCCGCAAAACAAAATGAATCCGCACAAGGCCGCCGTGGACCCGTATCCGCCCACGGAGAATCTGCGATTGGGGGCGGATTACAAACCGCAGGATCCGCCAACGCGCTTTGCTTTTCCGGATGACCAGGGTTCGTTCGCCAAAGCTTCCCTACGGTGCATCGGTGTCGGCGCCTGCCGCAAAAGCACTGAGGGCACGATGTGCCCGAGCTACATGGCGACACTCGAAGAGGAACACAGCACGCGAGGGCGCGCCCGCCTGCTGTGGGAGATGCTTCAGGGCGAGGTCGTCGAGGATGGCTGGAAAAGCGAGCAGGTCAAACAGGCCATGGACCTGTGCCTGTCGTGCAAGGCCTGCAAATCGGAGTGCCCGACGAACGTCGACATGGCAACGTACCGGTCCGAGTTCCTGTCGCACTATTACGAGACGCACTCGCGCCCGCTCGAGGCTTACGCGTTCGGCATGATCGACCGGTGGGCACGCCTGGCTTCGGTCGCGCCGCGCCTAGTGAACTTGGTCAACTTCGTCAACAATGCGCCCGTTGTTCGTCAGATCCTCGGTTCCGCTCTGCATCTGGCTCCGGAGCGGCAGATCCCTCGCTTTGCCCCTCATACGTTCCAGCAATGGGCTCGCCACCGGCGTGTTCCCGATGCCGCCATGGCTGGGGGAACCGGCAACCGAAGCCGGCAAGTGGGGCAAGTGATCCTGTGGGCGGATACTTTCAACAACTACTTTCATCCGCACACCAGCCAAGCCGCGTACGAAGTGCTGACTCACGCGGGCTTCGAAGTGAGTGTGCCGGCCCGACACCTTTGCTGCGGGCGGCCGCTCTATGATTTCGGCATGATCGACCGCGCGCAATCTTATCTGCAGGAGATCCTCCGGAAACTGGCTGGGCCCATCGATGCCGGTATCCCGATCGTCGTGCTGGAACCGAGCTGCGCCTCCGTGTTTCGAGACGAACTGCGCAGCCTGTTTCCCTCCGATGACCGAGCCGAACGCTTGCGGAAACAAACCTTCGTGCTGAGTGAATTCCTGGAACGGCAAGCCCCCCACTATGTGCCTCCCCGGTTGAACCGGGAGGTTCTCGTCCACGGCCATTGCCACCACAAGGCCATCCTCAAGATGACTGACGAAGAATCGTTGCTGAAGAAAATGGGAGTCGAGGTGCGCGCGCCCGACGCGGGCTGCTGCGGCATGGCAGGCCCGTTCGGATTCGAGAAGAGCAAGTACGACGTGTCACGGGCCATTGCGGAGCGCGTGCTCCTTCCGGCCGTGAGGGCGGCTGCGCCGAACACCCTGATCGTGGCCAACGGATTCAGCTGTCAGGAACAGATCGCGCAGGGAACCGGCCGACGCGCCATCCACCTGGCAGAACTGATTCACATCGCGTTGCAGTCTCAGAAGTAAGGAAGTCTTCTGCTTCATAGCTCGTCCGCGAGCTGACTAACGGGACGGCAGGAGTGGCTTCCGCTCGGCCGGCAGATGCTGGTCCAAAGCATCGAGCAGCATGGCGTTCAGCGTGTAGTCTCCCATCAGGATGACCAACTCCACAGTGCCCTGTTTTCCGAACAGATCCACGGCTTTCGCGAACGCGGTGGAATCCAGTTTGTGCTCGCGAAGTATCTGGCGGCCCAAGCGGACGACCACCGTCTCTTTTTCTCCCGCAGCAGAGACGTCCTTGCCGTATTTGACCGCGTCGATAACCGTCTGCGCGACGCCTGCTTTCAGTGCGGCCGGCTCGTGTGCGCTCCAAATGTACTGCGAATCTCCCTCGCGCGCGGCCACCAGGATGGCCAGCTCGGTGATGGCGTTGCCCAGGATGTTCCCCTCTCGCCGCAAATAGTTATTCAGCCTGCGCAGCGGCTCGGACGCTCCGGGGCTGTACAATGCGATGGCACCCGGACCCGTCGGTTGGGCGATCTTTCCGGGGCCGCCAGCGTTAAGGTCGTAGGCCTTCTTGCCGTTCTCATCCATCTGTTCCCGCTTCACCACAGGAAGACGGTTGAGTGAGTCCGGCTGGATATCGGAGGGGAGCGTGGCAGAACGGGCGGGAGCTTGAGCGCCCTTTCCCGACTGGCCGTTTGAAGTAGCAACGACGGCGATCAGCAATCCGATCCAAATCAGTATGCGCATTTCTCAGCCTCCAAATTCGCTGTAGCATATCACTACATAGTCGGGGAAGCGTTTGAACGCAAAGAGACTGCCCTCGCACTAACTCACCTGGACACAATTTTTTTCTTCCCATCAACATTTGAAATCGGAATTGGCGACAACAGCCGTATCGACAAGAGCGGGAATCAGACAACCGCTACGGTCTTAGGTATACTTCTGAGTTGAGGAGTGTTGAATGAAGCTGATTGCCAGGAGCTTGACGTTTTCAATCGCTGCTGCGGCAGCGATGCTGTTGATCTCGAATGCTGCCGCGGCCCAGGCACGAAGCGGACGCGGTGGCACGCCCGACTGGCCGCCGGCCGGTCCGACGCCGCGAACGGCTGACGGCCATCCGGATCTTTCAGGCAACTGGCAGCCGAACGCGATTCGTCAGAACGTGGACATGGTCGGCTCCGGTGTCGATGTGCCGATGTTGCCGGCGGCGGAAGCAGTGTACAGGAAACACAAGGAAAACCTCAGCAAGGATGATCCCGAAGCGCGCTGCCTGCCTCCAGGCGTGCCGCGCACGAACACGACACCGTACCCGTGGACGATCGTGCAAACCCCGCAGCTGATCGTCATCGTGTACGAAGGCGGCGCGCACGTCTGGCGTAAGATCTTCATGGACGGCCGCCCGCACGATCCCAAAGTTGAATTGACGTGGCTCGGGGATTCGATCGGCCACTGGGAAGGCGACACGCTGGTCGTCGAAACGGTTGGCCAGAACGACATCACGTGGCTCGACCAATCGGGGATCCCACACTCGACCGACATGAAAGTGACCGAGCGCTTCACACGCACGGACTTCGGTCACCTCGAGGTTGTCCACATCATTGACGATCCGAAGACGTTCTCGAAGCTGTGGACGTTCACGACGCATCCGTCGTTGCTTCGGGGCGAACTGATCGAATACATCTGCCAGGAAAACAACAAGGACGTCGAACACCTGGTGGGAAAGTAGACGGCCCTTGATGGAACAGCTGCAGGTTTGTCTCGCCGGTTGAGCCGCGCTATAGTACGCAACGTTTCTGGGCATTGAATCGATTCTCGCTGGAAAGGAGAACATATGGAACTCAAACGTCGAGACGCATTAGCTGCGGCGGTACTGCCGCTCTTGTATGCAATCACCGGAAAGGCACAGGGGACGCAGAACACGCCTGTTCTTACTCACGACCTTCCCAATCTCACTATGGACGACTGGCAGGTGACGGTGAGCCAAATTACATACCCGCCCGGGCATGTGGGAACGGCGCACCGTCATCCGGGTTTTGTGTTGGCTTATGTCCTTGAAGGGGAGGTCGTGGCGAAGGTCTCTGGCTCCGCCGAAGCGACATATAGGCCCGGACAGATGTTCTATGAACACCCGGGAGCCACACACGAAGTGTCGAAGAATGCCAGCGCAACGAAACCTGCAAAATTTCTGGCGTTCATCTTCGCCAAGAAAGGGCTACCGCTCACGACACCCGCGTAATGCCGGGAGGATTATGCCTTGGCGAGTGCGGACCGCGCAACGCAATCCACGGGCTAGCGGGTAGCGTAGAGGCGCATTTCCTTGCCGTCGGCGAATATGACGCGTTCGAGCCTGACGATCTTCTGGCCGTCGGCGAACTGATAGCCGATGCCCGTGATCACGTCGCCGGGTTTCACCGTCGACTTGGTCCAGCCGTTGGCCTCCATCCGGTTGATGGCGGGGCCACCGACCAGCCATTTCTCCTTCAGGCCGTCATTGGTCTGAACCTCCAGGGTTATCATCGGGTGCGGATTGGCCCACATGAACTCGATGACCGTGCCCTTTACTGTCACAAGCTGGTCATAGCTCAGCGGCCATGAGTGATGCGCCGATAGCGGCACTACAGCAGACACCAGGGCAAGGATGACAAATGCTGGAACGCATAAGGCCTTCATCGTGGCTTTCCTCCTGCGAGCAATTCTAGAGCAAAATCGCAAATACAGGAAACGCGAAAACATGAGGAAAATCTGCTTACTTCACGAAGATTTCCTCCGGCAACAGCGCGGAGACAACGAAGTTCGGGACGTCGACCACGTTGCTGATTCGAAGGTCAACGGCGACGCTGCAGATGCAGTATGCCTGCTCGCGCGTGTAGCCGCGTTCCGCGAGAAGGTCGACCATCTGAAGGATCGCATTGCGCGTGGCAAGATTCAGATTCTCCGGATCATTGGAGCCGTCTTTTTTGATCGGCATCCCCATCGTTCCGACGAAGTTCCTTGGTGCCGCCCACCTGGGGTCGCTGAAGTATCCCGAATGAGAGAAGCGCGGCGCCTGAATGTTTTTCCGGGCCGCCTCACCGTAGTGAATCCGGAACTTCATGGCTACCGTCGCTCCCATCTCTACGGCAGTAATGCAGACCTCGCCGTCGCCCTGGGCGAAGTGTCCGTCGCCGGTTGAGAACAGCGCGCCATTGACGTAAACCGGCAGGAAGAGCTTTGAGCCTGCCGTCAACTGTTTCACGTCGAAATTTCCGCCGCATTCGCGCGGCGGAACGGTTCGCAATCCTTCAGTGGCAGCGGATCCTGTAGCCGGAATTGCGCCCCCGGCATCGGGCGGAAAGACGAGCTTGCCTGTAGCCATCGCCTGGTTTTCGCGTTTCGTCCATTCCCTCAATTTGTCTTTCGAAGGCGCAAGGCCCGACACTCCCATAAAAGGCGCTCCGTGAATGCGAACCCCAGGGAGTTGGTCGGAGGTGGCGAAATTGTTTTCGATTTTCCACTTCACGATGAACGGTGTCGAGAAAACGTCGGGAAGGAATCCCAATCCCGGAACGATGCAGGTAAAGGCGAAGGGTTCAGGCCGAATGGTAACGAACTCGACTTCGAGGAGATCGCCCGGTTTTGCGCCTTTGATGAAGACCGGGCCTGTCAACGGGTGAATGACTCCCGCATCCAGTTTGGCGAAATCGGCTTCGGTCGTCTTGGCGTTGAATTGCCCATCCATCGAGTCCCGAGTTTGCAGTACGACTTCCTCTTCCGCATCTGCTTCGACGATGGGGGGAATGTCCGGATGCCAGCGGTTGTGCCCCGTATGGGCCTGTTGTGCGAGCGGCTTACTTCGATCGATTTCAACAATCTTCACAGTTCCTCCAAACGGACGGGTTTCCCACAACATTGTTACCGTTTCAATTCGTCGTAGATTCGTTGTAGGTGTTGATGATCATCGTGACCGGCTTCGGTGTCACCGACCGGACCTGATCCAAAATCGCTTTCCCGTATCCGGGATATTTCGTGTCGACGAGAACTACACCAGTTCCGGTCACGAACACCGTCGTGTTGCCGCTAACGCTTCCCGCCTGTTGTCCTCCGCTGATGTTGTGGAGCGCATCTTTGACCTTCTCGAGCCGAATGGCCGCCGGATCTTGTTGCGCTTGCGCGATAAGAATCGAGAACGCGCCAGTGGCCATCAGAACGACCAGTACTATTAACCGTTTCACGGGACTACCCCCTTTTGACTCGTCGCTAGTATTCTGTGAACATTCGTTTGATCTCTTCAGGATCTTTCGTTTTGATATCTGGGCTGCCGACGTTCACTATTTGTGTGACTTTCACTTGTGCGAACTGATTGATCTCAGGAACCGCGCTCACGAGGTCCTCACCGAGGATTGAACCAGACTTATATTCAGTCAAGAACGTTGAGGAAGCGCCCCTGCCGGCAATCGTACCGCCAGTCGAAAGGACCCAAACTAGCGGCAACTCTTTATTGTGAGACTCTTGCACCCAACCAAACACTGGGCATGTCAGTCCGGCCGCGATCAACGCGAGAGCAGCACGGTGACGGGCTTTGGAAGCAGGCAGATTGAAACTGTACATGGGAGCCTCCGAGCGCTCACAATAGCGCAGAAGGCAGATAAAGATCACGTCACGATTTCGTTGAACAATGACGATTCTTCATTTTTTGATCCACGAGTGGTATCTTGCCCCACTATGCGCACCTTTATATTTTCGGCTCTGTGTGTCTTTCTCACGCTCGGTGGCGCCGCCGCCGGGCAGACGCAGCAACCGGACTGGACCGCATTCGACGAGGAGACCATGCGGCATTACCAGACGCTGTTGCGCTTCGACACGACGGACCCGCCGGGGAACGAAAAGCCCACAGCAGAAGACCTACAAAGCACCCACAATCCCGCTTCGCCCACTTCAACTGGGATGTCATCACGGATCTCGCCCGCGCGCGGTAAAGCGGAATTCCAAGGCACGCAATCAGGAAGCGCGTACTAGTACTTCGATCTCATCGAGAAGAGATCCCAAGCGATCGCGCTCCACTTCGAGGTCATACGTGGCCTGTAGATTCAACCAAAAGCGTTCGGACGTCCCAAAGAAACGTGCCAGGCGCAATGCCGTGTCGGCCGATATAGAGCGCAGACCGAGCACAATTTCATTGATGCGGCGGCGTGGAACGTGAATCCGCTCGGCCAGGCGGTATTGCGTCATCTTAAGGGGTCTGAGAAACTCTTCCGCCAAGATCTCTCCCGGGTGAACCGGTGGCAGCCGCGCCTGCCGTTTGCTTGTTTTAGTGGTAATCCGTGATTTCGACTTCGTCGGCATCGCCGTCCCTCCATTTAAAGCAGATTCGCCATTGGTTATTAATGCGGATGCTGTGCTGGCCATTTCGGTTGCCTTTTAGCTTTTCTAGCCTGTTTGCGGGTGGAACCATTAGATCGGCCAACGTTTCTGCTGCATCGATCATCAGAAGTTTGCGATACGCCGATCGCTGAACGTCAGTTCCCCAACGCCTTACCGCCGCTCTCTTCCAGACTTTCTCCGCATCGCGATCGGCAAAACTTCGGATCACGTGGCGATAGTATCGGAACGCGTTACGCTGCGCAATAGAAATAGTAACGTATAGCGTTACGTGACGCAACGCGGCAGAATTCCTCTAGGTAATCGGCGAAATCTTGGACCGCAAGGATCGGGCGACAGGCAGTTTGAGCGGGAGACGGTCGAGGCCGCTACGGAGCGACAGGAGGAAATCAAGTTGGAGCTGCTGCAGATTCGGAGGAACGATCGCGGGTCAAGCCGCAGTGGCGATTGATCGATCGGGCCCGGATTCCCAGAAGCGTATACTACCGATCATGACGCAAATGATCCTCATCCTGCTGATTGTTATCTCCGCCTTGCCCGCTTTTGCCGCGACTTCCTGCGAGGACCTGGCCAAAGTGGCGCTACCCTACGCGATCATTTCCAGCGCGCAATCTGTAGCGGCGGGTTCGTTCACGCCGCCGGATAGCCGGCCTATCGAAGTAACTGCGGCGTTTTGCCGCGTCTCGCTGGTCCTCAAGCCGTCGAGCGATTCCGACATCAAGCTGGAAGTATGGCTTCCGGCGTCAGGTTGGAACGGCAAGTTTCAGGGCGTCGGCAACGGCGGATTCGCCGGCTCCATCGGCTGGGGCCAGATGGCGGCGGCTGTCGCGAAGGGCTACGCGACGGCGTCCACTGACACCGGACATCGCGGCGGTGCGACGGATGCCACGTGGGCGCTCGGCCATCCTGAAAAGATTCGCGACTTCGGATATCGTGCTATCCACGAATCCGCGGAAAAAAGTAAGACGCTGACCAAGGCGTTCTACGGCGACGCTCCCAAACGATCCTATTTCAGCAGTTGTTCCAACGGCGGACGCCAAGCGCTGATGGAAGCCCAACGCTACGCCGGCGACTACGATGGAATCATCGCCGGGGCGCCGGCGAACTATTGGATCGGTCTGTTAAGCCAAGCGGTCTACAACGTTCAAGCGACGCTTGGGAACCCCGCGAGCTATATCCCGGCCGGCAAGCTGCCCGCAATTCAGGCCGCAGCTTTGGCGGCGTGCGACGCGAACGACAGCGTGAAGGACGGCATTATCGAAAATCCGGCGTCCTGCCGTTTCGATCCTTCGGTGCTTCTCTGCAAAAGCGAGGACGGCAACAGTTGCCTCACCGCTCCGCAGGTCGCTGCGTTGAAAAAACTCTACGACGGCCCGCGCAACGCGACGGGCCAGCGGGTGATGCCGGGCTACTCGCCTGGCGGCGAAGCCGAACCGAACGGTTGGGCGCAATGGATAACCGGCGATCAGCCCGCCCAAAGTCTGATGTACGCCTTTGGAACGCAGTTCTTCAAAAACATGATCTTCAACGACGCGGCCTGGGACTTCAATACGTTCAACCTCGATCGCGACATGAAGATCGCCGAGGAAAAAGCCGGCGCGGATCTGGGGGCCGTCGACCCCGACCTGAAAGCCTTCAAAGCAAGGGGCGGCAAGCTGATTCTGTATCACGGGTGGAGCGACGCGGCGATCCCTGCGGGCCACGTCATCAGCTACTACGAGAGCGTGCAGAAAAAGATGGGCCAGAAGGAAACGTCGGAGTTCGTGCGCCTTTACCTGGTCCCGGGCATGCAGCATTGCGCCGGGGGCGCCGGCCCGAACGCGTTTGGACAGGCAGGTGTGCCCGCCGGCGACGCTCAACACGATATCGCCGCAGCCCTGGAGCGTTGGGTGGAGGAAGGCGCGGCGCCAAAAGAGATCATCGCTACGAAGTTCAGGAGCGGTGTTAATCCCGCGAGCGGTGTGTTGCGAACCCGTCCGCTGTGCCCGTATCCGCAGACTGCCTCGTACAAAGGAAGCGGCAGCACTGACGACGCAGCCAACTTCGTCTGCAAGTGACTCACTACCACGCAACTTCAGAACTGGAAATGAATTTGACCTTGCAACTTTCTACTTCCAGTCTTGGAATTGATCTCGCCGAAGGTAAGCGAGTTAATGTTCAGATTGGGATCTCCGGGGGTCGGATGGTTGAATATATTGCGTGCATCCACACGCAGCGTCAGAGTTTTCGACTCCGCAATCTTGATTGTCTTCAGGATATTCGCGTCGAAGCTCCACATTCCCGGTCCTGTGAGTGGATTGAGTCCGAGCGATCCGAGTTGCCCGGGCGCAGCATTCCGCAAGACAATTTTTCCGTTGGCATCTGCAAGCGCATTGAGAGTGCAAAAGGGTGCGAGCGATGACGCCACACTGGCGCACGCCGGATCGGGCACTCTCTGATATTGCTGTGAAAAGAAATTGCCGAATGCGTCGCCTTTTTTGAGTGGCCAGACGACCTTTCCGTCACGAGGAAACGCTCCGACAATGTCCGGGGTACCGATGCCGGTCATGGTTTGCGCGTTGATGCGGGAGGCGGTTTCCCCGCCCAGAAGCGTCGTTAAGCCATAGATCGTTTGCCCGCCAATAACGTAAAGCGGAGCTCCGGATGTGAGATTGACGATCGCACCTACGTCCCACCGCTCGATGAGCCGTGCAAACCAGCCCGAGGAGTTGGCGCCGAGCCACCGGCCTGGACCGAACGGGAGCTCGAACGTTCCATAACTCCGGAAATCATGAGCCCGGTGCGTGGGCTGAAGCGTGTAATCCGCATTTCGGTTTAACGGATCGCGGTATGTGCCGTTGAAGGTGCCGCCGGAACTCAGGCCTCCGCTAACCGCGAGGCTGCGGCTCCAGGTATATGCCGCCCGGTAGGCGATGCCATGTGTGGGCCGAACCGTTAGCGCGGCCTCCAGCGAGTGGTAGTTCGAACTGTCGGAATTATTGCGGTAGTTGAGCGTGGAAAACTGGGGGTTGCCCACAATGAAATTTTCCGGAAACACTCCGCTCGAACGAAGCGTGCCGCCGTTAACGACCTGGCCCCTGGGCTGCACCGTACCCACATTGGTTGTGTTGAGCATGCGAGCGACACTGGCGAAGTCCCCGTTTGCGATAGAGTTTCGGAATGAGGAGTTCCGGCGAAGCGCTTCCGATCCCGACAAGTCCGTACCGACCACACCGCTCCCCAGATTCAGACCTTTGAACATCTGATCGAACATCGGCGCATCGCCGCCGGCCCGCGTGATGGCCAGAGCCTGGAGTAACCCGTTGTTTCGGAAGTCCGCTTCGTTGAGATTCAGCGAGGAGTGGAGTTTCATGCCGCGGTCGCCGAGATACCGGACGTCGAGTGTCAGATTCGACGTTAGGGACCGCGTGATTCCCAACGTGAACGTCTCAACATAGGGCGTTGTATAGTCCGGAGCGAAGACCGACAGAACCTGCGATCGGTCCGTGAGAGGGAATACCGTTGGAGAAACCGGTGTGAGCGTCACCGGCAGAGGAATGGTGAGGTTTGAATAATCCCGGTATTCGCCGGTTCCCCTATCGACGGGCTGATAAACCAATCCCGGCGTGTTTCCAGCGTCTGCGCCAATCCATGAGAGGGTATTGCCGGGTAATTGGTACGCGATTTGGTATCCACCACGCACAGTGGTTTTGTCTTTACCAAGCCACGCGGGCGACCACGCAAACCCTACCGCAGGCGCAAAGTTGTTCTTGTCGCTTGGCCATATCCCCTGGTGCGGATACTCGGTACCTCGCCCGATCAGAACAATTTGGGTCAAGTCCCCTTTCTGCGGTGTACCCCCCGACATCCAATTGTTAAAACTCCTGCCCGAATATCCGAACGCGGCACTGTCGCCTCCGACTAAACCCCTTGTCCAATTCTTACCGGTCTGGCTCTCGAAATACGGGACCTGGAACAAGTCCCACCGGAGGCCCAGATTCACAGTGAGATTCGGCGCGATCTTCCAGTCATCCTTCAGAAAGAAGTTGAATTCGTTCTGAATCGACGATCGGATTTTTCCGTAAGTCAGGGGCGGCTGGCCCGGACCGAAATAGTCCTGGCGATAGTCCAGGTATTGGGTATCCGTTGGTTCGCGCGTTTCAAACTTCTGGCTGATGGTGTCGACCGAACCGGCCAGTGTCAAGAGCAGGTTTTGAGCCAACGTCTGGTTGGGCGCCAGCAGTCCGGGGACTCTGTCGATGCCGGTCACAGGGATTGCCCCGGCGCCGCCGGTCACGATCGGCATCAGACCTCCTGCGGCCCAACCCGTGCTGGAGGCATGGCGCAATTCAACACCACCTTTAAATGCGTGACTGCCCTTGGTCCAGCTCAGCGTCTCAGTGAAACTATTCAAGGGGGCGGTGTTTCCAAGATCGCTGGCGGTGCAAATTGGGGGACAGCCGCTACCCGCGCCGGTAAGGTTGTTGTTAATCACATGATTTGGAAACAGCACAGGAAGCTGATTGATCGGAATCCCATTGATCTTCGTCAGGAAATCGAAAGCTTCTTTGGCGTACGGGGCGCGTGACTGATAGGCGGGATCCCAGTAGAGAGATGTGACGCGGTGTCCCCACTTGAATTCATTCAGCAGGGTTGGTGAAAGCGTCGAGGTCAATTGCACTGTTATGACTTTCGGGTACTCGCGGATTTCGCCGCCCCATCCAGTGGGCCAGAACTGCCCGAGGTTGTTATCGGTGTAATGGGTTTCACGAATGAACGTCCCGGTCAACGTGTGATTCTGATTGAAATGATGATCGATCTTGATGTTGAACTGCCGGCGCTGGTACGCGTCGACATTTTCTCCGTTTCCGCCGGCCGGCCCGGCGACCGTGTGGCGGGTCCAGCGGTGCACTGCGGTATTTAAGCCATCGATGGGCACAGGCGTGCCTGCCGAGGTAACTTGCCCGACAATCGTACTCGCACCGTCAAAAGCGTTCGCGTGGGGCATTAATGCGATCAATCGGTTCATGAAGCCGCTCGGATCCATCCGCCTGCGAAACGGATCGCCCGGATTCATGGCATCGCCGAATACGCTGAAGCTTTGCATCGGCCCTGTCGCTCCAGGGATCTGAGTGTAGGGCAGTGGATTGCCTGACTTGTCGACGACGGGCGCAACTCGCGCCGCGCCGGAACCACTGGGTGTCGCATCGGCATTACCGTTATTGACTCCCGGAAAGAACCGGAAGATGCCCTGCCGCGCGAGGTCGGTCAACACAACGGTATTGACAACTTCCTTTTGCGATCCGTCCTGCGCATCGAACATGCCGAAGAAAAATGTCTTGTTCTTGATGATGGGGCCGCCAAGATAAGCCGTGTACTGCGGGCGGTTGTACCACAAGGGTGCGACGTGCTGCCTGTTATTCAACCACGTGTTGGCATCCAGGGCGGAATTGCGGACGTTGAACGTGGCGCCTCCGTGGAATTGGTTGGTTCCCGATCGCGTTCGTACTTGAATCTGTGCTGAACCGCGCCCCTCGACGTCTACAGCGGCGACTACAATACGGACTTCATCGACCATGTCGGGATTGATGAAGGTCGCCGTCTTCAGGCCCTGGACGTGTGTCCCGGTGTTCATGGTGACGCCATCCATCGAAATGCCGATATTCCCACCGCCTGAGGCGGTGATTCCGGCAAAGGTGGTGTTGGGGTGGCCATCTCCAAAAACACCCGGCATGATCGTCGTGGCGATATCCATCACATTGCGGCCGACGATCGGCAGATCGGCGACCTCCCTTTGCGGAAGGGCGTTGCCAACGGAAGAGGATAGAGTGGTGAGAAGTTGGTCGGCCGCGACAGAGACCTCGACAGCCTGCGCGACGGCGCCGACTTGCAATGTGAAATTCTGCCGGATCTGTTGCGAAGTCCCCAGCGTGATTTGAAATATCTGACTTTGAAAGCCGGCCAGCGAGGCACTCAGCCGGTACGGTCCCGGCTGAAGACTGGGGAATTGATAAGTTCCCGACTCGTTTGTCAGCGCCGTCGAAACCACACCTGTCTCGGTTTCTGTCGCCGAAATTTCAACACCAGGAATCAATGCTCCGGTAGCATCCGTTACTGTTCCGCTCAGCGTCGCATTGATAACCTGAGCAAATCCACTCATCGCGAACAACAGGCACGCCACCGCAACGGCTCCAGCAAATAATCCCTTCATGCGATCACCCCCATTTACCCGATCCGGATTCATAATCCGCTCAGAACCAATCTTCCGCTTCACGTGTGCAAGATTTGATAACGCAAATAGGTACGCCCGGCGGCGAGGTTTGTCAATGACAAATGACAGATGAGAATTGTCAGTTCTCAGTTCTTCATTTCTAGTAGCCGGGTCTTCGGCAGTGGTCCGGCATCAGGATGCTTGTTTGGAGACGCCAGACCGCGTGAATTCGTGGTTGTGCTCATGACTTCTCCGGTGTATCTTTTTTGTCTAGCGGTACGAACGCTTGACACGGAGATGAAGAACCTGATGCCCACTCACCGACGAAAACCTTTCGTCACAGCCGTGGCTGTAAGCCTCTGGCGATGTGAGCGGGCGCGCTTCCGGTTCTGATCCGGACGGCCCGCTCAAATGGCGAGCGGGCGCCCTCCAACGTTTTCCCCAAAAAGGACTCCCGTTAGCCTTGGTTTCGATAGTTTGATCGAGGGAGAACTATGCGGCTATTGTTTCTACATCGCGGACTGAGGTTGATTTTCATCGCGAATCTCGTGTCGATGATCGGCACCGGCATGAATACGGCGGCCGTGACATGGTTCATTTTGCAGGCGACGCACTCCGAGATGAGCCTTAGCACTCTTGTGGTGCTGCAGACTGTGCCGGCTCTCCTCATGTTGCCTTTTACTGGAGTGATCATCGATCGTGAGGACCGCCGGCACCTGATCATGCTGCTCGATGCGCTGCGCGGGGCAATGATTTTCGCGGTTGCACTGCTCGCGTTCCGCAATCAGGTGCTTATCTGGCATCTGTATGCCCTGGGCGCGCTCGTCGCTGCCGGCTTCTGGATGTTTTGGCCGACGATCACTGCCCTCATTCAGGAACTGTCGCCCGAATCGGAGTTCGTCGCCGCGAACACGATGCTTTTAGCCGGAGTTCAGGGCGGATGGATGATTGCGGGAGCGATCGTTGGATTTGTATACGAGCGCATCCATCTTGGCGGCGTGCTCGCGCTGGACGCGGGGACATACGCCGTATCGTTGATCTGCTACTTCGCTGTGCGCAAGGGTAAGGTGACCGTTAAGCCGCGCGAACTCCCATCGCACGTTACGCGCGATGCATGGGCGCGCTATCTCGACGAGCTTCGCGAAGGAATTCACTACCTCCGGCACAAGCGCTATATCGTGCTGCTCGGAATTTCATGGGCGATTTTCATCGCCGGGATGTTGACGCAAGGCGTCACCACTGCCCCGCTGAGCGATCGCATTCTCCACGCAGGAGCGCGCGGCTACGGCTGGCTCAACGGCGGCTGGGCCGTTGGTGCATTCACGAGCACGCTGTATGCGCCTCTGTTTATCCGCCGGCTTCGCGGCCGCCGCTCAGTCGTCTGTGGAATGGCGATGCTGGCGCTAAGCCTGACGGTGGCGCCGTTCTCCGGTTCTGTGGCGATTGCCGTCATGTGCTATGCCGTGATGGGATCGGCACGTGGTATCGCCGGTGTCGCCATTACCTCGACGATGATGGAGATGGTTCCGAAGCACTTCATGGGACGCGTGCAGAATACGTTTTTCTTTATAGGCACATCGCTGCAGCTCGTAACGAGCATCGCGGTTGGAGCCATCGCCGAGCACACTTCACTCGCGCTCGCTTTCTCTATCATCGGGTTCATGTATGGCATCGCCGCGATTACGGCCGCATGGCCTGTGGCCGCCCCGGTGAAAGTACCGGCGGGATGAGCCGCGCGGAACCATTTCGGGTTCGCTCATTGTAGGCGCGGTCTATGGGGCTGTGAAAAAATGTCCGAATGTTCGAACCGGCGCATTCCCCTCCTTGCATCACCGCCGCGGAGCGCAAGCGCGGCAGCGCGCAGCCTCAAGAGAAGGAGGGGTGGATGCGCCCATTAAGAAAATGCCGCGAAGCCTCCTTAACTGGGCGCAGACGGGGTGGTTTTCCTTTTTGTTTCAATCGGAACACCACCCCGGCCTCGCAAAGGCGGATGCTTCGCGATATTTAATTGATCGCCGGCCACCCCTCCTTCTCTTGAGGCTGCGCGCTGCCGCGCTTGCGCTCCGCGGCGGTGTGGTGCGAGGAGGGGAATTTGCGCCTACAGTTGGGATCGTCCTGAATTGCACGGGATCAGGAGGCCTGAACGTTGAGTGGATCAGATTGGTCCTCGATGGCGGCGCAGTTTGACCGCCGCTGCCAGGAATGCCGTCGCGACGGCGAACCCGATCCAGAGGCTTGGACTGGTCAGCAACTCACCGAGCGTAAATTGGGTCATCGACTCCATCGACATGCCCATTGCGGCTCCGCTGATTGAGGGACCACTCACAAACCGGTGCTGCACGATGGCGGCAAAGTGTGAAGTATTGAAGGCGATCTTCTCCAGCGCTCCGACGGCAAAGGGCGGCAGTACCGCCCACAGCAAAGGCGCGCGCGGTGCCCAGGCGGACACCAGCAAGAACCACGCGTAGATTGGCGCATACCACAGACCATGGCCGGCCATCAGATGAATGAACAATATCCGCCAAATGTGCGTAAGCGGGAGTTGATTCCAGAGCGGCGCGCCGCTTGTCCCGCGTGCGAGAAGTATCGCGCTGCCGAGCAGCAGCATGGCAATGTGCGTGGCGACCGTGATCGCGAACGTAACGAGCGGGACCACTACGACCGGAATACTCATCTTGGAAAGCACGGTCGTACTATCTGAAACCGGCAGCGATTTCCAGAACAGGATGCTGCGGTCGCGGCGTTCTCCGTAAAGTGCATCGAGACAGTAAAAGACGGCCACAAGAAAGCTGATGGCCATGAGCGAGAGCGCGGCGAGGTGATACGGCTCTTCGATACGGAGCCGCTGCGGAAGACGCACTGCATTGACGACAATCCCAAAGACAAACAGACCGGCCACGGCCACCGGCGCGATGTAGATGGAACGGCTCTCCCAGAGTTCGCGTTGCACCGACAAGTAGAACTGCTGGCTATTCATTCGACGGCTCCTTGTTTCCGGCCGGGCTGATTGCTCATCACCGCGACGAACAGGTCGGCAATGCTCGGCGTGCGTACCTCACCCAGTTCGGCCAGTTGCTGTCGATCGCCGGCTTCAAACAGCAGGATGCTGCGCCCAAAAACCTGGCGCTCATGCATCGGCTTCAGCTCCCGCGCCGCGGCGATTTGCTCGGGACGCACGAGCACCTCGACAAACCGCGTTTCCAGTTCCTCCATGCTACAGCCGAACACGATGCGGCCGCGGTCGATGAACTTAACATCTGTCAGGACGTGCTCGATCTCTTCAACTTCGTGCGTCGCCACGACGATGGTGCGGCTGCCGTCAAAATAGTCATTCAACAGCGAATCGTAGAACTGCTTCCGGTACAGGATGTCGAGGCCGAGCGTCGGCTCATCCAATATCAGGAGCTTCACGTCCATTGCCATGACGAGCGCGAGGTGGAGTTGAGTCACCATGCCTTTGGAAAGTTCGCGCACTTTACTCCCAACCTTGATGGTAGTTTTGGACAGGAATCCCTCCGCTTTCGCGCGGTCAAATCGCGGATGCACGCCGGCCACATACTCGAGCAACTGCGAAACGCGTATCCACCGCGGGAGCACAGCGACATCGGCGATGAAGCTGACGTCCCTCATGAGTTCCTCACGCTGCCGCCAGGGATCGCGTCCGAAAACATTGAGCGTTCCCTCGTATGGCGTGAGGCCGACAATCGCGTTCAGAGCGGTCGTCTTGCCTGCTCCGTTTGGACCGATCAGACCCAGGATGCGGCCTTCGTCGACGCGTAAATCGACGCCATCCAGCGCGATCGTGCTTCCAAACACTTTTCGCAGGCCGCGCGCTTCGATGCATGTCATTCGGTCAGCGTTCCTCCTTCTTCATTTTTGATTTCTGCCGGCGGTTCGCGTTGTTGTGAAGCAGATCTTCCGGTTTCAGACCGAGCCGCAGCATGGTTTCGCGAATCCTGGGCCAGTCTTCGGTCAGGAATTTCTCGCGCTCCGCTTCGAGCAGCGAATTCCGTGCGTCAGTCTTGACGAACATTCCGAGCCCCCGCCTGGTCTCGACGAGTCCTTCGTCCACGAGCTCCTGATAAGCCTTCAAGACTGTCAGTGGATTGAGCCGATAGTCCGCTGCCACGGTTCGCACCGAGGGCAGCGGATCGCCTTCTTTGAGAACTCCGTCAAGGATCATCACGACGACGCGATCGCGAAGCTGGCGGTAAATCGGCTGGCTGTCATTCCACTCACGATCCATGAAAGTTATCAGGCCACCTCACTTGCCCGGAGCGCCGCCTGCGTCTGGGGTCCGGTGCAGGTCCACGTGGCCGTGAACTTCCTTATCTCCAAGCATGAATGTCCAGTCTTCCGTATGGTGGTTCGCGTCGATAAACGTGAATTTTGCGTGATGCATGTGTTCGCGCAGATTGCTGCCTGCGACGTCGAGAAAATTGAACTCCAGGGTTTTCCCGTCCGGCGAGAGCGTACCTTCCATGCGAGGCCTGTTGCCTGCATCGCAGTAATGTGTCAGGAGGAGCCGGCCCTCGTCCAGGTAGAACATCGTGATCGGATCGTCGGGACCCGCCGCGGTCATCTCGTGCATTACCGCATTTCCTCTCGAAGTCGTGCGAAGCGTGACACGCATGTCACTGTGCTCGGCCGCCTCGGCTACCGGCATGTCCATCGTTACCTTGCCTTCCCACGTACCCGACAGTGCTTTTAATTTTTCGAAGGTTTTCTGCGCGTCCGATTGAGCAAAAGCCGCGGTGGACAGCATCATCAATAACAGAAGCAGGCGAATCGATCTCATAGTGAACCCCCTTAATGCTTGATGTACTGTTATAGTCAACCATAACACTATATCACATGCAAGCTGTTTTTGCGGAATCGCCCCTACAGCACCAAACCTCCCAATGACGCTCCGGATTTATACTGTTGCGAACGTCGAGGAGAAATCCCATGAGAAATCTATTTCAAGCGAAGGCGGCAAAAATTGCCGCTGTTGGCGTGGCGGTGTTTCTGCTGGCCGGGTTGATTTATTGGGTTAGGAGCAGTATCGCGCCAGGAACTGGGAGCGCGGACGAGGGTGAATTCCTGCTGGTGGAGGCAGGCGAGCGGGAGTTGGACGGTGCTCCAGCATTATCACTGACGTTCACATTGCCTCTGGATGTGCGCCAGTCTTATGACCAGCACATCCGTGTATTCCAAATGCCCGCGCCGCCTCAGCGGCCTGAGGATCGGCGCTTCGGGTTTGAGGTGGAAGATCGTCCAGGCACGGGCGGAACGGTTGTCAGCACGAAGCCTGAGGACACTAGCGTCGAAGGAGGCACCGTCGTTGGCGGCGCCTGGATTGTCGGCGAGAATCCCCGGCTACTCCATTTTCCGCACATCAAACCGGAGACGCGCTACGTCGTCCTCGTCAATCCGGGATTGCCTGCGAGGAATGGCCTCAAGCTGGCGGCGGATTCCAAATATTCCGTGCGTACCGCGCCGATGCCGCCGTCCTACTACTTCGCCAGCAACGGTATGGTGTTGCCGGCACGGCAGAACGGCGGGTTACCGATAGTCACGGTAAATGTTCCTGAAGTCGATATCCAATTCCTTCGCGTGAAGAGCGAGCGGCTGTCGGATTTCCTGGATCGCGTTATCACGCACCGCAAAGCAAACCGGCAACAAGGCGAGGAAGAAGACAGCTCCGGCAGTAACGATGATGTATATGATTTTCGGCGTACATCGCTTCACGGAGCTGTGGGGTTCTACCAACTCGACGATTTCCGCAACTTCGCTCAAAGCGTTTATCTCGGACGTTTCACGGCCGAGCGGCAGCCCAATCGCCGAAGCGTCACATACATTCCTGTTGAAGATATCGGTGAACTGAGTGAGCCCGGTGTGTACATCGCGGTCATGACGCAGCCCGGCCGCTTTCGTTACGACTCTCAGACGACATATTTCTACATCAGCGATCTCGGCATGCATCTGCGCCTGTTCGACAAAGGGGCCGACGCATTCGTCAGTTCGTTAGTCGACGGCAGAGCCGTGCGGGGCGTTGAGGTCTCCTGGCTCGATACGATGGGCAAGACTCTGACTCAGGCCCAAACCGACGGCGATGGGCATGCACTTTTTGCCGAATGGCCGAGGAACGCAAAGCTCGTCTTAGCTCGAAAAGGCAAACAAGTCTCGATGCTGGCCATGCGGGAACCGGCGCTCGATCTTTCCGAGTATGACATTGTTGGTGAACGCTCGGGCCCGGTGCGTCTGTTTGCCTATTCGGGACGCAATCTGTACCGTCCGGGTGAAGGCTTAGACGTGTCTGTGCTCGCGCGTGATGCGGACGGGCGGCCCGTTCCGGTACAGCCGATACAGGCTGTCCTCAAAGATCCCATCGGACGCAAGCAATTCACCGCAACATGGCAACCCGACTCGCGATTCCCGGGGTATTACCTCAAGCATCTCCAACTGCCGGATGACGCGGCAACCGGATCCTGGTCGCTCGAGTTGCGCGCCGACCCGGCCGACCGAGCGCCGGCCACCGTGCTTCGTCTGGGCGTGGAAGAGTTCTTACCGGAACGTATGAAGCTTGACTTGAGCAGCAACGATCCACCGCTGACGGCCGAACAAATGTTTACGGTTGCAGTTCACGGCACTTACCTCTACGGAGCGCCTGCTGCGGGCAACCGGTTACTGGGTGTGGCGGCATTCGAGCGAAACAAGAATCCGCTTTCCAACAAATACCCGGGCTTTGAATTTGGAGACTCCGGCGAAAGCGAAAAGAAGACTCGCACGGAACTCCCGGAACAGACACTGGACGCACAGGGCAATGGAAAATTCCAGATCGACCTGTCTCCCGTCGCATTGACCCGCTCGCCATTCACGGCTCGTGCAACGGTGAGCCTGCTGGAGAGCGGCGGCCGGCCCGTCGTGCGCAGCATCGAACGTGTGGTGTGGCCTGCGGCCGTGCTGGTCGGGGTGCGGCCGTTGTTCCCGGGCGATTATGCGCGTGAAGGCAGCCGGGCCGAATTCGAGGTTTTGCGCGCGGATCGCGACGGCAACCTCCGGGCCGCTACTTCTATGCCGGTCCGCCTGTTTCGTGAAAATCGGGATTACTACTGGCGTTTCGACGATCAGCGCGGCTGGCATTCCGGCTTCACGGAAACCGAAGAATTGGTGGAAACATCCTCGGTCACCCTTCCAGCCGGCGGCCGCGGCAAGCTCGTTGTCCCAGTGAAATATGGACGCTATCGGCTGGAAATTTTCGACCAGGATACGAAGCAGACGCTGCGGTACAGGTTCTATGCCGGGTGGAGCGCGCAAGCGGACGAAACACAGGGCACGCGTCCGGATCGCGTCGCGCTCAAACTGGACAAACCCGCTTACCGCGAAGGCGAGACCGCGCACCTCAGCATGACGCCGCCGCATCAAGGCGAGGCGCTGATCACCGTCGACGGCACTCGTACCCTTTGGGTGAAGCGAATGTCCGTTTCTTCAGACACGGCCACTGTCGATATTCCAATAAGCCGCGATTGGACGCGGCATGACTTGTATGTTTCCGTGATGGTGCTGCGGCCCGGCAATGCCGGCGATCTTGTCACGCCCGCGC
>Ga0209470_1001050_pt1 | contig 21007 bp, 19 predicted proteins | sample GraSoiAngelo_125_FD_185882 | JGI IMG/M metagenome (GOLD analysis project Ga0209470, IMG submission 185882) | Grasslands soil microbial communities from the Angelo Coastal Reserve, California, USA - 14_0927_05_40cm (SPAdes) (version 2) | ecosystem: Environmental > Terrestrial > Soil > Grasslands ... | reverse complement strand
ACCTCGGCAAGACTGGCGGCCCCATTTGTTGGAGCAATCGGCGCGGTTGGCGCCGCCGTGGCAGTCACTTTGGGTTTCTTCTGAGTCTCCGGCGCAACTGCCGCTACTGCTACGACAGGCTTGCGAGCGAGCAGAATCGCACCCAGCGCGAATACGCAAACAAACCCCGCTATCAACGGCCATTTCAAAACGTCCAGCCGTCCGGGAACCGCCTGGATACTAACTCCGGCGGATTCGCTGCCTTGCTGCGCGTCTCGGCCCTGTTGGCCCCCTTGCTGACCTTGATCCGTCCCGGCGTTCGTGTCGGGCGCCGTACCGGACACACTCACGGCCATAATCGTACCGGCGGCAACGCCCTGGTGGCTGTACAGATTCATGCCCTGTTCTTGCCCGTCCGGCGTCAGACCATCACCGCTAATCTTCACGCTCGGCGGCGCCGCGATCAGCAACCGGCTGCCAGCATAAATCGCGGGGATTTTTATTGTCGCGGCGTTTCCCGGATAGGGCAGCTCGTAAGAATACCGCACCGAATTCGCCCCCGGCCGAAACGCGAACGCAATCGAATAGCGATTGCGCTTTTTGTCGATCGGCACCTGCACCACCGGCATTCCAGCCGGCCCGGCAGCGGATACTTGTTGAAGCTGGCCCTTCTCCGGCAATGCGAAATCAAAACTTCCTTTGCTTCGGTAGAAGGCCACCGGCGGCTGAGACTTGTTCTCGATCTGATACTCTTCCCCGACGATCATCGTCGCGCTCTTGGGTTGAAAGATCACCACATGCAAAGGAACGTCGATCGTCTTGGCATCCTCGGATGGCTCATAAATATCCACCTGCGTCGTGGTCGTGCCCGGCGGCAAGGCCTTGTTGAAATTGACCCCGTGATACACTGCCCGTACCAGCATTGGCTGGGCGCCAATTCCAGGGTGGTCAAACGTGAATTCCCCCTGTGCGCCGCTCTTGGAATGCGCGACTTCCTGCATTCCTCCTTGAAGCTGAATCAATACAAGTTCAATTCCAGCCGTTGCCTTGCCGGTGGTTCCGTTCATCACGGTGCCGTGCACCGCTCCTGCCTCAGCGATTGCCGCCAACGGAGCCAGAATGAGCCCGGCGACGAAACCCAAGCGCGCCATGCAAGAGAGCCTCATTGCGCGCCCCCATCGGCGGGACGCGTCCCGCGCGGACGCCGTACCTGCGCATCGGTCACTTGATCGATTTCCGCGAGTACCAGCGCCGCCTCATTCTCAAGGGCCGTCTTCATCGCTTCAAAGTCGCCTTCCGAATATTTTCCGGAACGATACTCAAATCGCAAGTCTCGCAAATTGTCGTAGATCGTATCGCGGCGCTCCAGCAGTTGATCCAGCCTGGTCCGGTGTGGCGCAAGATCCGAAGCATCCGGCTGAATGTAAAAAATGAATAGCACGGTGGCCACGGCCAGCGCCAGGCATGCGCCCAGCACGGCCAAATCCGCCGAGGCAATCTCGAAGCTCGCAAATGTCAAAAGACCTGTCACCGTTCAGTCCTGAGTCTCGCGTGAGACCTTTGCTCTGGCACGCTCTAGTGACTCTGGCGAAATGCCTAGCGCGCCAGCCGCGGATGTTGCCGTGAGCGGCTCCGATCGCTTTCGCCAGCGCGCGATGACAAAAATCACCACTCCAGCCCCCACGAAAAGGTAAACGCTCGGCAATATCCAGGCAACCAGGCTGAAGCCCGACTTCGGCGGCTCCGTATACACTTGCGGCCCATACTTCTGCACGAACGCCTGCAAAATCTGCTCATCGGTCTCGCCTTTGGCGATGTGCTGGGCGGCTTCCCCCAGCATCATTTTGGCTGTCCCGCACGGACCGGAGAACTCTCCGCCCGGATGCGAACAAATTGCCGCAGCCATGTCGCACGTTCCGCACATGCATTTGATTTTCACGCCTATTTGTTTTGCGCGGTCAGAAGGTTGTTGCGCTCCAACAGACGTGATCAGCAGCGATGCCATCGCGAAAATCGCCAGCATCGCGCTCGCGCCAATGGGGCGAACTTTAGTCATGGCCCTCTCGCATCGTAGCGGACGGCGCAAGCCCATGCGCCATCGGTTGTGCCACAGGCTGCTGGACCCCCGCGAGCACCAGCACCGCGCGCCGATTCGGCAGCAGCGCCACAAGTGTCCCAAGCACCACCACCGCTCCGCCAAGCCAGATCCATTTCACCAGCGGATTCAAGTACGCATGCACCACGGGAAGTTCCGTCTCAGGGCTATTTCCGGCATAGACCACATACAAATCTTCCTTCAGCGTCGAATAGATCGCCACCATCGTGCCATTCTCCGTGGTGGTCTCGAAGCGCCGCTTCTCCGGATACAGCATCATAATTGGCTTCTTGTCGCGCAGCACTTCGACCAGCAGCCGTTGCGCGGTGTAGTTCTTTTCCGGTTTGGTGTCGAAGCCCTGCAGAACCAAAGTGTATGGCCCGATCTGCATGCTGTCGCCCTGCCGCATGTCTTTCTGCAGATCGCGGTTGAACGCCGCTCCGGCCAGCCCGATGAAAACAAACACCATACCCATATGAACGATGTATCCGCCGTAACGTCGCGTGTTGCGCATCGTAAGTTCCACCGCCGATGCCACAAACGAGGCGCCCGACCGCGCGCGAATCACTTTCGCGCCGCGATAAAACTCCAGGCCCACAGTCGAGGCGACAAATACGCACAGCAGCAGGCAAACCCACGAATAGATTTCCCGGAAGCCAAACACCAGTGCAATCACGCCTGCGACCAGCCCGATTGCCAGCGGCCAGCCAAAATTCCGTTTCAAACTTTCCGTGGAAGTCTTCCGCCACGCCAGCAGCGGACCGACGCCCGTCAAAAACAGAAGCAATAGCCCGATGGGAATGTTCACCTTGTTAAAGAACGGCGCGCCCACGCTGATGCGGTCCCCAGTGATCCACTCGGAAAAAACCGGAAATAGAGTTCCCGAAAGTATGGCGACGCACGAAACTAGCAGAATCAAATTGTTGAACAGAAAACTTGATTCGCGCGAAACGATGGAATCCAGCTGATTCTCGCTCTTCAGGTAGTCGCGATTCTTCAGATACGCTCCGAAGCACACCGCGATAATCAACACAAGAAAGCCGACGAACCAGCTGCCGATGCTCGATTGCGCGAATGCATGCACAGAACTAACCACGCCACTGCGCGTCAGGAACGTTCCCAGGATGCAAAGCAAGAACGTGATGAACACCAGCCACACGTTCCATACCTTCATCATCCCGCGCTTTTCCTGCATCATCACCGAGTGCAGGAACGCCGTGCCCGTCAGCCACGGTAAGAACGACGCGTTCTCGACCGGATCCCAGCCCCAGTAACCGCCCCAGCCGAGTACCGCGTAAGCCCAGTGAGCGCCTAGCAGAATCCCCACGGACTGAAACATCCACGCAATCATGGTCCACTTGCGCGTCAGGTGAATCCATTTCTCGCCCGGGTAACGGGCCAGCAGTGCGCCCAGCGCAAAGGCAAACGGAATCGTGAATCCCGTGTATCCCGAGTACAGGTTCGGCGGATGGATCACCATTTCCGGGTATTGCAACAGCGGAGTCAATCCGTTTCCATCCGCGCGCGCGACGTAATTCATCACTCCGTCCGCTCCTGGCGACGCCAGCGCCTTGAACGGGCTGGCAACGAAGTTATTCAGCGTCAGGAAGAAAATCTGCACGCCGGCCATTACCACGCCGACGTACGGCATCAATTCGCCGTTCTTATTTCGGTAAGCGAGCAATACTGAAAAAACATAAATCGCCAGCAGGAAGCTCCAGAACAGCAGCGAGCCTTCCTGTCCCGACCACAGCGCGGCTATTTTATAAAATGTCGCGAGGTCCCGATTGCTGTGCGACACCACGTACGCGATTGAAAAATTATCGCTGAAGAATAGATATTCGAGGCTGAACGTGGCGAGGAAAATCAGGCAGCAAGTGGCCATCCCGGCTTGCCGCGTACTTTTGATCAGCAGCGGGTGGCGCGTGATAATCGCCGCAATGCCCCCGCCGAACGCGTAAACCGCGCAGACAAACGCCAGGACGAGTGCAAAGGAACCGAATACATCCACGGGCAATTCCGCCTATCCCCCGGAGTTCCCGGGCGCCCTACATGCCACTTTTCTCTGTGGGGCTGGGCGCGGCGCCACCTTTGCCCCCAGGCGCTGCCTCATACTTGGAAGCACATTTCGCCTGCACCACCTCGGCGACAAAGCGTCCCTCCGGACCGGGCCGGCCCTCGACGAGAGCTTGGGATTTGTCCACAAATGTGTCCGGCAGAGGGTCGGTGCCAATGTAACTGACCGGGAGCGTCTTCCCTTCACCCTCCAGCACAAAATCAACGCGTCCTGCGAGGTGTCGAATACTTCCTACTGCCACGGTGCCGCCGATCCGCATGCGTTGGCTCACTGCCGAGCCCTTCAAAGTTTCAAGCTCGGCTATGGTGTGGTAATACGTCTTGCTTTCTCCATACCCAAGCCACGCCAGAAATCCCATCGCGGCTACGATGACTCCGATTCCCACGCCAAACTTTGCTTGTTTTTTCATGGCGGTACCCTTGCAGCGTTTCTATTTGGCTATGCGCCTGATTCTACCATAGTTAACAAAACGTTCGGCCGTTCTCCCTGAGGTGCGCCAGCCGACGTTTGCCAGTTGCGACATGTTTAGCCTTAGCCTGCTGCAGCCAGCGCCTCTCGCAAACGCGCAGCGCCATTCTCGCTTTCCAGAAGGAACGGTTTTCCGTGATCCAGCAGCACCGGGCATCCCAAATCCATCGCCACAATATCATCCAAGACGACCGCGAGTTCTTCTGTGATGGCCATTACACGCTTTGGTTTGAGCGACCGTCGGATCCGTGCGGCCACCGCCGCCAGCCGCTTCTTCAAAGCGGCCTGTATACCCCCTTTCAAGTTTCGCTCATCTTCGAGTGGGCACTCCGATACATGCGTCAGGAAAAACCCCGCCCGCTGAAACTCTGCGTGCACCGCGTCCCGTGTCTTCCCCGCGGGCGAAATTCCCACAGCATCAAGGATTTGTGCTGCTTCCCCGCAGAACTCGCCGCCGCTGGCGTATAGAGATTCTTCATCCCGCAATGGAGAAAACGCTCCCAGAAGGAGCGTGTGGATGTGCACTGGCCGGCAACGCGTTGTCCATTCCAAGCGCTGCAGCCGCCGCGTGATATGTTCCGCCGTCGCGGCCTGTCCGCAACCGTCACACACCAAAGTGATTGAGTTCGTCATGATTGGCAAGATTTTGTAGGGGCCGGACTTTAGCCCGGCCCTCATTCAGAATGTAGTGGAATGGTGCGACGACTGCAAATCCAGGCGTGATGGTCTTTACTTCTTACTGACCACTGAGGACTGACAACTGCAAACTTAGGAAGTAACCGGCGTGTCCGCCGGCAGCTTCGCGCGCAGGCACCACTTCAGCTCCTGGCTCATTTCCGTGATTTCCATCCCCGGCATCACGATGAACTTGCAGCTCAGCATCTCACGCGGCTCGTCCTCGTCCGGCAGTTGGCAGGTCACGCGGCAATACTGACAATCCTGATTCCAGCAGAAGCGCCCGTATGGGATCGTTTCCGGGCTAATGAATTGAAAGCACCGCAAGAGCGAATTCCGCTCCGGGACTTGAAACTTTTTGCCAAAGACTGTGATCGCCACCAGCTTTTCATAAGGACGGAAGGGTTCCGACATAATGAATCCTGTTCTCCGTGACCCGGTCCTGCGTCCTCGCGGGACTTTCCCGAACCGGAACACCAGGTTGAGTGCCTCATCAGAGTAGACCGCGAATTTCACCCGCACAACGCCGCGTCTTGCCCGCGTTCCCAATCTGCCACGGGGTACTCTCCCGCCTTCGCAGGTCTGTCCACGCGCGACTCAATTTACGTTTGGATAGAAGAAGGAAATGCCCAGGCCGCGCACCGTGCCGCGACCTGGGCATCGCTCTAGTGTTGCGGCCGGTGCTGGTCCTTCTGCCGGTCTGACTTCCGTTCCGATTCTCTGTCCGACTTGCGGTCCGAGTCTCGATCCGAGTCCCGGTCCCAGCGCGGTCTCGTCCCATTTGTTGTCTGGCTCCCCACCGAAACCTGGGCCGAAGCCGAGCTCTGGTTGCCGGAGGCATCCCGAGCCATATAGGTGACGGTGTAGATGCGGCCAGTTCCCATTCCGGAGCGCTCTGCGCGCAAGAGGAACGACCGCACATCCGTCCCGAACGGGATTGGTCCGCCGCCTATTGCCTGGATGTCACTCGGCTGATCTCCATCGCCCAGGCCTTCGTCTGGCTCATTGCTGGTAATCGACACAAGAGCGACCGTCGGATTCGCATCGCAACTGTCGTTTGCATTGACTGTTGCATTGATTTGCATCAGCCTGTGGTTCGGCGGCCAGAGAGCGTTCGGAGACAACGCAACGTGCAGGGAAGGCGCGGTCGTGTCTCGAACAGTTACGTGCGTTGTCGCCATGGAGCTGAGGCCCCCCGTGTCAGTGACGGTCAATGTAAACGTGTGCGTACCCATCGCCGGTGTCAACTGAACAACGGCCGTGGTACCTACCACACTGCCCGACTCATTCTTCCAAACGAAGCTGAGCGCATCACCGTCGGGATCGCTGGACTTAGACCCGTCCAATATCACACGCATGCCCTGCCCTGTGCATTCCAGGGTTTGGTCAGCGCTTGCGATTGCGACTGGCGGGTGGTTTACCGCCACTACCGTGACGACTGTGCCAGCCGTGGAACTGAGGCCTCCGGGATCGGTGACCGTCAGCGTAAAGGTGTGCGCGCCCACCGGCAGCGTCAACTGAACAACGGCCGTGGTGCCTACCACATTGCCCGCCCCATCTTTCCAGACAGAGCTGAGCACATCTCCGTCGGGATCGCTGGACTTGGATCCATCCAATTGCACGGATGTCCCGCCCGGTCCGGTGGCGTTAACCGTTTGGTTCGGACCGGCGTTTGCCATTGGCGGGTGGTTTACTGCCACTACAGTGATAACGGTGCTCGCCATGGAACTGAGGCCCCCTGGATCGGTGACCGTCAGCGTAAATGTGTGCATGCCCACCGGCAGCGTCAACTGAACAACGGCCGTGGTGCCCACCACATTGCCCGCCTCATCCTTCCAAACAAAGCTGAGCACATCCTGGTCAGGATCGCTGGACTTGGATCCGTCCAACTGCACGGATGTCCCGCCTGGGCCGGTGGAGTCAACCGTTTGGTCCATACCTGCGTCGGCCACTGGCGGACGATTGGTCACTATGTTACCCGTCATTCGGCTGAAAAGGATTTGTGACACGCCGGGCGTGCTGTCCTGCCAGGCCACGTTAATGTCGCCGCTCTTGTCCGCAGCGATCTGTGCGGCCGTAGATAGGCCCGAGTTGTTGGAAAGGTTGAGCGGCACGGAAAGAAACGTCGCGCCTGAATCTGTCGAACGGGTGAAGAGGATGTCGCGATTGCCTGGAGTGGTGTCTTCCCAAGCCACGTTGATATTGGCGCCGGCATCGACAGTTAGCCATGCGTTGGAAGAAGACCCTGTGTTATGCGACAGATTCTGCGCGCTGGAGAACGTCGCGCCCGCATCGCCCGAACGAACGAAGTAGATGTCTGCGGGACTGCTTTCTTCCCAAACGACGTTAATGTTGCCCGCGGCATCCACAAAGAGTTGTGGGCTCCCAGATGAGCCAGGAGTCCCGGACAGATTCTTAGGGGACGAGAAGGTCGTGCCGTTATCTACCGAACGGCTGAGGAAAATGTCGAAATTGCCTCCGCAATCGTTCGACCAGACTACGTTGATATTGGCGCCAAGATCTACACCGATCCTCGGACTGTTGGAGTTAGCAATACAATTACCAAGCGGGTTTGAGAGATTCACGGGTGGCGAGAAGGTCGTGCCATTATCAGTCGAGCGGCTGAAGGAAATGTCCGAGTGGCTGGCAATATCATCTTCCCAAACCACGTTGATGTTGCCGCTCTTATCCACGGCGATTTGCGGACCCATCGACCCGCTAGGGTTGGTTGACACCATCTTCGGCGCCGAAAACGTATTCCCTCCGTCGCTCGAGCCGCTGAACCAGACGGCGAGATTGCCAGTGTCGCTCTCCCAGACGACGTTGATGTTGCCTGCCGTATCCACGGCGATCTGTGGAACGGAAAACAAAGCAGTGTTCATTGTCGCGGAGAGATTCGTTGGCGCGGAGAAAGTCATGCCCCCATCGGATGAGCGGCTGAAAAAGATATTGGAGGTACCAAAACTGCAGTCGGGACTGTCCTCCCACACTATATTGATGTTGGCGCCCGCGTCCACGGCCATGACCGGACTGAAGGAGCATCCCAGGCTATTGGAGACCTGCTTTGCCGCCGGGGTCGGAAGGAAGGTCGCTCCCCCATCGGTAGAATGGCTGAACAGGATGTTAGAGTTGTTGGCAGTGTCATCCTCCCAAGCCATGTAGATGTTCCCAGCAGCATCCACGGCGATCTGCGGGGTGAATGAATAATCCGCATTGTTCGACACATTCTTCGGCGTGGAAAACTGTTGCGACCGTGCAGGACTGCACAGTACTGACAATCCGAGCATCAAAATTGCGGCGGTGTGACCCCAACGCTTGGAGTAAACCATGGCTGGCCTCCTTGTCGGCGAGCGGCGACCTAAACGGGCGACACAGACACCAATCCGACCATCGGAATGCAAGAGAAATTGCCCCTGGCCAGCCCTGCGGGGAACTTCTGAACTGGCCCTTCTGTGGGGCTACTTTGGATAGGCTCGCCCTCCCAGCCCAGGGAGAAACGAGCGTGATTTCTACACTCAGTATACAGAAATGGGGACGAATGAAAAGGGAAAACAGGTTGGCTATGTGTCTATTCAGCCAATAGAGTCTCCGGTTCGCTCCCGCGGGATACTCGCTCCAAGTAAGGCCTATCGTTTCAAAGTAAGCCCTTTAAAATGAATGTCTTAAAAACACCGCGGCATCACCTTATTTCAATTCTTCCTTGAATTTTCTTTGCTGTGTGGTATACTAGCTTTTAGGTAATTCCGTGCACCGCGTCGGTTCCGACCTTTCCAGTCACCAAGCATATTTGATCTAAGCCGTTTAGAATCAACACTTGTGAAAGAGTCCGATGGAACTCAGTGTAACCCCTTTCAGAATCAACACTTATGGATGTGCCCCGTAAGTGTTGATTCTAAACCACTTACTTAGACTCTAAGTCCTTTAGATGCAACACTTACAAAAAACATAGAGCGGGTGGGGTTGTTATGGTTAACCAGATACCGCGATAAACCGTGCCTTACCCGACTCACGGACTCTTCGGTGCCAACTGATAGCTCACAAACGCAAACTGCTTCCCGTCCGGCGACCAGGAAGGAACGTTCATCGTTCCCTGCCCGCCAAACAATTTCGCCAGCACGGTGATCTTCTTGTCTCTCAGCGTCATCATGCGCAGCATCACGTCTTTGTTCTCGGGATGGCCCTTGACGCTCGCGTCATACGTCAGGAACACCATCTTTTCACCGTCCGGCGAAAGGTGTGGAAACCAGTCGTTCTCTTCGCCAAACGTAATCTGTTCTTGTTCGCTTCCATCCGCGCGCATCCGCCAGATCTGCATACGCCCCGTGCGCTCAGAGTTGAAGTAAATGTACTTCCCGTCCGGAGAATATTCCGGACCATCGTCCAGCCCCTTGGCGGTCGTCAGTTGCTTCTCCTCGCCGCCCGCCACGGGAATCGCGTAGATATCGAAATCGCCGTTCCGCTCGCCGACGAACGCAAGGGTCTTTCCATCCGGAGACCAGCCATGCCAATACGAAGGAGATTTTTGCGTGATGCGTCGCGGCGCGCCGCCGCTGATCGGCACAATGTAAACGAGTGATCGATGCTCCTCCTGCGAGTTGTCGCTGATCGCCAACTGCGTGCCGTCCGGCGAAATACCGTGGTCGTTGTTGCATCTCGTCGCGAATCCTGTGGCCAAGACTTGCGGAATCCCGCCCGTAACAGGAATCTTCTCGATCCGCCCGTTTCGGTTGAAGAGCAGGTTTTTGCCATCGGGCATCCAGTTGGGCGCCTCGAACCTCTCCGGTGCAACGTAAATCGCGCGCCGGTCCGTGGAGGCCACGTTGATGATTTCGAGCGTGCTGTACAGCGTGGAAGAAGCGGGGGCCACCGGCTCTGCCGCCTTCAACTCGACGTTCGAGAACACCGCTTTTTCCACCACGTTTTTATCATGGCTGCAAACGCCAATGCCCACGTAAAACGGCTCTTTCAGCGCGATTCGCATGGACCCGCTCGCCAAATGGAATTCGCCCTTTTCATCCGCGAGCCACATCGAAAAGTACGCGCCGCGTTTTTCAATCCGCAAACGCTTGGGTGCGGAAAAATTGGCCTGGATTTCGCGCGTGGCGGCAGCTTTCTCTTCGCGGTATTGCAGTGAAGTCAAACCGCTGCCATGCAGTGCGACGTCAGCGTACGGAGAATCCATGTCCAGGCTCTGGCGGATCATCAGGACTGCTTTGCGGTGCTCGTTCACGCCCTTGCCCAGAAATGTAATGTCTGCCATCAGCGTCACGTCGCCGGACATTTTCTTCCACACGAATTGGAACGCATCGCTCTCGGACCACATGTTCTCGCCGCTACCGGCAATCGTGTAACTGTGTTTCACCGCGTCGTATTCCGCGGAACCGGGATGCAGAACAGTTCCAATATCTCCATGACTTTCAAAAATACCCACGGGCGCGCCAGATTGCTCCGCCACAACGTCATTTCTGGAGGTGAATACCAACACCAATGTGAAAGCGAGCGCCGTAAATGAATCCATTTTCTTTCCAAACACGATGGATTCCTCCACCCTGAAAAACGAAAGGGGAACGTTAGGATGCTCACTAACAATTGTCAATTCTTTGTGTGTCCGCGTAGGCCGCCAGAAGTCTCCGTCGATCGATTCCCCGGGTGGCCGTCATTTCCCTTTTCTTCGCTCGCGTGTTATCTTCGCCGTCTCAGGGGGAATTTTCATGTCTGTGAATAAAGTCATTCTCGTCGGCCGTCTGGGCCGCGATCCCGAAACGCGCTATACGGGCGGCGGCCAGGCCGTCGCAAATTTCTCCGTCGCCACCGACGAATCGTACAAAGACAAAAATGGCGAGCGTCAGAAGCGCACCGAATGGCATCGCATCACTGCCTGGGGCAAGCTTGCGGAGATCTGCCAGCAGTACCTCAAAAAGGGGACCATGGTCTATATCGAGGGCCGCATCCAATCCCGCGAATGGCAGGACAAGGAAGGCCAAAAGCGAACCAGCTTCGATATCGTGGCAAACACTATGAAGATGTTAAGCTCGCGAGCCGAAGGCGCTGCAGCGGGAGGTGGTGGCGTGCGCCCCAGTAGTGGCGACGACTTTGAGCCGCACGCTGCACCTGCTGACGATTCTTACGGCGGCAGTGCCGCTCCTGCTGGCGGTCCTGAGATTTCCGACGAAGATATTCCCTTCTAAGTAGCACAGCCACTCTTGGCTGTGCTTTCAGTAGAAAGCAATAGAGTGCAATTAGCGTCAGTTCGTGAGAACGAAAGAGTAGGCCCCTCGTCGATGCATACTACCAATCGTCAGCTTCGGCTGCAATCGCGCCCCAAAGGCCTGCTTGCTCCGGGCGATCTTCAATTAGTCGAATCTCCAGTGCCGGAACTGAAAGATGGCCAAGCGTTGGCCCGCCTAAAGTATCTTTCTATCGACCCCACCATGCGCGTCTGGATGGCCGCGGATACCTATCTTCCCGCTGTGCCCATTGGCGAAGTCATGCGCGCCTTGGGCTTCGCGGAAATCATCGAGTCACGCCACCCCGGTTACAAGAAGGGCGACCGCGTCACGGGCCTAACAGGCCTGCAAGACTACGTTATCATCGACGCATCTGCGAAACAGTTCTTCCAAAAAGTTCCGAAGATTCCTTTCGTTTCCGACACCGTCTTCCTCGGCGTCCTCGGCATGAACGGCCTCACCGCTTTTTTCGGTATGGAAATCGCGGCGCCGAAGAAGGGTGAAACCCTTGTCGTCTCCGCCGCTGCAGGCGCCACTGGCAGCATCGCCGGGCAAATTGCGAAAATTCACGGCTGCCGCGTCGTTGGGATTGCCGGCACGGATGACAAGTGCGCCTGGATCACCAAAGAGCTTGGATTCGACGCCGCGATCAACTACAAGCATCCGGATTGGAAAGAAAAACTCGCTGCCGCGACTCCCAACGGAATCGACATCGATTTTGAAAATGTCGGCGGCGAAATTATGCAGGAGGTCTTGAACCGTATGAATCTCCACGGCCGCGTGGTGGTCTGCGGTTTAATCTCCGGCTATACCAAGGAAGATCCCGCTCTCGTCAGTCTTGGCAACATTCTGGTGAGGCGTCTGCGCGTTCGGGGCTTCATCATACTGGATTATGCTTCGCGCTTTATGGAAGCCGCAACGCAGCTGGGTCAGTGGAAAATGTTCGGTAAGCTGAAGGACCGCGAGACGATCGTGGAAGGACTCGAGAAAGCGCCCGACGCCGTCAACATGCTCTTCACCGGCAGCAACATCGGCAAACTAATCGTAAAAGTCTGATAGCCTCGCTAAATTGCGGCAGTTTACTTCGAGGAATTGCGCTTTTTTTGCTGGTCGAGGCTTTTCAAAAACTCTTCAAACTTGGGTTTTTGCTCTGGCGTAAGGACCGCGCGGAGCTGGTCGCGCCCTTTTTGACGGATCTGCTCGAACTGCGCGTCCGTCTGATCGTGGAGGGCCTTCGCCTCGCCATGCTTCTGCAGCAGAATAGCATCCACTTGCTGGCTTTGAGCGCTCGTCAAGCCCAGCGCCTCAGTGAGTTCACGCACCCTATGCGCCCGTCGCTCCGGCTCCGGCAAAGGACTGCTTGCCGCTGACACCGAGCGGTGCGCGAAACCGTAACCGATCACCCCGCCTAGAGCCGCACCCAGAAGAAACACGATGCCGACCCAGAGGGCCGCCTTCCGGGTTGCCGACATTTCGCTCATCGATTGTTCTCCTGTGCCGGGACGAGCACATCGTCCAGATTCACGGGAGGCGGTGTCTCGAAAAGTGATTCCTGCGCTGCCAACGAGGCGGCCTGCTGGTTCGGTACTCGGAGTGGCCTTTCGTACAACCACGTGCTTGTCAAAAGCAGCAGCGCTGCTGAAGCGAATGCGAGCCTCGAAGCAAATTTTGGCACCGCGAGCCACGTGCTCGCCGCTTCCGCCAATTCTCTCTCGCGTGCGGCAATGGCTGCGATCACCCGTGTCGAAAACCACGGTCTCGATTGCCCTGCACTGGAACTAACGCCCTTGAAGATCTCTCGTGTCGTGAGAATATCCTGCGCCGCGGCCTGGCAACCCTCGCATGCGGCGACGTGGTGGCGCTGCGCCGCGGACCAGCCCTCGCTCAATTCTTCAATACGCGCAGCCGCAGGACGAGCCGCTGCGCAATCCTCCAACAAGTCCCGCAACTTCGCGCACTCGTCATTGTTCCGCTTCAGCAGGTTCCACATACCCGCCTCCTTACCGCTCTTGCTTTCAGCATCAATCTCCGCGCTTCTTTGCCTGACTTACCACCCGGCGCCGGGCCCGAAAGAGTCTCACTTTCACCGTGTTGCCATTTAGGTTCAAAACTTCCGCAATCTCCTCGATCGAATATCCTTCCACTTCCTTCAGGATTAGCATGAGCCGGTCGCGTTCATCCAACCCTTCGAGCAACCGCTCCACGTGCTCCCGCGCTTCCATCTTCTCGCTGATATCCGGTCCGGGATTCTCTTTTTCCCCGGACGTGATGACCTGCCTGGCTTGTTCCTCGCTCAAGTCGGATTCATATACCAGGGGCCGAACCTTCTTCTTTCTCAACAAATCCCAGCATTCATTCACCGTGATCTTATACAACCATGTGCTGAATGCCGCCCGCTGATCAAACCGCTTCAGCGAAAAATAAGCCTTCACAAAGACCTGCTGCGCGATGTCCTCCACGTCCTCGCGCCTTCGCAGAATCCCGCCCGCCACGGCAAATACGCGGTGCTGATGACGCCGGACAAGTTCCTCAAACGCCTCCTTGTCCTCTCGCTGCGCCCGGCGAACCAGTTCGCGATCGTGCGTCGCGGCGGCGGCCTTCGAGCTAGGCCCCTGCGCGGCTGTCACCGCCGGGGGTGTCTCGAAGGGCTCCACTTTTGGGACGCGCGCCATACGCTTTTGGTTACGGCCGTTCTCTCCGGGTTGCTCCAACCTGCATCAAATGTTTCACTTTCCACTCGGCAAGTTTGTACTTGCTTCCTATCTTACCTACATGGAATAATACCCGCATGATTATTGGTGACCGCCTTCGCGCACTCCGCGAAGAAAAGAAACTCTCCCAGGGCGACATCGAAAAGCGAACGGGGTTGCTTCGTTGCTACATTTCCCGCGTAGAGAACGGCCACACTGTTCCGGCCATCGAAACGCTGGAAAAGCTCGCTCGCGCTCTCGAGTGCCCACTCTATCAACTCTTTTATGACGGTGAGGAACCGCCGCAGTTGCCGAATCTTCCCAAGCGCAAGTCGTCTGACGACATCGCCTGGGGCAGCGTCGGCAAAGATGCACGCTTTCTTAACAAGCTTCGCCGCTTGCTGAGCAAAGTGGAAGAAGGGGACCGCAAACTTATTCTCTACATGGCCCAGAAAATGGCTAACCGCTAGTCCCGCAATCGGACTTCTCCGGTTGTCGCTGTTCTGTATCATTGGAACTTTTGGGAGAGGCCGCGCACACCCGCTGCGCGGCCAGTTTTTTTGCAGGCCTCAAAGTACTGGCAAGGATTCCCTCCGGATTTCGCAAGTCTGCTTTCTGGCACAGCAAGCCCCCAGGCAGGACTATTCCCACTCAATCGTGCTTGGTGGTTTGGAACTAATGTCATACACCACCCGCGTAACCCCTGCTACTTCGTTGACGATCCGCGTGGAGATCCGTTCCAGTACTTCGCCCGGCAGCCGTACCCAATCCGCTGTCATCGCATCGTCAGATTCCACGACTCTGACCGCCACGGTCAGCCCATAGGTTCGCCCGTCTCCCATGACCCCTACGCTCCGCACCGGGAGCAATACCGCAAATGCTTGCCACACTCTCTCATACAGCCCGGCGCGGCGAATTTCCTCAACCACGATCGCGTCGGCGTCCTGCAGCGTCGCCAAATGTGGGCGGGTTATTTCCCCGAGGAGCCGCACGGCCAGTCCCGGCCCGGGAAACGGGTGCTTTACCAGTATTTCCTGCGGCAGGCCCAGATCCTTGCCAATCCGGCGGACCTCGTCCTTGAACAGGTCCCGCAGCGGCTCGATTAGCGCGAAGGGGATTTTCTCTGGCAATCCGCCAACGTTATGGTGCGTCTTGATGGTGGCCGAGGGACCTTTTACCGAAACCGACTCGATGACGTCAGGATAAAGCGTGCCTTGAACTAGAAAACCAATCTCGCCGTGGGCCTCCCCTGCCTGCAGCTTCTGCGCTTCCTCCGCAAAGACGGCGATGAATTCCCTACCAATGCGCTTTCGCTTTTCTTCGGGGTCCGTGACGCCTTTCAGTTGCGCAAGAAAGCGATCCGAAGCATCCACGCCGATAACGTGGAGCTTCAATCGGTCCCGCAGCATCTCCAGCGTTTGCTCAAACTCGTTCTTCCTTAACATCCCCGTGTTTACGAAAATGTTCGTCAGCCGTGCGCCCATCGCGCGTTGCACCAGCACAGCCGCCACCGTGGAATCCACTCCACCACTAAGCCCGCAGATCGCCCACTTGTTTCCCACCTTTTCGCGGATTGCGTCGGTTGTCTCTTCGATGAACGCGGCTCCACTCCACTTCGGTTCGGCCATGCAAACGCGAAACAGAAAATTCCGCAGCAACTCCGTCCCTCGCTCCGTGTGGTTCACTTCCACATGGAATTGCACTGCGTAAATCTTCCTTGCTGCATCCTCCAGCGACGCGATGGCATTGTCCGTGTGTCCCGTGGCGCAAAATCCCGGCGGCAGCGTTCGAACGTGGTCGCCATGGCTGTTCCAGATGCGCAGCGATTCCGGCACGCCGGAGAACAGCGCGGATTTTTGTGCCTGGCCCTGACATTCGACTTTCAAGTGCGCGCGGCCATATTCGCGGCGCGCCGCTTTCTCGACCTTGCCGCCCAGGGTGTGCGTAATCCACTGCATCCCGTAGCAAATCCCGAGTATGGGAATCCCCAGCGCCAGCACTTTCGGATCGCACTTCGGCGCCTGTGGGTCATAGACGGAGCTTGGACCGCCGGACAAAACGATTCCCGCAGGGGCGAACTTGCGGATTTCCTCAATCGAGGACGTACACGGCAAGACGGCGGAAAAAACCTGTTGCTCGCGAATCCGGCGCGCAATAAGCTGAGTATACTGTCCGCCGAAGTCGAGAACCACCACGCCCCCGAGTTCCGCCTTCATCCTGCCTCCCTGCTCTCGCGCTTGCTCCGTAGCCTGTTTTGCCGCGCTCTCCATCATGCCATCCCCCTCACGCCACGACGAGATTCAATAACTTGTCAGGCACGAATATGCGCTTCACGACAGCTTTGCCTGCCAGATGTGGCGCAATTGCCGCGTCCGCTCGCGCCAGCTTTTCAACTTCGTCTGCGTTGGCCCCTACGGCTACTTTCACTTTGCCGCGCAGCCGCCCATTCACCTGCACGGGGATTTCGACTTCGTCCTCGCGCGTCAACGCCTCATCAAACGCCGGCCAGCTCGCCTTCCACAATCCGCCGCTGTATCCCAGCATTTCCCAGAGCTCTTCCGCGAGATGTGGCGTCATCGGCGCCAGCATCAGCGTCAACAGCTCCAGCACTTCCTTGCGAACCTCCGGCCGCACCTCTTTTTCCAGCGGCTCCTGCAAATAAATCTCGTTGGTCATCTCCATAACCAGCGCGATCGCCGAATTGAAGTGCCAGCGTGTCTCGAAGTCCTGCGTCACGCGCCGCAGCGTCTGATGCGCTTTGCGCAGCAGGAGTTTTTCCTTTGGAGAAGCAGCTGCATCGCCGTTTCCGCCTTTCACTCCCTTTATCGCCGGCGCGTGGCGCTCCACCAGCCGGTACACGCGGTTCAGAAATCTCCACGAGCCTTCAATGCTCTCTTCGCTCCACTCCAGATCCTTTTCAGGTGGCGCAGCGAACAGTGTGTAGAGACGCCCCGTGTCTGCTCCGTACTTTTGCGCCATCTCTTCCGCGCCAACAACGTTACCTCTCGACTTCGACATGGCCACGCCGCCCTTTTGCACCATGCCCTGTGTAAAGAGCCGGGCAATAGGCTCGTTGTGCGTGATTAAACCCAGGTCGCGCATCACCTTGCACCAAAAACGCGAATACAGCAGGTGCAGAATGGCGTGCGTAATTCCGCCGATGTATTGGTCGATTTGAAACCAGTAAACGATCTTCGTCGAATCGTAAGGCCGTTTTTCATTGCGCGGATCGCAGTAGCGGTAGAAATACCAGGACGAATCGACAAACGTGTCCATCGTGTCCGTCTCGCGCCGCGCCGGCCCACCGCATTTCGGGCAAGTCGTATTCACAAACTCCGGCGTCGCCGCCAAGGGAGATCCACCCTCTCCGGTCAGTTTGACTTTGTCTGGAAGTACCACCGGCAGTTCGCTGTCGGGAATCGGCACGATTCCATCCTTCTCGCAATACACGACTGGAATGGGCGTGCCCCAATATCGTTGCCGTGAAATGCCCCAATCCTTCAGCCGAAAGACCGTCTCGGCGCGCCCGAATCCTTTTTGTTCCGCGAACGCCGCCATCTTCGCAATGGCCGTTTCACTCTCCATACTGCTGTACGGCCCAGAATTCACGCTTACTCCATATTCGGTGAACGCCCCTTCCACGGCCTTTGGGCTCTCGACTTCTTTCGGCTGCACCACCACGCGCACGGGCAATGCATACTTCCGGCAGAATCCCAGGTCGCGTTGATCGTGCGCCGGAACCGCCATGATGGCGCCCGTTCCGTATTCCATCAGCACGAAATTCCCGACCCAGATGGGGATCTTCTCGCCGCTGAAGGGATTGACAGCGTATCTTCCCGTGAAAAAGCCTTCTTTCTCCATCGTTGCCAGATCCTCGGTTTTCACCGAGGTCTGGAGCATCTTGCCCAGCTTGGCCTCCGCTTCCCCGCGCGCCGGTGAATCTTTCAGCAGCTTCGGCAGCAACGGATGCCCCGGCGCAAGGATCACCGCGGTCGCGCCATAAATCGTGTCGATGCGCGTGGTAAAAACTTCGATCGGCTCAGCGCCCGCCAGGTCCGCCACGGCAAACTTCACTTTCGCGCCTTGCGACTTCCCGATCCAATTCCGCTGCATCAGGATGACGCGCTCCGGCCATCCGCCTTCCAGTTCTTTCAGATCATCCAGCAGTTGCTCCGCGTACGCCGTGGTTTTCAGGAACCATTGTTCGATTTCGCGCGACTCCACGAGCGTGTCTTCGTGCCGCCAGCAGTAACCGCCGTTTATCACCTGTTCGTTGGCCAGTACGGTGCAGCACTTCGGACACCAGTTCACGCGGCTCTTTTTTCGATAAGCTAGTCCGCGCTCCAGCATGCGCAAGAAGAACCACTGGTTCCAGCGGTAATATTCCGGCTCGCAAGTGGAAATCTCCCGCCGCCAGTCGTAGCTGAACCCAAAGCGCCGCAGCACGCGCTGAAATTCTGCAATGTTTTTGTTGGTCCACTCGCGCGGGTGAGTGTTATTTTTGATCGCCGCGTTTTCCGCCGGCAGGCCGAAGGCGTCCCAGCCCATCGGGTGCAACACGTTGAATCCGCGCATCCGTTTGACGCGCGCTACGACGTCTCCGATCGCGTAGTTGCGCATGTGGCCCATGTGCATCGTGCCGCTCGGGTAAGGCAGCATTTCCAGCACGTAATACTTCGGCTTTGACGGGTCCGCCTCCGTTTCGAATACGCGCGCTTCGGCCCAGCGTTTCTGCCACTTCTCCTCGATCTTCTGCGGGTCGTACGCCGGCCCAGCCGCTGTTACGCCGCCCGCGATGTTCTGCTCCGCCACGCCGCGTTATCTCCTCTTTCTTTTCTTCGCCGTCTTCATTGCCATGCTTCCCTTCGTCCCACTTTTCTTCCGCGGAGTCTTCTTCTCTGCTTTCTGCGTTCTCCGCGTCTCTGCCTTATCTTTTCTCCTATTCTCCGAAATCTTTTTTTTCAGCGCCGGCGTCAGCATCGAGAATCCCTTCTCGGCTTCCGGCGCTTGCTCCTTCAATCCCGCCAACTCCCACAGTGCCGCCACGTTCCGCCGGTCATCGCCCGGATCGTCAATCGGCGTCTCTGCCACGAAGGCCCGTCCCATCAACCCTTCCGGCGGCGCCGCGCCAAATCGCGGATGCCGCAAAATTCTTGCGAACGCCTGCGCTCCAATCTTTCCTTTTCCAATGTGTTCGTGACGGTCCACTCGCCCGCCCAGCGGAACCTTCGAATCGTTCACGTGAAATACCGGCACGTTCTCGAGCCCGATCGCGCCGTCAATCTGCCCGATTGTCGAAGCCAGCCCGCCCTCGCTCCTGATATCGTATCCCGCAGCAAACAGGTGTGCCGTATCCAGGCATGCTCCGGCAGGCACGTCACGCAGCCCCGCCAAAATTTCTCCCACTTCTTCCAGCCGCGCGCCAACCGCCGAGCCCATCCCCGCGGTGTTCTCAATCAGGATTCGTAGATTGCCCATGGGCACGCGCTTCGACGCCTGCTTCACCGACTCCACGATCGTCGAGACTGCATGCTCGGTTTTCGACTCGCCGCGAGCGCCCGGGTGGACCACCAGAAAATCCGCTCCGAGAGCCACGGCGCGCACGATCTCATCATGGAATGCCTGGATCGACCGCGTCCGCAACATCGGCTGGGAAGCCGCCAGATTGATCAGGTAATTTGCATGAACGACCAACGGTCCGAGCCGCAGCTCGTCCCGCCGCGCCCGAAACGCCTGCGCGTCCACGTCCGGAATGCGCGCCGGGCCGCCCTGCCACATGCGCGGGCTGGCAGAAAAAATTTGGAGCGCGTTGCAGCCCAGTTTGCGAGCGGATTCCAGCGCGTTCAGGTAGCTTCCGGCGATGGAAGTGTGAATCCCAATCCGCAAGCTCCCATCCATCCACGATGGCGGCAGCGGTTCAGGCTCGGGTTCAGGGCGATATTCGTCTTCGGGGTCAAATTCAGTAACTGGAGTGATCGGCTGTTCAGGCATGCTCAATGAGAATTTGCGCTCCGTCTTAAACTCCCTATTCTAGCACAGGCTGGAGGATGCATTTCCTCCACCCGGATATTCCACGATTCGCGTTCTGTGGCGGTGGTTTTGCGCGATGTCCAGTTCCAGGTTCCCCACGCTTGCCTTTCGTATACTGTGCGTATACACTATACGCGTGATCAAGGGCTTCCGGAACAAAGGACTGAAGCTCTTCGCCGAAACCGGCTCCAAGACCGGTATTCAACCGGCACATGCTGCAAGGTTGCGAAGGCTCCTGACCGCATTAAACGTGGCCAGCCGGCCCAGTGACATGGATGCGCCGGGGAGCAACCTTCATCCATGGAGAGCGGAACTCGCTGGTCACTGGACCGTCAAAGTAAGCGGTAATTGGTGGCTTACGTTTTCTTTCGAAGGGGAAGACGTCATCCTTGTCGACTATCGGGACTATCATTGAGCGAGGACTTATGATTTTCAATCCCGCGCATCCGGGCGAAGTTTTAAGAGATTACTTGGGGGATATGAGCGTCAGCGAAGCCGCGTCTCGTTTGGGCGTTACGCGTGCCCATTTATCGCGAATCCTCAATGGGCATACTGGTGTGACCGCGGCGATGTCCCTCCGGTTGTCGGCGGCACTTGGCACTTCGCCTGAGTTCTGGCTCCGAATGCAAGTTCAGTATGACTTATGGCAAGCGCAAAGGGCTAAGCCGCCAAGAGTGCGCCGCTTCCCTCGTGTTCCGAAAAACAAGGAACTCATTCTCGCGTAAACCCTTGCAGTGGTTTGCGCCGGCACACTAGCCCTTGCGCA
>Ga0209470_1001047_pt1 | contig 21030 bp, 20 predicted proteins | sample GraSoiAngelo_125_FD_185882 | JGI IMG/M metagenome (GOLD analysis project Ga0209470, IMG submission 185882) | Grasslands soil microbial communities from the Angelo Coastal Reserve, California, USA - 14_0927_05_40cm (SPAdes) (version 2) | ecosystem: Environmental > Terrestrial > Soil > Grasslands ... | reverse complement strand
CGTCGGAGTGGACGTAAAGACTGGCAAGATCGACATCGACACGATAATGACCGGTAAACCAGCAACTGTTCGAGACTCCTTGGGACGGGTGATGGCGATCGTCGCTGAACTCGAACGGGAAACTGGGACTGTGGAGGAAAAAATTCTCACCGCCGCGATAGTTGAGCGAGAGAAGGTAACTGATGGCGAAGCACGCCGGTTCGTTGGACAGTTGATTAAGGAAGGAATGATCTACTCACCCAAGGAAGGAAAACTAAAGCGGACTTCAGGCTAGAACCCATTCTTCGGAGCTATCATAACAGGTGAAGATTAGCGATCTCCCCATAGACAAGCAAGTAATCGACCAACTTGCAAAAGAAGGCCTCGACGAACTCTATCCGCCGCAGCAGCACGCCATCGAAGCAGGCGTGCTGAAGGGGAAAAACCTGGTTCTAGCCAGCCCTACCGCGAGCGGTAAGACCCTAGTCGCGGAGCTATGCATTCTGCAACACATTCTCGAACATCGCGGCAAGACAATCTACTTGGCCCCCCTTCGTGCCTTGGCTAGCGAGAAATTCAAGGAATTCCAACGTTATTCTGCAATCAAGAAACCTAATGGAGACTACATCCGGGCGGGAATATCCACAGGCGACTACGACAGCTCGGACCCTTGGCTTGGAAGATACGACATCATCCTCTGCACTAACGAAAAAGCGGATTCTCTTCTGAGGCACAAGGCTCCCTGGATGAGTGAACTTACACTGGTCGTTGCGGACGAGGTTCATCTCCTAACCGAACAGGAAAGGGGTCCAACCCTCGAAGTGATCCTAACTCGACTGACGGAGATCAATCCCAACATCCAGGTCTTGGCGCTCAGTGCAACAGTTAGGAACGCGGAAGAGGTAGGGGCTTGGTTGAAAGCTGGCTCTGTGACAACCGACTGGCGTCCTGTCCCACTGAGAGAGGGAATCTATCACGATAATCAAGTGCAGTTCCGCGACGGGGCAAGCCGAGCGATCGTGAGCGGAACCAAGACGCCTAGCCTCGACATCGCCCTCGATGTACTGAGCACCGGCGGACAAGCACTGATCTTCACAGAGACCCGAAGATCGGCTGTCGAGATGGGACGCAAAGCCTCGGTAGCCGTGAAAAGTCGCTTGTCAAAACCAGAGGAGAGAGCATTGAGCACTATTGCGGAGCGAATACTGTCTACTGGCGAGAAGACTCGGCTAAGCGAGGCCCTCGCCATGCAAGTCGCAGCTGGCGCTGGTTTTCATCATGCAGGTTTGGCGGGAATTCATCGGGGAATTGTTGAGGACGCTTTTCGGGAAGGCAGGATCAAGGTCCTGGCAGCCACCCCAACACTCGCAGCTGGTGTTAACCTCCCAGCCAGGGCTGTAGTCATCAGTAGCTACGAACGCTACGAAGCAGGGTACGGTAGATATCCGATAAGCGTACTGGAGTACAAGCAGTTCTGTGGACGAGCTGGAAGGCCAAAGTACGACAAGTTCGGCGAAGCGCTGCTGATCGCCCGCAACCCGGACGAGTCGGAATGGTTGATGGAGAATTATGTGCTCGCCCAACCTGAGAAGCTCTGGTCTAAGCTGGCGGCAGAACGAGTTCTGCGCCCCCACGTGTTATCGACGATAGCTGCTGGCTACGCTCATTCAGAGGATGGATTGTACAGCTTTTTCGCGAGAACATTCTACGCGCACCAGTACGGGCCGCGGCTGATCAAAACCAAGATCGGCGATATTCTCCGGTTTCTCTTCAAAGAGGAAATGGTGCTGATGGAGGGGAAGGACCTGTCGGCTACAAAGTTCGGCAAGCGAGTCTCCGAACTGTACATCGACCCAATGTCTGCGGTAATACTGCGGGACGGTTTGTACAACCGCGCAAAGAAGATGACTGACCTCAGCATCCTGCACCTAATCTCCAAGACTCCTGACCTAGCCCCACGGCCCCGTCCCCGAGGAGGCGAAGTCGACAAACTTGGCTTACTAGCAGAACAAAGAAGCGACGAATTCACTTATCCCATTCCAACTCAGTTCGAGGACCCTGTCTCCTACGAGGAATTCCTCGGCGAACTAAAAGCCGCTCAAGTTCTATCCGACTGGATCGATGAACGGACCGAGGACCAAATACTCGAGACGAGAAAAGTCGAGCCGGGCGACCTTCTCAGACTTGTGCAAGGGTCCGAATGGCTGATCCTTGCTACTCAAGAACTAGGACGCTTATTCGGACATAGAGATCTGCTGGCTCCCTTGGAAATGCTCAAAGTGAGACTTGCAAAGGGCGTTCGGCCAGAGCTGGTCAAATTGACCACGCTCGAGGGCGTCGGACGGGTCAGAGCCCGCATGTTATACGACGCCGGGTTGAAATCAATTGACGACATCAAAGAGAGAAGCCTCGAACAATTGATGAGCATAAGAACCATCGGTCCATCACTTGCGAAGAGGATCAAAGAACAAGCGGGAGGACTCATCAAAGCAGACGAGTGGGAAAAGGCGAAGAAATCAAGACCGTCAGATGTAGAACAGCAAGTGGTCCTCACCGAATACGAAGACTCAGAGTAAAGAGTCGGAGCTTTGGTATTTCTAGGCTTATAATGCGGGGCCCTACTAAGGTCTCTTTCCTTAGGAAAGTTCGCAGATGGGGAAGATCAAAGCAGCACTTGCGGGCGTTGGAAATTGCGCCAGTGCACTGATACAAGGGGTTCAATACTACCGGAAGAACCCGCCAAAAGAAGATAACCTCACGACGGGTCTTATGCATCCGAAGTTCGGCGACTACAGAGTAGAAGACATCACGTTTGTTGCCGCGTTTGAGGTCAACCGAAAGAAGATCGGAAACGATCTTAGCAAGGCAATATTCACTGAACCGAACTGCGCGCCGAAAATAAGTGATGTCCCAGACATGGGGGTCACTGTCAAGGCGGGGCCGGTACTAGATGGGGTCGCCCCTCACATGAGGGAGCCGTTTCACGTGTACAACAAGAACAGGACAAAGCCTGTGGATGTGGCAGCTGAATTGAAGGACTCGGGAGCGGAGATTCTCGTCAACTACCTACCGGTTGGAAGCGAAAAAGGCGCAAGATTCTATGCGCAACAAGCTTTGGACGCCGGCTGTGGCTTCGTAAACTGCATCCCAGAATTCATCGCGTCAAACGATGGATGGGCGAAAAAATTCGAAGACAGAAAACTACCTATCGCCGGGGACGATATCAAGAGCCAGGTCGGAGCGACAATTGTTCACAGGGCGCTCGTGGACCTTTTCCTAAAACGCGGGGTGAGAGTGGATGAGAGTTACCAACTAAACCTCGGTGGCGATACTGACTTTCTTAATATGACGGTAGAGGAGAGGCTTCACTCAAAACGTATCAGCAAGACGACGGCCGTTGCAAGTCTCATCCCCTATGACGTTCCGACGAGAATCGGCCCTTCGGATTACGTTCCCCATCTCAAGAACAAGAAAATCTGTTACATCTACCTGAAAGGAAGAAAGTGGGGAAATATTCCACTTCAAATCGATCTCAAACTCTCCGTGGAGGACTCGCCCAACAGCGCCGGAGTCGTTGCAGACGTAATTCGGGCGGTCAAAATCGGTTTGGACCGTGGAGTCGGAGGCGCACTCACCAGCATCTCTTCCTATTGCTTCAAGTATCCGCCAGTGAAGATTCCCGACGGTCAGGCATCTCAGTGGGTCGAAGAGTACATCCAGGGAAAAAGAGAGCACTAGGCGGAGACTTTTCGCGTTTTCCGTACTGCGGGAGCTTCCAGAGCCGCTCCCCAGTTATGATTCAATCGACCTCTTCCTTTCCATTCTTCATAATGCTCCATTACGCCCGTGAACAGTAGTGGGAGACCGATTGTGGCGTCGACATGTACGGTGCACTGTTCAGCCTTAGGGTCAAGCTTCCCCCACGACTGGCTTTCGGGGAGCTCGCAACCGGATAGACCGCCGAACTTTGGATCATCTGTAGTCACTTGGATCGCATAGCTGTGCGGTGGGACAGGCATACCAGCAATCTCCGCCATCGGGATGACTTGCTGAATGTAATTCTTGGGAGTCCCGCCCCCGATGAAAATTACTCCTGATTTTTGCCAACGCCGCTTTAGACTCATAATCTCAAGATTGTCCAACATGGGGTCATAGACCATTGGGGGCCGACCTTGGTCGAGCTGCTCATTTCTATAGACTGTTAATGCCATCCCAACCGAGCTATCGGCCAGTGCCGGGCAGAAGATGGGAAGGTGCTCTCTTGAAGCGGTGGCGATGATGCCGTACTCGTCGTTTATTCGTTGTCCCATCAATTGAAAGAACTCTCTGCTGGAGTATCCTCGTGGCTCAAGGCTTTCCGAGAACTTTTCCACAAACTCGTCAGCCTTAGTGAACATGACATCATCCGCGTAGGTGTCGTAGACCCTGTCTATTCTCATACTCCTGAGAGTCGGGTCGTCAATATGATGATGGGCCATATAGTGGCGGCCTCCAAGAGACTCGTAGAGATCGTGACTGAGATTCGCACCGGTCGATACGAGAACGTCGATCGCATGGAAGGCGATGAGGTCCCGGAGGAGTCGCCTCATTCCCCCAGCAATCATCGCGCCAGACAAGCCGAAGAATATGATAGGACGATCGGGGTCGCTTAGCATGTGAAGCCAGATCTTGTAACATTTGCCAAGCATTCTGCTCTGGAAAGATGTGGCGTTGAACGCTTCGAGAGCTTCGCTAACGGTGTGAACCTTCGCAACGTCAAAATGCTGAACAGGATGTTTGAATGCGTCGCCCCGTGGCGAGAATTGAATACGAGAAGATGAGGCTGACGCAGATATTTTCTCGTGAGAATTAGAATTCTTGTTGGGCTTCATTTTATCCTTCTAACTTGATTTCACAATGTGTCTACCTGTTTCTATTAAAAGCTCGTGTTCTGGTACGAGTCGCCTTAGATGAAACGGCAACTCTCGTTAAGATGATGAAAATAAAGAGATGGAAGTTGAATCGGGTCGGATTTGTAGCTATGCTACCAAGGTGTACTCCACCGTTAGCCGAACTTGGTGGACAAATGTACTTCCTGTAACGCTTGAGCCATCTAGAACAATGCCGACGCTGATAGTGTTAGCACCCGCGCGTAGGTCCTGGCTTCGCAAAGCTCCGACAACAGTGTTTTGTACGCTGGTCGCTGGAAGATTAACAGGGGCTTGTCCATTCAGTGCGATCCCGAGGGCGTTGTAGCCACCTGTTCCGCCAAAATAAACAATTGTCACGAGAACTGAGTTCACCGTGGTGAATCCTTTGACTGGGGCGAACGCGAACGCTGCCGTCGCATTGACGGAACCTCCGGAGAAACCGCTTGTCATTACGATCCCTGTGGTGACTACCTCACCTGTACCCGGCTGAAAAGTCAGACCAGAGCCAACGTTCAGGACGCTGATATCTACGCTGGTTACTTGAGAGGTTGCGGTCGGCGGGGGAGAGCTTGGTACAACTGCCTCGACGGACACGGTTCCCATGAAGATGGCAATCAGAAGGACACTAACAATGGCTCCTTCTATTTTCTTCAGAGCAGATCACCTCCGCCACGACCTATGATTGATGAAAATTCTTGTTCTCTTTAATAAGAGAAGTGGGGTCTCGCACTGTTCTCGTGAGCACACATAGGGACAAGCGAAGAATTTCTCGCACGCAGGGACCTGGCCGAAGAAGGGCACAAGTCAGGCGTTTACCAGCGACGTCTGTGTCGTTGGAATCTCGGTGGACGACGGGTCGGACGCCTTCCGCGACTCCGCTGGTGTCTTTCTCCACCTCGCCTCGGACCGTAGGGACGAGGCGGGAGGAACAATGTCGGGTACGATCTTCGGCCAGGAGATGTCAATCTAATCATCTCTTGAATGTTTGAAGAAGTTGTTCTTCTAATTCTCTCAAAGATGGAGTCGTCGCTTCGACTTACGAGGGAGACTGCGATTCCTGCACTTCCGGCACGGGCAGTTCTACCGATTCTATGGAAGTACGTGAGGGGTTCTTCCGGCAAGTCGAAGTTAATCACGTGGCTTACGTTCGTAATGTCGAGGCCCCTTGCCGCCACGTCCGTAGCGACTAAAACCGCGACTGATCCGCCGCGAAAAGCCTGCATTGCCCTATCTCTTTGACCTTGGGAAAGATCTCCATGAATCGCTACCGCATTGTAGCCTTCTACTCTTAGGGCTTGAGCAAGTCGACCGGCTCTGATCTTGGTCGAACAGAATATGAGTCCTCTCGTAATCTTCTCCGCTTCTATAAGGGAGCAGAGAGCTGGGAATTTTTCATTCTCTTCAGCCCACGTATATTTCTGTGAGACAGATTCAACAGCAATCTCGTCGCTATCAACAAAGATTCTCAGGGGATTCTTCATGTAATGATGGGCGAGCCTGATTATCTCGTCAGGCATAGTAGCTGAGAACAAGGTTGTTTGACGGGGACCCGGGACCCTCTCGAGTATCAACCTTACATCATCGATGAACCCCATGTCAAGCATTCTATCCGCCTCGTCCAGCACAACGAATCGGACCCGATCTAGGTCCACTGTTCTTCTCTCCAGATGGTCAAGAAGTCTGCCCGGAGTGGCGACGATGACTTTCGTGGTCGGCCTTTCTAGTTTGTTCAGCTGAACCCCTATGCTCTGACCACCGTAGACTGGGACAGTTCTTATTGGCAGGTGGCGAGCGAGACGCTCGAATTCTCCTGCAACCTGGACTGCCAGTTCGCGTGTTGGGACTAGCACGAGCGCCTGGAGCCCATGAACGTGGTTATCGATCCTCTGGAGTATCGGAAGGGCATAGGCAAGGGTCTTTCCAGACCCAGTATGTGCCTGCCCTATGATGTCTCTTCCTTGGAGAATAGGGGCGATAGCTTCTGCTTGAATTGGGAACATCTCGTCGAAGCCCATATCCTTGATTCCCTGAAGAAGCCGGGGTTGGAAACCTAGGGCTTCGAACTGCTGAGCCAACTATTGTTCTGACAGTAGGTCGGGCCGGCCCATAAAGACCTTCCAGTCTCGGGAGTCCCGATCCGAACGAAGAGGAAACCGCTTTTCTTTACCTATGGCCTTTTGGTTCTTTTCCAGAGACTAGACGCGTCATCGGCGAGGCCCTCGTGACGATGCTCCCAAGCTTGATGCTTGGGCATATGATCTTCGCAAAAAGTCTTGCCGCAATACTCACACTTCTTGTTCTGTTGCGTTACACGTCCGCATTCGTCACATTTTTCCAAATCAAACCAACTTCGGCCGGAGACAATATATTCATGATAATCGTGGGAGGTTTAAGCTTGAGCCTGGACCGGGCTTACTTCTTGGTCGTGATTCCACTTTACGATCAGTTCTTGCAAAAGTTTCGCACGAACGTTGGTGAGGTTCAGCTTGAAAACCCTCACACGTCCGTAGTCTCTCTCCTCCACAATTCCTGCCTTTGTTAGGTCGTCCAGATGCCTCTCGGTAGCGCTGTAGCTTTGGTCGGTTCTCTTTGCTATCTCCGTCAAGTGCAACTGCTCGACATCGGATAGAAGGGTCAGGATTCGTATTCTGCCGCTGCTCGAGAGGATCTTGTCTAAGGGTGGACTTTTTTCTTCGGCCAAGGCTAGGCTCGGATTGAGAGGGTTGATTCAAGCCATCGGCGTATGGCGGAGGCAGGGGCCGAAGATATTCCTAGCAGGGTTGTTTTGCCTCTGAAGCCGGTAGTGGAGAGTTGGGTGGAGAGGATGCCTGTAGCGTTCAGGTTTTGGACGTACTTCCATACTTGCGTGTGGGCCCGGTATGTTTCTTTGTGTTCCTCGCAAGCCATACGGTAGGCTATCTCGACATCGCCCATAGTGGCGTATGTTGCATTGTTTCTCTCCAAGACCCGTGCTAGTGCTAGGAGTATGAGTTTCTCGTGGAGGTTGAGGTGCTGGGAATACTCGGTGCGGAGAACAGGGTATACGCTGTTTGCAGCGGCTCTGATATGATCAGGCTTCACCTCTCTCGCACCTTCCGTGTCAGCGTACTTTCCACCCCTCCAAAGTAGCTCGATAGCGTAGCGAGCATCGCCTCCGGGTGTTGCCATGTCGGCGATGAAGTTCAGGACCTCTTCGGGGACGGTTGCTTCTTTGAAGGCGAGTTCGGCCCTTTCTCTCAGAATATTTTCCAACTGTGGGGTGGTGTAGTGGTCTAGACGGATGACGTTTCGCTGGAGGGTACTCTGAGTGCTTCTATCGAGGTCTTCAATGTTCCTGAGCTCTCGCAAGATGATTATGAGGGACAATCTTACTGGTCGGCCTGGTCGTTCCTCTTGGATGCGTGTGAGATTGTAGAGACTTGTGGAGCCTTCTGCTTTGATGAGCGAGTCCGCCTCGTCGAGGGTGAGGATGATGTGGAGTTTCTTGTCCTCTAGCTGGTCTAGGAGGATGTGTAGTAACTCCTCGCTAGAGAAACCTCGCTGGGGGAATTGGGGCGTGAATGTCTGGAGGACTCGTTTGAGGATCATGAAGAGGCTTCCCCGGTACTCGCGGCAGTTGACGTGTATGTAGGCGAGGTTGAGCTTCATGGTCTTCGCGGTGCGTTGCATGTCGGTGCCGAACCGTTGGGTCAGAACGGTCTTACCAGTTCCAATGTCACCGGTGATGAGGACTTTGGGGCTGGTGGTTCCGGGTTTGTCGATGACTGACCGGAAGAGTTCGGCGAGGAATCGTAGCTGGTTTTCCCGGTGGGGTAGGCGGGGTGGGAGCCATTCGAGGCTGAGGGGTCCTTCGTCCTTGAAGATTGTGGGTTTCGAGAGGGCGTCCCGTACTATCTCGGAGGGTGCGGAGAGGCTGGTTTTCTCGATCATGACGAATACTTACACCTGAAAGCTCTCAAACTATACTGATGAACGTATAAGATGAGCAGAGGTGGATAAAAGTAATCCAGGGCACCGAATGCCTCCATCTCTTCTTGCCTCTGAATACCAAGGCCAGGCGACTGCTACCAAACTGCTGAAGTCAGGTAGTCATTGTCGACGAACCCTTATCTTCAGTCCATCCCAAAGCGGGCGACGAAAACTCGATGCCAGAGCCTGACCCTTCTTTCTGGAAAAATAAGACAGTACTGGTTACCGGGTCGACAGGTTTCGCGGGAGGGCACCTCTCTCAATACCTCCACCAGCTGGGGGCTAACGTGAGGTGCTTCGCTCGCTCTGACCACAATGCCCCGGTGAAGGGGCCACGCTCGAAGGTTGTCATAGGTGACGTACAAGACTATCAGAGTCTATTGGAGGCTCTAAAGGAAGTCGACACCGCCTTCCACTTAGCGGCAACAACTCTGATACCCGAAACGCGTGCAAAAATCTTCGGAACTTTCTCAACAAACTCGCTTGGAACACTCAATTTTCTGATGGCTGCAAGAGAGAGAAAGGTGAAGAAGCTTGTCTACGTAAGCACCTGCCATGTTTATGGAAAACAAGAGAAAATGCCGATAGCCGAAGATGCTACTCCTCATCCGATCGATATTTATTCAGCTAGCAAGCTCGCTGGCGAGAGTTTGGCTCTGTCCTTCGCTGAGATGGAAGGGATGGACATAAGCATCTCAAGGGCGTTCAACCACTATGGCCCTGGCCAAAGGCCGGAATTCTTGATTCCCTCGATAATTCTCCGTCTCCTAAAAGAGCAAACTCTTGAGATGGGAAACCCTGCTCCGACACGCGACTTCACGTATGTTGACGACATCGTCAGAGGGTATGTCCTTCTTGGAGAGCGAGGAAGGTCCTCGGAGATCTATCATTTCTCGAGTGGCGAAGAAAGGTCGGTTCGACAGATTGTGGACGCCATTGTCAACCTTAGCACGACATACCCCGTAATTCGTTGGAACCCTGATGCCAGGCGCGTCGATATATCACGAAGTCTGGGAGACTCTTCCAAAGCTCGGAAAGCGCTTGGGTGGAGTCCAAGAGTATCTTTTGATGACGGGGTCAAGGCCACAATAGACTGGTATCGTTTACATCAAAACACCAAGGTCTAGGACGCGAAATGTCTCAAACGTTGACGAGATTACGACCAGCTATCAGAGATCACTTCAGGAAACTCGGGAAGAGAGAATTCATTCCGGGCAAAACGCGTATTCCGCTCACCGTTCCCACCTATGACGCAGCGGAAGTGGAAGAAGCGCTCGAATCTCTCCTCTCGACCTGGGTAAGCATGGGGAAGAAAGTGAAAAGATTCGAAGAAATGTTCGCCAAATATCTTGGGTCGAAACATGCCGTGATGGTCAACTCAGGGTCGTCTGCCAATCTGCTCGCGATGTCCGTACTTAGGAATTCGATGATTCCGAGAAGCATGCCACCTGGCAGCGAAGTGATTACCCCCGCTGTTACGTGGGTAACGACCGTGTACCCAATCGTGAACACAGGGTGCCTTCCCGTATTAGTTGACGTAGACCTTGAATCCTACAATCTAAGTCCCGACGCGGTCGAAAAAGCAATCACGTCAAAGACGAAAGCAATCGTGCCAGTTCACTTACTCGGGAACCCTTGCAAGATTGACGCGATCAGGAAAATGGCTGACGAGAAAGATCTCTTCCTAATGGAAGACGCATGTGAATCGACCGGCGCCGACTTTCAAGGCAGGAAGGTTGGCACTTTCGGCAACATGGGCACTTTCAGCTTCTACATGTCCCATCACATCTCAACAATTGAAGGCGGTATGGTTGTTACGGATAACGACGCAATGTACGAGTGCCTCAAAGCCATGCGCGCATTTGGGTGGGTCCGAGACCTGGCGAACGCGAAGAGATACATCGAAGAGAATCGGGGGATTGACCCACGGTTCCTGTTTCTCACTCAGGGTTTTAATTTCCGTCCTACGGAACTTCAAGGCGCGTTTGGGATGCACCAAATTGGCAAGCTTGAACGGTTCATTGAGCTGCGACGTCGAAACGCCTCTTATTGGAACAAAAGACTTGCCAGTTACCGCGATGTGTTGGTTCTGCCTCAGGAAGAGCCGCAGACGAGACATGTGTACTTCGGCTACCCTGTTACCATTAGACTAGAAGCGGGATTTGGGCGCGATGACATGACTTCAGAGCTTGAGAAAAAGGGAATCGAAACACGTCCGATAATGGCGGGAAATTTCGCGGATCAGCCTGTGGCTAAACAGATACCCTGTCGGGTTGTGGGTGATTTGAAAAATTCCAAATTGATAATGAGGAATTCGTTCTTCATCGGGAACCATAATGGAATTGGACCAGCCGAGAGAGACTACGTGGCAGACATCATAATACAGTTCTTGGATTCCACGGCAAGACGGTAACGGCGTTTTTTTTTTTTTGAGAATCGCTCGAGAGTTCCCACCGCACACAAGCTTCGCGATCCTTGCTGCAGAGTTCAATCGAAGACTTGCTGATATTCACTCCGATATGTCGGTTCAAGTTGCCCTTCCAACGGGTAAAGCCGTAAAACCTGACAAGGACATTTTTTGGCTATTCTGGGAGACGAGTAAGTTGCCAACTTACTCTCGTAAGCTACTCAAGACCTACGAACATATTTGGACTCCCAGCAAATGGCTTGCAGATATCCTACTCAAAGAGGGGATGCAAAGTAGAGTGGTCCACTTGGCATTAGATCCCAACGAATGGATTCCCACTAGAGATAACCACTCAACGTTCAGGTTTTTGTGGGTCAACGAGTGGATACATAGAAAGGGAGGAGATTTACTCGTTGAGGCTTTCCTTGACTCTTTCAAGTCCAACGATAATGTCGAACTTGTAATAAAACCAAATTACACCAACCAAGGCTGCCCCATTCGATTTCGATCAGTGGAGGAAGTAATTGCATCTTGCCCTGGAGGTCCAAAGGAAAAAATCCGGATAATCGACGAATTTCTCCCCCGAGAGAAATTGGTAGAACTTTACGGATCTTGCGACTGCTATGTGTACCCATTTAGGACTCAAGGGGCAAGTTTGACATTGCTGGAGGCTCAGGCCTGCGGTCTGTCCGCAATTACAACAAGATACGCGGGTTGTCTAGATTACGCGGTAAGAGACTGCACATATTTCATAGAACCCATTGATTACATACCCGTTACAAAAATTGACTTCTTTGCTGACTATGGTGCTCAAGACTTGGGGGTTGAAGCAGTACCGAACCCAGAACAACTTAGGGAGATACTCAGGTACTGTTTTGAGCATCATGATGAAGTAGCTTCGAAAGGGTTACGGGCGAGCGAGGCAGTCAGAAGCGGTTTTACTTGGGAGGACTTGCGGAGAGAAGCGCTATCTGCGCTGGAAGTTCAACCAATTAGAAATCGTATTCGTTTCTGGAAGTGAGCCCCTGGTGAAAGTAATTCGTTGCACCCTTCGCCCATTTCCCGGACTGCTCAGCGACTCACGCCCTGAACCAGTGATCAACCATTCTTGTTTTGACTTGCGGAGCATGTCCCTATGAGAATTCTGATCGTCCATCCGCTCATGTCGGCGATGGGGGGTGGAGAGAGGCTTTGTTGCGAAACCATGCAGGCGTTACTCAATAGGAGGCATGAGTTGACTCTCCTCTCAGGAGAGTTTGATGCTGATCGGCTCGAGCGGTTTTTTGGGTTTGAAGGCCTGTTCGGAAGAGTAAACGTCAGGACTTACCCTGCAGATTCGGGTAATAGTTTCGGTACCTACAAGCATCTTCTTCATCATGTGAAGGCGCAGAGAAAATTTATCGCAGCGAGTTCTGATTATGACTTCGTCTTCTCCACTCAAGACGCAGGCTACATTCCTGACACTTCACGGCCTGTCTTTCAATGGGGATACTTTCCGAATTCTCTGCCGAGCGGAATCTATGGATGGCCGTTGCGAGTGCACTATTCGCGGAAAATTCGGCGAATAAATCTGATTCTTGCAATAAGTGAATATTCCAAGTCGCATTTTGATGAAGCGTGGAATGTTCCGACTACACTAGTCTACCCCGCATGTAACATGATCCAGCCCACTCACATTAGGGATAATCTGGTGGTCACTGTTGCTAGAGGCGTCCCTGAGAAGAATCTTGAGCTATTCTGGGAAGTTGCGAAACGATTCACAAGCCATGAATTTGTTCTCCTTTTGACACGAGATCCACGTTTCATGGAATATTCTCGGGTTCTGGAAAGCATGGCCCCCGCGAACGGCCGGGTGATCGTCAATCCCGACAAGGAAATGTATCAAGAGACTCTCGCAAGGTCCAAGATCTACCTTCATCTTATGCGAGGAGAACACTTCGGAATAACGATTGTTGAGTCTATGTCGGCAGGCTGCGTTCCAGTAGTTCATGACAGCGGGGGGCCAAAGGAGATAGTTGGGGGCTCAGGTCTTCGTTGGCAAAGGGAAGATGATATCTCGAGACTCTTGGCAATTGCAGACGCTTCTTATGAAGCCATGTCGAAGCTTTCTATGGAACGGGCCAAAGCCTTCAGCAGAGAAAAATTCGATAAATCGCTCGGCGAAGTGCTCGCAAGAACAACCTCAAGAGTTCCATAGCGCGACCCAAGTAGAGAAGAGGGACCAGGCTCAATCTGTAGTCCAACAACTACGTGACATTGAATTTTCGGGCAGTCGGCTAATCAAGAATGTCCTCTCGAATTGGTTCCGGTCCAAGGCGATGCATTTCACTGGCTCTATTGATTAAGGGCCGTCTCACGCCAAGCCTCGTCCCCACCTTGAGCGTTGTACGAAGCCGATTGATCAAAGATCTATCTCTAATTTCCTTAGGAGTTTCACGAAGGACTCTCACATTGAGACTCACGTAACTTGAAATCCCCGGACACTGACATAGGTAGTTGACCTCGTTTCCTGCATCCGGAAAAGGCTCTGGCATGCCATATCCGCGCCGTTCCCAAACCCACCTAGGATATACAGCGAATCCACCGCATCCTCGAACACTCTCCCATCCTTCGGGCAGTCCCTCGTGTTTCGGATAATAGTCAAACCTCTTGTCTTTCATTTCGGGGGTGGCCCATGTGTCCCAGTATCTCAACTTCAAAGGAATTCTCGAGTAATCCGAGAACCAGTTTGTCGCACCAAGCACGCATTCTGCATTGTAGTTGGAGTACTCTTGGAGCAGATGCTGTATCTCGTGCACGTAGCTCAGGTAGTAGCTGTCGATGCTTAGAAAGTGTTCCGTGTTTGGGTGTAGTTCAAGAGCTCGTTTGTGGGCGGCATTCCGGCGTTCGGCTAAGTATCGGATTCTTTCTCTTGTCTTCACGGGTGGATAGTGGGGGAAGTCTCTGTATCCTTCAGTATGGCAATAGAATGGAATCTCTGGAATGCTCCAGGCTTCTTGTTTTCCACTGATACAAACTGCGACGATGTTCTCCTTCATCTAAGTCGTCTCTCAGAGAACTGAGCTGTGATTAGTAATTGGAGAGTTTTCCGTGCCATTTCAATGAGATTCTGATTCTGGAAAAGAGTGCCACGATATATTTGGGCATAGGATGCCATTACTTTGCTCCTCGTCTTAGGAACTAAGGTCGAATAGCCCTAGGTTAGGTTGAAGATTCTTGGTGTCCTTCGCCACTATTCTGAACTTCGGCAATGGAACAATAAACTTGCCTCCGGAATGCAAATAATCACTCTCCTGTCGTCTGATCTCATCGAGAAAGTGGTGCGGGAGCACAAGAAAATAGTCGGGCTTGTCCCTTCGGGCCTCATCTTTTGACACAATCGGGATTCCAGTTCCAGGTGTCGTTCGTCCCCACTTCTCGGGGTTTGCATCTGTCGCCTTCTCGATCAGATGATGATCAAGTTTGCAATACTGCAGAATTGTGTTCCCCCTGGTCGAAGCACCATAAACATAGACCTTCTTGCCATCCTCGACCTCTTTCGCGACAAACCTCCGCAACTGCAAACTCACCCTTCGGACATTTTTTTCAAACTCCTTGTAGATTGAGGGTCGCCTCGAAAACAGCTTATTTTCATAGTCTTTCAATCTCGAGACACTCATGTTTATGCGAAATCTATCCTTATGCGAAACGTAGGTGCGGAAACTACCCCCGTTTACATCATTTGTCTCAACGTCAAAAATCTCAAGATCACGCTCCGTCAAGAGGAGGCTTAACGTCTGTAGAGAAAAGTAAGTGAGATGCTCATGTCCTATGTTATCGAATCCGTTCTGTTCTAGCATCGTTGGCAAGTAGTTTTGCTGTATGACCCAAATTCCCCTGGGATCAAGAATCTTTGAGACGTCCATTACAAAGCCCGCAGGGTCGTCTAGATCGTAGAACATGGCAATGCTGGTTACGATCTTAGCCTTTGAATCGGCGAATTTTTTTCTGAACAGGTCGAACGCGAAGTAGTCGTTAAAGACGTAATCTGTTCCTTTCTTGGCGTCCTCGACGAGATTCGTGGCGGGTTCAAACCCAACTCGCCGTAACTCGGTTGGCTTGTAAGCACGTAGAAGCGTGCCATCGTTGCATCCAATGTCCACTACAAAGTCGCCCGTCTTGGGTTTCGCAACACCGTAGGCCTTCACAGCGATGTCCTCCAGAGCCATTCGCATCGTAGAGCTAATTCCTGAACGATACCAGTAATGACGATAGAGCGAGTCTCGGGGGAAGGTATGCTTCAGTTGAACCAAATTGCAATTGGCGCATCGTACCAATTCAAGGGGTGATCGAGGATTGCCACCTCTAGACGTGACAAAATCAGAGACGTATTGGTTGCCAAGCGACAGTATTCGTACGAATTTTCCTGAATGGCATAACCGGCACTTATCGATTGGAATAGAGATCGGGGTCAAGGATTCTCTTGTCTTCGGTGAAACCAAGTTCGTACTAGATTACCATCGAGCTTCAAGCCGTCTATAAACTACTTGACCCAATGATGAATTTTGGGCCGCCTGGGTGTTCTTTCTGATACTTTCGATGGAACTATCGTCGAGAGGACATGTTATGGTCCCCTTCCTGGAGCAGACGTCAAAACTTGACTGCAAGATTATTATCTGTTGTAGGGAACAATTCCCAAGGATACTATGTTGAGTCTAGAGGAGCTTGCGTCAAGGAAATCTGTTGAACGCAAAGGAGTGCCACCGATGTCTCAGCTAGAGGCCGAACAGTTCTTGCGGGTCCTTCAAGGTTGGACCCAGGCAAATGGGTCGATCGAAAAGGAGTTCCGTTTCAAGTCCTATCAGGATGGATTGGATTTTGCCTACTCGGTGGGAAAGATCGCAGAGGAACAAGACCATCACCCGGATATTCTGATAAAATGGAGGCACGTGAAGCTAACCCTGTCTACTCATTCTGTCAAAGGGTTGAGCGAAAATGACTTCATAGTGGCGGCGAAGGCAGAACTCAACTACCGAAACTCTGGCTTCGGTTGAGCATATGCTCGCTCGAATATGCGTCGAATAGGTCAGTCTGCTTTCAATCGAGCCTGCTTCTGAAGATGCCCCTTTTCCACACTACCGCACCAACTGCTAGGGCTCCGGTTAGGGCGACCGCGGTCGTTGTTAAGGCTGGGGCTTGTGAGCTTAACCATGTCGGTTTCACTTCGAATGTTGTGAGTGCCGATGCATCTTGGACATCTGCCACGTGAGCTTTTGCGACGACAGCGTACGTTCCTATGGGTCCAGTTGTTGGAACTGTGTATGCAGACCTGAACATCCCGGCGCCTACGAAAGCAGTTGTAAGAGTAACATTAGATCCATCAGGTCTCGTGAGCGTTAGTTGTAACCGAAGCGTTGTAGTGTTGAGCGGTGTCCCGCTGAGGGTCGCCAGCGTGTATATTGTTGCCGTGTCTCCTGGAAAGTATAGAGTCCCGACGTCTACATTGATCGCCAGCGTGTCGATTCGTGTGACCGTGAAATTCGCGACAGCTAAGATTCTGCTGAAAGGATCACTCGCCTTGACGAGGTGTAATCCGGGTTGAGCCTCGGGAACGTTAAACGTGAATGTGAAAGTCCCATTTGTCAGGTTTGCAATCCCCAAGAATGCATCGTCGAACGTCACCTCAACCTGAGAGGATGGGATTCCGGATCCATGCACTGACACCTTTGTTCCAATCGCCCCGCGACTTGGATTAACTTCGAGAGAGGGGACTACAAAGAATCCACCGAACACAACTCCGGCTGGATTCCCGGCGTAATTGCTCGGGCAGCATATTCCGAAGGGCCCGTTCTCTGCCCGGACGGTCAAAATGTTAGTCCCAGCAGTTAGGAAAGGTGTGAGGTTGAAAGTGGTCAAGAACGCTTGAGCCTGCGTGGCGGTTAAGTAGTCTGAGATGCTTCCAATACTTCCGACGACGTGTCCATTGACACGAACCTCGGCAAAATCATCAGCGGAAATTGAAATGAAACCGATTGGTTGGGTTCCATTTAGTTGGAAGGTTTTGGAGAAGAAGAACTGGTTGAACTCTGCAGGTGTCGTCGTTCCATTGATATTGGGTGCCCATATCCAATGGGCGGCTGGTATCGAAGAAAGGTCTGAAGTCCAGCCCCCGGCACTGTGCCCATAGATCGTAGCCCCCGCGGGGCAAGTTGAAGGAATAGAGGAAGTTAGACACACAAACTGCGCAAGACCAAGGGATGTTGCGGCCCCCAGAGCCGGATCGGCGTTGTAGACCTGCCAGCTTGTATCCGAGACAAACATGGTGGGTGCTGTCATTCCCGAAGAATTTCCATGAGGTATGAGAGAAGGTAGTGTTAGGGTAAGCAGGAAAAATGCGACTAAGATTGATATGATCTCGAATTTTCTCGTTGCTCCAGCCAGCCAATCTGTCGTTACGATTGCGCGGATTAAAATCTTCCGGAAGTATGACTAGGAAGTTTCATCGGAGACGTGCCTCATGAACAATATTCTAAGCAGCAAAGATTCGACGAAAATAGTCGCTCCGATCTTGAAGACTCTCTAAAATCGAGCATGGTCTTTTCGTCGTTCTAATTGCACTCTGAGGTCAATTCCCTTCAATCTTGAGAGTCAGAGGCGTCCTTGTCCGATCCCTCATCGGACTATCTTCGGGTCCTTAGAGTCTCTTCTACCGCCTTGAGTCTGTTTTCAATCGCGGTGAGTCGGTCGAGTATCTCTTTGAGGATTCGGACGCTTTCGTCGTTTCTCGGTATGTACTGGCTCGAGGGTCTAAGGGGTGATGGGATCGGTTCAATGGGTGTCGGATGCAACGGGTCAAACGGTCGTCTGGGTTCCATTTGTGCAGGCCTATTATCGAAGGGGCTGTTTTGACTCTTTCCCTAAAAGGGATGTCGATAAGCGGTGGCGGGCTCACCCGAAAGATGGCTCAGCCGAAGTATTTGCGGACCATCTTGACGCCAACATCGCTAGCGGCCCATTTTTCTCCGTTGAATTTGACCGCGCCTAGCCGTTCAAGGTTAGCGAGGTGTTCTCCGAGCTTCTCAGCTGGAAATCCCTTCTCCTTGTGTCCCGGGTAGACATCGCCTAGGGCCTTCGCGACTTCTTTTGCGCTCTTGGGGGTCTCGCAAATTCTGACGATCTGTATATTGACCTCTGTTGTAGTGAGTATCCGGAATATTTCTTCTTCTGAGAGACGGGGTTTTGTCATGAAACTTACCGCACCTGATGCCTGGGTTGGGCCTGTCTTCGGCCCGTGTCTCCTACGGCGGATGATTCTGTAGCTGATCACACCCCAGGTTGCGGCGAGAAGTGACCAGAGGAATGTCGGATTCCCTAGAAGCCCGACGATGTCTTCGAATTGTAAGGTCATCACCATTGTTCTATCTCACCCTGTGAAGTGCTGCCATCTCTATTCCTGCTGGGCCTACGCGGTATGCGTAGACTTTCATGTCTCCGAGTGCGCCTGGCATTTTCAATACTCGCATCTTCCTCGCATAATCCTCACTCCCGAAGGGTTCGGTTGACAAGTCGACAACGCCATCACTTAGGTGCTGAACAGTATTCTCAATATGTTCGGTGTGAATTCCCTTCGAGGCTAGTAACAATGCTAGCCCTCCCGTAGATCTGACGTGATTCTGCAAGATCTTCAGAGTCTGCTCGACCGCTGGAAACGGTGCTGAACGGATAATATCGCTCAGACTGTCAATTACGATGGTTGTTGTCCCTAGAGGTGTGATGACTCGTGGAAATTCTTTGGCCAGCAGGTTGGCGGGGCCGATGTCCCATGAGACTTCGCCGGATATCTTTTCTTTCTTCATGCTGAAGCTGTCGATGAACCACATCTTCCTCTTCTCAAAATAACTATCAAGGCTCCAGCCGAACACCGCCATTTCAGCGACAACATCTTCCCACGACCGTCCCGTTGTGAAATAGACAGCCGGCCTACCTTCCCTCAAACCCTGGTAGAGGATCTGTTCGGCGCAGGCGGTCATTCCGGTATCCGCTTCGCCGAGAAACGTGATTATGCTGCCTGAGGGTAGGCCGCCGAGCGACTCGTCGAAAGCTCCGATTCCACTCCTGATATTTGCCATTTTTCTATCTCTATCCTTCTAGTGTCCCTGTTGGCCCTGCCCGTTCGGGTACTGGTCGCGGTACCCTTCTTGGTATCCTGCTTGGTCGGAGGCTGGTTGTTCCACTTGAACCCCTTGTTCCACTACCCCTGCCCCTTGGGATACTGGGATGTTACCTCTCACGACTTCTTCGATGTCCGCGCTACCGCCGACTTCGGCGCTTTCTCCCGCTACTGCTGTGGAGGCGCCTGCGGCTAACGCTTCGAACCCCGACTGGGCCTTTGATGATGATGCCGTCGGGTCCGATGGCGAAGGCGTAGTCGTTTAGGCTGTGGCTTGTTCCACGCATCTTCCGGACGAATAGCTTCCGTATCGGCGAGCTCTGGCGGACGAGTGATAAGACCATGACTCCAGTTGCTAGGAATTCTTCGATACCGAAGCGACTGATCAGTCCTGAGCCTTCAACGATTTCCGTGGTCATCAGTGTGGTGCATCCGACGTCTTTCAATAGCAGTCCGACTTCGAGGAATATCTCTCGTAGAGTGTTCAAATCTGTGACTCGAAAGCCGAATCCTGGCAGTGAGTCAACGACGAGTCTTGTTGCTCCTAGTTGTTCGACGAGTATTTTGACTTCTGATAGTTTTGATCGGAGGTTGTAGAGGATTGACTGGAGGCTTTCTTGTTCTGTGATTTCTGATTCGACGCGTTGGTAGACGGCGTCGACCATGCCGATTTTTTTCTCGTTTTCTAGTTTCTTGAAGTCCCAGCCAAATCGTAGCATGTTCGCCTTGAATTCGGAGGGTGGTTCTTCGGTGCTGACGTAGACTCCTGGTTCGCCGAACTTTGTGGCTCCTTTGTAGAGGTATTGTCCGCAGCATATTGTCTTCCCGCAGCCCGCTCCCCCTGCGAGGAGGACTCGGGCGCCTTTGGGGAAGCCGCCTTCGAGAACGTGGTCCAGGCCTGGAATCCCAGTATGGACCCTTTCGATCGCAGTTTCCATAATGGACCAAGGCTAGGGCGGCTGGAAGCTACCATAAGGCTACAGTAACCCTGTGGCCGATCCACAGGTTACACCACCAATCATCGCCGATAAGACCCTTCCAAGAACGTTAGGCGTTTAACGGGAAACCTTCGCTGTCTATCTCCAAAAAACGGGCTCGGCCAAGGCTCCATAGGAAGAATGGCGGACATTTTTGAAGCCCCGTATGGACTTTCCGAGCTCCGTGGTCCGTTTCGAAAAAATAAGCATGCTTTTCTCGACCCCCCGGGGTGGTCGATTTTCCCGCGCCCCGCCCTTCGTGAAAACGCTGGGAATCCACGTTCAACGGTCACAGCCCTGAGGTTCTTCCTTCGTGAAATCAGCTCGGGCTCCCGTTATCTCGCCAAGTAGCGACCGATCGAAGAAAATCGGATACCTAGGTACAATCATGCGATAAGAGAGGCGAGTCAGCAACCCTTCGGAACTAGAGTCGCCAAGCCCATCACATGTTATCCAGCTTTGAATTGCGACAATATGAAACCAGTGATGCTGATTATTTCTTGGACCTCCCATTGCCGAGAAAACGAGCATTCTCCCTCTTGGTTCCCCAAAGGGTTTTTAGCATAAGGACTGGGGCTCCTCGAAGCTTCCGGTGAAAACGCGATGCCAGAACGAGGATACTCAGTTACGGGCCTCGAC
>Ga0209470_1001039_pt1 | contig 21127 bp, 17 predicted proteins | sample GraSoiAngelo_125_FD_185882 | JGI IMG/M metagenome (GOLD analysis project Ga0209470, IMG submission 185882) | Grasslands soil microbial communities from the Angelo Coastal Reserve, California, USA - 14_0927_05_40cm (SPAdes) (version 2) | ecosystem: Environmental > Terrestrial > Soil > Grasslands ... | reverse complement strand
ACGGCAGAGAAGCTCGAGCAACGCGAGTTGATTGGCAAGCTCTTCTACACGCTGAAAGAACTCGGCGTCGTCCTGTGCACGGTCGAGGAACATGCGAAGCCCGGCGAGACGATCGGCGAGGACGTCCTCCTGCCGATCTACCTTTCTGACGGCGCAATCCACCTCGAGTACTACCCGATCGGAGGGGCGTTCAACCGCACCGTGAAACTCCTGAAGATGCGCGGCGTACACCACGGCGAAGGCGTGTACCCGTACCTGTTCGCCCGCGGCGTCGGCATCGTGGTCCGATCGAGTCCGTCGCACATCCCCGAGGAGCAGAGCCGCGGCCACAGTAAGACGTTCGATGAGGCGATCAAGACCGCCGAGGCGATGAAGGCGCCTGCCCGCGTCGTCGAGCGCATCAAGAAAATGCAGAAGCACTGGGACTACGACTACTCGCCGGAAGAGGCCCTCCAGATCCTGTTCAGCTCGTACGGGTTGAAGAGGGGCGGATAGATGCCCTACGCGGGCCAAGTCGACAAGACGATGGGGGCCGAGACGGTCGGCCACCTGAAGCACCTCCTCGAGACGGAGCTGAAACGGGCGCGGGAGGAGAACGACCTCGACATCGCGATGTTCTCCGGCGTCGACGGCCGGATCTTCTCGTCCTCGATCCCGAACCAGCTCGATCCTCGCGAGTACCGGTTGCTGAACCTGCTCAAGGGGAACCTGGCCCACATCTGCAGCCAGCTCAGCGGGCAGAACATGATGATGTCCGTCCAGCAATTCGAGGCCGGCACGATCATCATCTCCGGCGTCGGGGACCGCGCGTTCCTCGTGTTCCTGACGACGAAGCGCGTCGAGATCACGAAGATGCAGGGCGTCCTCGCGAACGTGGTCAAGACGTCGATCGTCGTCCGCCACCTGTTCGAGTCTCGGCCGATTACCCCGGAAATCCTCGCCTCCTACGACGAAGCCGTCGCTGGGGAACTAAAGCGGCTCACGCGCATCCTGTTCGTCGAGAAGTTCGGCGAGACGAAGGAGTTCAAGAAAAACAAGGATATAGCGCAATACCTCCAGTCGAAGCTCGGCCCCCTCGTCGGGCCTGGTCCTCTCCAGGAGATCGTCACCATGGCGTACAACGAAGTCGGCACGACCGCGCCGTACATGACGCCGGCGCACTGGGACCGATTCCTGACGATTGTCATCGAGAAGCTGCGGGACCTCGAGGGGGATGCGGTCGCCGCGAAAGCCGAGAAGGAGTGGCGGGCGCGCCTGAAGCAGGTGCTCAGCTCCTTCGTGTGAGGACGATCGCCGGAGGTCGCTCATGATCGACGTCGCTCTCGCTTCCCTGATCGAGGACATGATCGAGAAGGCCGGGGCCGATGGCGTCGTCGAGTTCTGGCAGCGGGTCGGGGACAACCTCGCAAGCCGCATGGGGAAGGAGGCGTATCTCGGATGGACGTCCTTCAACGTCGCCGTGCGCGAGGCCCGGACGGCCTTCAGTATCGAAGGGGAGGTCACGCCCCTCACGGACATGGCGATCACGGACGTCGACGGCGACGTCGTCGGCTATCTGTACGCAATGCGCCAGTGCTGTTACGTCCCGACGATCTTCCGTACGCGGTTCGCGGTCGGCCGGATGAGCCCCGCGGACAAGGCCGTGACCGATGAGTACAACGAGAACGTCCACAACATCGCGGTGTGCAACTTCTGCGTGTTCCACGAACGCTTCCGGGAGGAGATCGCGAAGAACATCTCCGTCTCCGGGAACTCGCTCGCGTGCTACTTGCTCGCGACGCGCGGCTGGAGCGGGGAGACGAAGATTTCGTCGAAGAACGTGGCCCAGGTGAACATCAACGAGGACCACATGCGGGCCCTCCTGAGGAACTACGAGTGCGTCTACGCGCTCGTCATGCGCGGGGCGCGGATCAAGGGGGAACGCTGAGATGACGTTCGAATCCCGGATGCCGGAGAGCAACCCGTTTGTCGAGATTGCGACGCACCTGTTCCTGGAGGACATCGCGACGAAGGTCGGCATCGCCGGCCTGAACAACTACCTCGTGTCCCTCGCGAAGAATCTCGCGGCCTCGATGCCGAAGGAGGAGTACGCGACCTGGCCGGAGTTCCTCTCCGCCCTGTCGTCGGGCCAATCGATCCTCTCGACGTTCGAGGAGGTCCGTCCGATCACGGAGCATTGCATGTCCACGTTCCGATCCCCGTTCGAGCGCGGCTGGCGGGAATACGCGAAGCGCGTCGGGGCGTTCGCGCCGGTCCACCGAGAGGTCGCACGATATTACAATCACAAGGTCCGGCCCACCGCCGTCACGTCGATGCACGTCGTGCTCCACACGTTCCGAGAAGCCGCGGCGGCTCGCGTCCACGTGGGCCGAGACGGTGTCCGGTATGAGCCAGTCGCATCCGCCTGGGTGGACGGTGACGTTCAGCTTCCGGAAGGACCAAACCTCGAGCCGCTGCTCCAGCGCGCGGGGATTAGCCGCACGAAACTCGGAATGCTGATGCGGAACCACTCCGACGTCTGGCTGCTTGAGCCGACGTAACTAGGCGCGTTGCCTCCGTCGGACCGCGACGGTCACAAAGAATACGGGCAAGAAGACCCCGATTGCGATCAGGACCGTCCAGGCGGTGCTCAGCGGGGCGGTGCCCCGGTAGAATAAGCTCGAGACGACGGCCTCGCCTTTCGCGGGGTCGATCACGCCGTTCCCGTCGAGATCGGCCTCGACGCGGACCTGGTGGGTCCCGGGTTGGAGTCCTGCGGGTAGGTAGTTGAACGTCTCCGTGATCTGAGCGCCCGGATTGAGCCGCGCGATCTTCTCGGTTCCGGCGAGGATGCTGTCGACGTAGAAGCGCACCGTGACGTTCACCGCCGCGGTGGTGCCGTCGTTCCGGAACGTGGCGCTCAACACGATCGGCGTGATGACGACGATCGACTTGTCGGCGGTCGTGTTCTCGTACGTCGAGCCGACCGCGGACGAGATCTGGACGACAAGCATCATCGTCTGCTCGGCCGACGGCGCGGTGATGTTCAACCGGAACGTGGTCCGATTGCCCGTCGTGGTCATCGGGCTCGTAGTGGGGATGCCGCCCGCGACGTTCGGGCCGGTCAGGTACCACCGGACCGTGTACGTGACCGCGCCCGTCGGGCCGCCTTCGATTGTGAGGTTGTACGCGCTCACCTGACCCGGAGCGAGCGTGTTCGCTCCCTCGATCCTGCCGAAGATCGGTCCCTGCGCTGTGGCTGGAGCCAGGATGAGGACGAGGCCGGCGGCGAGGATCGCCAAGGCCATCGAAATGGATCGCCCCGTGGTCATCGCCTCCGCCGCGTCAGGAAGAGGCCGACCCCGACGGCCGCAATCGCACCGACGACGACCGCGACCAGTTGCAGGTTCAGCGGCGCCGCCGGCGTGATGTCCGGCCCGCTCACCGTCGCGCCGGGGGATGCGAGGACCGGGAGTTGAAGGGTGAATGTCTTCGACGCGGAGACGGCGCTCGAGTCTTGAGCCGAAACGGAAAGCACGATGGACGCGCCACTCGGACCGCCGGTCGACCGGGCGCGCAAGCCCACATTCACGGTGCTCGTCGCCGCCACCGTGAGGTTCGCGAGGGTCGCGCCGACCGGGGATCCCCCGCTCGGGATGAGGCTCACCGACCACCCGAATGCGGTGAGGTCATCGGGATTCGTAATCGCCAGCGTGACCGTCTCGGGCGCGTTCCCGGAGTTCGTCACGCGGATCGTGTAGTTCAGGAACCGTCCATCGAAGACGGGCGCGGCGGTGTCGAGGCCGAGGCTCAGGCCGCGGACGCGCAGGATGTCCACCTGGACGTCGACGCTCCCCAGGTTCGTGCCCTCCGTCTGCGAGGTCGTGACGATTTTGATCGTGCCGTGGTCCACGAGGGCGTTCGCCGGGCTCTGGATCGTCACCCGGACCGAGGTGCTGTTCGCCCCGTTGCCGAAGCTCAGTGCGACCGAACCGGGTGCGAAGGTGAATTGCCAATCCGCCGGTTGGCCTACGAAGGCGAAGGTCTCCTCGACGTTTCCCGTGTTGTGCAAGACGATCGCATACGACACGGAGTCGCCGGCCCCGATCGTCCGTCGCTGGGATGCATCCCATGTCAGCGTGGCGGACCGGCTGACGACCTTCGTGAGCGCGAGGTTCGTGATCGTGTCTGCGTTGACGGCGACGGACACCGTCGCGCGATAGACGACGGGGAGACCGTTCTCCTGGGCCGAGGTCGAGGCCGAGATCGTGTAGACGCCGGCGGGCACGGAGACTTGGAACGCCCCGCTCCCGTCCGAAGTCACGTCCACTTCCGCACCCGATTCGATCGTGACCGGAGTCGATGCCGGCGCCCCGGAAGGATTTCGGACGGTGCCCGACAAGAGGGACCCTTGCGTGAGGGTCAGGTCCCGCGCGAACGACCCGACGTGAGGCACGATGATCCGCGCCAAGTAGACGGCGCTTCCAAACAGGCGCGATGCGAACACGTCGTACGTGCCGGGCGCCATCGAGGCCGAATAGGAACCACTCGGGTCCGCGGAGGCCTGGACGGAGATCGCACCGCCACCCCGCGCGGTGAAGGTGATGCTCGCGTCGACCCCGGTGCCGGCGAGCGACGCGATCCCGGACACGGTCGTGTTGTCGAGGGTGCGCGTGACCGCGAGGTCCAGGTTCAGCGACGCCTGCCCCGGGGTGACGATGGCCGTCCCGGCGAACGAATACCGGTAGAATCGGGACACGCCTCCGGCCGTCGCGTTGTTCGCCCCGGTCAAGGACACCGTGTAAGTCCCGGGGACGAGGAATGCGGTGTAGGCCCCGGAGGCGTCCGTCGACACGTTCAACGAACCGCCCTCGTTGCGGACGAACGATACGGGCATGGGGCCGGGGACCGGGACGCCGTTGGCGATGGCCCGTCCGGAGACGGTCGTCGCTTTCGTGAGCGGGAAGGTGAGGTTCATCGCGGCGGGGATCGTCGCGGACGACAGGAACGCGTATTCGTCGGCGCCGATCGTCCCGCTCCCGCTGACGAGGTAGGTGCCGGGCATCAGATAGACCTCGAATCCGGCCGTCGTCGAGTCCACGGTGCGGTCATCCGGACCGTCGAACGTCAGGGTGGCCGCGCGGGACGTCCCGTTCAGCGTCGCGTTCCCGATGACCAACGTTCGCACGACGATGTCGATGTCGTGTGCCAGCGTGCCCTGCCCGACGGCCAGGACGATCTGGTCCGTGCTTTGGTTCTGGTACCGCATGGCCCGGTTCGATGAGACGTTCTCATCGACGACCAGGTCGTACGTCCCCGGGACGAGGCCGAAGAAGTAGCCCCCGTTCGAATCGGTCTGGGTCGAGCTCCCGACCGCGCCGTTCCCGAGGGGGACCGCGACGATTGTGACCGGGTGCCCGGGGACCGACGATCCGTCCACGAGGACGCTCCCTTGGACCTGGACGGGGAGCGGCGCGAGGGCGATCGGCATCAACGTGCGCAATAGAATCGGGGACGAGGATCCGATCGGGCGATCGGCGTATCCGGCGGCGGTCACCACGCCCGCATAGGTGCGGTTCGCGAACAGTGGGAGGCGGAATTCTCCGGTGGCGTTCGTCGTGAAGACGATCTGCGCACCTCGGTCGTCCGTCAAGCGGACGCGAACCCCGGCGATCGCCTCGCCCGGATTCACCGCGCTGTTCTGGTTCACGTCGCGATAGACGCTCCATCGGACCGCTTCCGAGGTGGCGACGAGGGCGATGTTGAGCCGCGTCGTACCGGTCAAGGCCACGCTGGCGAAGTAAGCCCCCGCCTGGTTGAACGCCTCGAGGTCGTACGTTCCGACGGGGAGGAACGCAAAGTATCCTCCGACGAGGTCGGTCTGGAGCCATACCTGGCCGGCCGCGTTCGTGAGGGCGACCGTCGCCACCGGATTCCGGACGGCGGGGTTCGCATCGCTCACCGTACCGCTCAGCCGGACGCCTTGGACGAACATCGCATCGAACGGTGTCGTGCCGCCGCTGGCGACGACGACACGGCCTAACGTCGCGTACAAGAGCGTCGACGCGTAGAACCGTCCGCTGACGAACCACTCCCCCGCCGGGAGGCGGATCGAGTACTGTGCGTTCCCGTCGGACGTCACTTGGCGGACCGTCCCCGGATCCGAAGCGGACTGGAAGTTCAGGGTCGCGAACGGCTGCGCCGTGCCGAACAGGGTCGTGGCGCCGGTGACGGTCCCCGTCGGAAGGAGGGTGACGTTCAGGGAGATGTCCGCGTTCGCGGCGTGGATCCGTTCCGGGATCGACGCGAGATTCCCGTCGGTGGCCGTCAGCGTGTAATTGCCCGCGAGGAGCGGGCGCACCTGGAACGAACCATCGGACGCGGAGGTCACCGAGATGGTCGTGGAATTCGTCTGATCGAGGAACTGCATCTGGGCCGAGGACACGGCGCCCCCGTCGCTCGAGACCGTAAATCCGCGGACCGCCGCATAGGGCACGGCGATGCCTTGGGTCAGATCCGTCTGCGCGATCGTCAGCGGCGATGCCGGGATCGTGCGCCCGTCCAAGCCGATCGAGACCCGATACGAGCCCGCCGGCAGATCGGAGACCGAATACGTCCCGTCGCTCGCCGAGGTCACCGTGCGGGTGAACGCGAACAGCGCGTGCGTGAGCGTCACGGTCGCCCCGGGCGCGGAGACGTCCATCGCCCCGAACGACCCGTCCCGGTTCAGGTCGAAGAAGACGGTGCCCTGGGCGGTGTGCGACGCGACGTGAAAGTCCTGGGAGATCATCCAGTCCGGCACCCCGTCGCCGTTCGCGTCGGCGGGCGTCCGCATCGCCTGGTCGATCGTCACCGGGAGCGTGACGGACGCCAGGGATCGCTCGCCGACGAGCGTGGTCCGGGTCAGGTTGCCGATCGACGCCGTGATCGTGACGTTCCCGAACGGGACGATCGCGCGGTAGTGCCCTTGCACGTCGCTTTTCGTGACGTAGTGCGGCGTGCCGAGTTCGTCCGTCACCGTGACCCAGACGTGAGGGAGCGGCGTGGACCCCGCGTACACGGTCCCATTCACCACCGCGCCGTCGTAGTAGCGCAGGAAGACGACGCCGTTCGCCACGGTGGACTGCGTGCTCAGGTCCACGACGCCTTTGATGGTCCCGGCCTGGATGGCGGCTTGCATCCGCTGGGCTTGGTCGTAGTTCATCGCCTGCCACGCGCCCGTGTGGTTCGACGGATCAGGGAACGGGTTGTAGTACGCGGTCCGGTACACGACCCGCCAGTGGGTGAGGTTCCAGGCGGGGACCGGTGGATCGGCTTGGAGGGCCTGGCTGAAACCAGGCACCCCGGTGTCCGTCGAGTTGAGGTCTTTCGGCGAGTAGCCGATGTAGGCCCGGTAGAACATCGAGTTGTAGAACGCCGATTGGTACTGGATCGTCTGGCTCTGGACCTGGTCGCCCGGGGCCACGAACTGGATCGGGATGTTCTGGCCCCGGTTGGTGTTCGCCAGGATCTGGAAGAACTCGAACGGCAGGACCCGGCCGTCCGGAAGATTCAGGACGCGGTGGTCCGACAGCTTCACGGGCGCGTAGAAGATCCCGGTGTTCGTGGCGCTGACCGGGAACAGGCGCGCGTCGACGGCGAAATAGCCGATGTTCCAGCCCGTCGCGTCGCGTACGTCATGGTACAACGAGACGATCCCGTCCTCGCTCAACCGGTGCGTGAGGAGGTTCGTCAGGAAAATGTAGAGCGCATTGGCGGTCTGCAGATCTGGCGTCCACAATCCGAAGGTCACCGGGTCCGCGAGGACGATCGAGATGTAGTCCGCGGGACGGAGAAGGGCGGCCCGGATCGCGGCGACGGGCAGGCCCGCGGCCTGCAGAGCGGCGGTGACGGCCGGTCGGAAGTTCTGGTGGTTCAACCGGAAGTCGGCGTCGAGCAGGCGAACCACGAGGATCGCGATTCCCGCCGACTCGTTTTGGGCCGTGATGAACTGGCCCGAGACTTGGTAGCCGTCCTGGAAGTTGTCGGCGACCGTCGGGTGGACTCCACGGTCGACCGCCTCGAACCCGTAGTCCCACCAGGAGAGGAACGCGGGCCGGAGCTCCGGGGGCACGTTCGCGTCCTGGGTCGCAAACCACCGCCACGCGGCCGGGTAGTAGTCAGTCGCCTTCGGGAGGCCGTACCCGAACGCGCCGAAGTAGAAAGGCGTCCCGCTGGTCGGGTTGTAGCCTGGCGACCGCAAGAACGAGGGGAGGAGGTTCGCCACCTGCTGATCGTACTGGCTCTTCAGCTCGAACGGGATCGATGCGTCGACGGCCCACCACACGTTCGGCAGGAGGACCAAGAACACGATCCCGAGGACGGCCAGGATGTGCCGCGGCTTCACGGATTTCCGCACCGCGTTCCTCCAGCTGCCGGCCGACAGCGAGCGGTACGTGCGGCGCATCGTCGTGAAGTCCGCGCGGACGAGGACCCAGTCAACCGCGTACGCGGCGCTGATCGCGAACGCGGGCGATGCGTTGAAAATGAATCGGGCGGCCGTGATCGCCATGAAGATGGCGGCGACGACCCAGATCACGACGAGGCTGTACGCGGGGTCTCGTCGCCGCGGAATTTGCCAGAGCATGTAGAAGACCGCGGCACCACTCATGCCAAACGTGAACAATCCGAACGACAGGATCATCTGGGACATCCCGGGCGATTGATCCTCTGCGATCGTGGTGACGACCTTCGTCTGGACGAAGTACCCTGCGCCGGTGAAGAACGCACTCGCGAGGGTCGGATTCACCAAGACGCCGACTCCGAGGCCGACGGCGCCGGAGATCAGCGTGCTCGGGATGACGAGCGTCCACGGGTAGTCCCGGGTGACGGTGAAGGCGAGGCCGAGGACGAACGCCGCGAAGTAGAGGTACGCGGGCACATCGAACCACACGCGGATCTGCGCCCGGACGACGTACCATTGGAACGCGAGGGCGAGCGGCGTCGCGAGGGTGAGTGCAAAGAGGATCCACGTGCCCATCGTGTCGTCGTTCCGGAAGCGGGCGAGGAACAGCTCCGCCGCGAACCAGACGATCAAAATCACGCTCACGTACGCCCAGCCTTGCCACGCGAGGGCGATCACGGTGACGCACAGCCCGGCGAGGAGCGCGTACAGGACGCTCTGGCGGTTCTCCCGGAAGAACGTGCGCAGGCCGGAGGTGATCGCGGCGCGGTGGAACCAGTTCTCCACCCATCGCTTACGGTTCATCGTCTTTAGCGCGCGCAGGAAGAAGTAGAACGTCGAGACGACGAAGAACAGCGTGAAGGCGTCGTGGTCGGCGTCGGTCGAGGCGCTCCGCTGGAGGTGTCCCACGCTGATCGCGAGGAGCAGGGCGGCGATGAGCCCGGCCCTCCGGCCGAACGCCTCTTTGCCGAGGGCGTACGTCGGAAAGACCGTCAGCGCGCCGAAGAGCCCCGTGCTCAGCAAGAAGGTGAACAGGACCGCGTTCCACGAGCTCGCGAAGAGAGGGGCGAGGAGCCGTCCGACGAGGAGCGAGAACCACGGGAAGAGCGGGGGCCTCGGATTTGGCAGGCACGACGGATAGACCAGCATGCAATCGGTCCCGAGGTCCCTTCCGCTCTGGAACGAATAGCATAACGCCCGGTCCCAGTAGTACGAGTCCGATCCGCCCGAGTAGGTCGGCGTGTAGATCGTGTCGCAGTTGACGTTCGGTTGGTTGAACGCGAGGCCCGCGACGAAGTAGACGCGGAGGAACAGGGCGACGCCGAAGATCAGGACAAGGACCGCAGCGGTCCGCCAATTCGTGCGGAGCCAGCCTTTCCCATCGTCCAAGACTCGACAAGCCTCCGGGGGCTTGCGCCCATGAGGGACTGCCTATATATCGCTTGTTCGGAATCCCGATCCGGGCGCGCGCCTCCCGAGGGGACGCGCCGCCAAGAGCCTTTTGGAACGCCCCTCGGACGCCGGCCGCGCGATGGGCTTAAGCCGCATGCCGACGTTCCCGCGGTCGATGAAGCGAGACCTCATGGAGATCTTGTGCTGTCCCGTTTGCAAGGGGGACTTGGAACTCCGCGTCGACGTCGAGAAAGACGAGATCCTCGAGGGGTCGCTGTTCTGCAAGACCTGCAATCATCGGTACGAGATCAAGGACGGAATCCCGGATCTGTTGCCGCCGGACTTCAAATGACGCCCGAGAAATGCCGGCTCGGTCAGGCCCCGCGAGACGGATAAAACACTTTTAGGCGAAACCGTTCGTCGACTCGTTCGCGCAACTGACCGTGCCCGTTTGTAACCCTAACCGTCAAATACGGGAGGCGTCCGTGGAACCGGTCGGTCATCGCGTGACCGAACCCAAGGCGCAAGGAAGGTACGAAGACCGAAGGGCGGGGATGGCAATCCGGACCGGGCCTGTGACGGCGTGGCTGACTTCGGGCGGGATGGGTCCGGCTCCCGTTCCCGAGATGGTCCCTCTCGCCCCCGATTCGACGGTTGAGCCTGTGCACTGCGATGCCCTCGAGGGGGTCCCGTCGTGAACGGGACACGATTGCTGCTGCAGTCGGCGCTCATCACGGCCGGCTTCGCCGTCGCGGACGGCGTGATCCTGTACTTGGGCACGGAGCCCACATGGACCTTCGTCCACCGGTGGGTTCTGATGGCGGTGGGCGTCGGGTCCGGAATCGGCTGGGCGGCCCTCGTGATGAGGCAAAGCCGGTCAAGGGCGCACCTGTCCGACGCGCTTCAAATGAAGTCTCCCTGAGCCCGAATCACGGCGGCGCTATCTTCGGCGTTCGCATAGGCGAGGAGGGGCTCCCGATTCAACGCTAGAAACTGTTCCCCCCAGGTGAACTTCGAGAGGATGGCCCGCGCCTCGTCCCCGCGGCCGAAGATCACGAGCGCCGCCGCCAGCGCCTCGACGGACGACAGGACGAACGGCTTCCCGTAGTTCACGGGATTCGCCGCCAGGAGATACGGCAACGCGCGGGCGGAGGCCTGGGGAACCGGCGGGAATCTCCCGCGCTTCCACGACACGTCGACGATGGCGAGGCCCCGGCGCTCCGCGCGCGGCCGGTCCGCGGGGGACAGGGCGCGCTCGGCTTCGGGAGTCAAGAAGACCGCGCCCCTCGGCAGGGCCGACGGACGGGGGACGAACGTCATCAGACCGAGCCGTTCGAGCCGGCGGGACGTGCACTTCTTCGGGTCGCACTGACCCGCGTGGTACGCGACGAGGCGGATCGTTCGCAATCGAATCGCCCCCCTACGGTTTCGTGAACTCGGCGTAGAGCTGCAGCCCGAGCGGGAGCGGCCGGGTTCCGAGATGGGCCAGGGAACGCGAGAGGGCCCGAGGGGTGATTTGCATCACGCGATCCGGGAGCGGGATTCGGTAGGTGTAGGCCAGGCCCATCCTCAGGCCGGCGCGGGCCCCGAGGATCCCGAGCTCCTGAAGGGTGAACCCTTCCCGGCGGTGGCGATCCGGATGGCTTGGGCATTCGGCGGTTGCGTGGTCCTGTAGCAGCTCCGGGTGCAACGTCTCTTGCGTCAGGGATGCCGCGAGTCGAGACACCAGTGCGTCCGGGAGGAATCGCAAGATCCGATACGGCAACGCCTGCGCGTTCGGGGTCGTCATGAAGAATTGTCCTCCGGGTCGCAGGACGCGCCGCGCTTCCGAGAGCATGCGGCCGGGCTCGTCGAGGTGCTCGAGGACCTCCGTGGCGACGACGGCGTCGAATGACTCGTCACGGAACGGGAGGGATTCCGCGTCGGCCCGGACGATTCGGACGCGGGCCGCGGCCTCCGGGTCTCGCGCCGCCTTCCTCGCGCGCACGGAGGTGAGGCGCACCTCGAGGACGTCCATTGCGACGACGTCGATGCCGGCGCTCTCGGACAGGGTGAGAGAGAGCGCGCCATAGCCGCATCCGATGTCGAGCACCCGCGCGCGATTCGTACGAAGAGAGGTCACGATGCCCGTCGCGAGGAGCCGCTGCCGCGAGAAGTACTCCCACTTGACGTAGTCGACCGGTTGGACGAGGTCGATGAGGACGCGGTCGATCCGGGCCTGCCCGGAGGTCCGAGGCTCCACGGATCGCGCGGAAGCGGCGCGTGCGCCATATAGGTGTCGTAACGCATGTCGGCGCCGTGTCCATCAGCACAAAACCTATCCCCTACTCCGCCGTTGCTTGAGTGCCACCGTGATGATCACACCGACGCTGATTCGTGATGAATGATGGGCGATCTGAGTGGCTCTCGATTTGTCAACGCGGCGCCGATGCGTGCCCGGATGTTTTAATAGCGAGACGCCAATCGGTTTCCGGGATGCGCTCATGGTGAGCGGTTTCGATATCCTTGGGCATAACCGTACGCTCCAGGTTCATTGGCTAAAGCGGGTCGTCGCGTTCCTCTTGGATCTCATCACGGTCTTCGCTCCGCTCTGGTCGGTCCTGTTCCTCGAAGGCATCCGGGCGCCGTGGGTCTACGGGGTCTCGGGAGGCATCCTGCTGTACGCCTACTCGACGTTCTCCGAGGCCATATCTCGGACGACCGTCGGGAAGTTCATCGTCGGCCTCGAGGTGCGATCCGTGCGCGGTCCGATGAACTTGTCAAAGGCCGCGGTGCGGAACTTCCCGAAACTGTTCTGGTTCGCCTTCCCTCTCCTCGACACCCTTGCAGGTCTCGTCGTCGACGGAGATCCGCGGCAGCGGTGGTCCGACAAAATCCTCGGGACCACGGTGGCCCAATCCCATCTGATCCATGTCCGCGTCCATCCGATTGAGGCGAGCGACGCCGGCGGTCGATAACCGACACCGCACGGTTATATAGCGTCGGCCTCTGATGCGCCCTCAGTGACGCCATGCTCTTTGTGACGCAGCTGAAGGTCCTCCCGGGACAATGGGAGGACGCGACACGCCTGTTCAAGCACCCGAAGATCCCGAACAACGTCATGGTCCATGAGTTCCTCGGACTCCTCGGCAAGCCCGACGCGATCGTGATTTTCGAAGCCGCGGACCCCGCGACCGCCGCGGACTTCATGGTCCAATTCAGCCGGGTGACAGACGCGACGACCTCGCTTGCGCTACCGATTGAAGAGTTCAAGTGGACGTGGTGACCGGCCGTCTTCCCTGGGACATATCAGGGGCAAACAGGAAAAGCGCTAGTGTCGCCGTGGAGGGAGAGGGTTGGCGGCACCAGCGCAACATCGTAACCGGCGAATTCCCGGGTCCGACGCCCCTTTCAAGGAGCGGGGATATTAACGGGTTATTGTACGCTGGTGAAAGGAGACTCCGCGAAGGCCCGGCGCGAAGTATTACACGATGACCCGAGGTCCCTTACCCGCGACGCCATCCGGCTGGATCTCAACGCGTCCAAGACCCCCGGCCGGTACGTCCCCGAGCGCAACCCTTATCGTCATCGGGGCGCGATGATCGAGTCTCGCCGACGAAGCAACAAAGAAGAAGAAGAGGGCCCGAGGCCCTCGTGGTTGTCTATTGTAGGGCGTGCGTGTAGACGACGGATGAGCCGCTCACGATCTGGACCTGGTATCCGTTGGGGTACGACACCGTGCTGAGACGGAGGACGTCACCCGTGGACACGGTCGACGGCGTGGTCGGCTGGAAGTACATCGCACGGTACCCCGTCGTGCCGCCCGCCGCGATCGTCGAGAACGCGACGTTCGTCGCTCCCGTTACCGGCGCGCCGTTGTTGTCGGTAATCGTGATGAATACCGCACTCGTGGCCGCGCTCTGCGGGATCGACGTGAACGTCAGGGTCCAGTTGGTCTGGCTCTGCGACTTACCGATGTTCACACCCCAGGCCGTCGGCGTCCCGCCAGGCCCCGAGATGAGTCCCGAGACCATGACGTAGAGCACCGCGGCCAGCACCACCGTGATCGCGACCATCAAGATCGTCGCGATGACGGGCGACACTGCCTGCTCATCCTTGCGGATGATGCTTCTCATGTTCAGTCCTTCCTGCGGCATACGCCGCGGTTCGGACAGGGGGGCACCGACGCTCATAAACGTGTCGCGGTTAATATTCGAACTTGAGAATTACCCCGGCTTGACGGGCTGGGATCAGTCATTGGATCGTTCCCGGGGGTGGAGGCGACCGCGCTCGGTCTACTCGACGTCCTGCGCACGAGGATGAGCCTCGGACATGCTCTCGCTCACGGCCGAACATCGAACGATTGCCGTATACGATGAGAGCAAGAAAATTGGGGAGAGGGCCGAGAGGCCCTCGTGGGTGTCTATTGTAGGGCGTGCGTGAAGACAACGGAGTTGCCGCTCACGATCTTGACCTGGTATCCGTTGGGGTACGACACCGTGCTGAGACGGAGGACGTCACCCGCGGATACGGTCGACGGCGTGGTCGGGGAGAAGTACATCGCATGGTACCCCGCCGTGCCGCCCCCCGCGATCGTCGAGAACGCGACGTTCGTCGCTCCTGTTACCGGTGCGCCATTCGAGTCCGTGATGGTGATGAATACCGCACTCGTGGCCGCGCTCTGCGGGATCGACGTGAACGTCAGGGTCCAGTTGGTCTGGCTCTGCGACTTACCGATGTTCACACCCCAGGCCGTCGGCGTCCCGCCAGGCCCCGAGATGAGTCCCGAGACCATGACGTAGAGCACCGCGGCCAGCACCACCGTGATCGCGACCATCAAGATCGTCGCGATGACGGGCGACACTGCCTGCTCATCCTTGCGGATGATGCTTCTCATAGTTATGTCCTTCCTGCGGCATTCGCCGCATCCTCTGCACGGGGGACGGGACACTCTTAAACGTGTCGCGGTTAATATTCGAAATTGAGAACGAGTGGAAAAGAGGCTCCGCCGCGGGGAAGAAAGCGCCGTTCCGGGGCATCCCACGCCGGTGACGTTGGCGCGTCATGAACTCAAGCCCCGAGTTCCACGGCCTCGTCGGACACGAGCACGAGCATGTTCCGGATTTCGTCCGTTTCGTATTCCTGCATCGAGATGATGACCGTGTAGGCACCGCGGGCGCGCAGGTTGTTCACGAGGATGTGAAGGAACTCGCTCAGGATCTTCGTGTTGTTATGGATGGCGAGGCTGTTGATCGAGTCGAGCACGACAAGGGCGCTGCGTTCCGGATTCTTGCGCAGGAGGAACTCGACCTTCAGCATGATGTTCTCGAGCATCGTCGGACTCTCGACGGCGATCGAGTGCGGATGGCGCTTCGCCTGGGACATCATGATCTGGCTGATGCAGTCCACGAACCAGATGTGCTCCACCGGGATTTCGAGGGCCTCCATCGCGTTCAGGATGCTCTGGCTCGGGATCGTCGACGTCACGTAGACGACCTCGAGGTCTTTCTTCGTCGCGAACCGGTCGATCAAGCCCTGGATCGCGTCGAAATATTGATCCGCCTTCAGGTGAAGCGCGACGGCCGACGCGACCGACAGGGCGGAGAGCTTCTCCGAGACCTCCGCCGGGACGCTCTGCTCAGCCACCGCCGGCCACGCTCCCGCCTTTCAGCAACGGCACCAGCAACACGCCGGACGTCGTGAGGTCGAGCACGTACTTCGCGCGGCTGTGGGTCGTGCCTCGCATCTTCACGACCTGCAGCGTCCGGAGGAGATCGCCGCGACGCTCGAGGTTGCCCGTGACGATCACGCCGTCCGCGAGCGCCTCCTCGACCCCCCATCGGGAATAGCCTTCCTCGGTCGACCGGATTTCCGAGACGAGGAGGGAGGTGCACCCCTTCTCGCTCAGGACGGTCCCGAGTCGGAGCAGGAAATCCCGGATCCGCTCCTGGTCCTTGATCCGGTAGCACACGGACGTGACGGAATCGAGGACGAGCCGTTGGATCTTCTGCTCCTCGACGATCGAGGCGATCCGGCTGGCGAGGAGCCTCGCCTCCTTGAAGTCCATGTCCTCCTTGTCGATGCCGAGCTCCTCGTAGATCTTCGGCAGGTCGACGAACTGGAGCTTCCCCTGCTTCGTCAGCCGCTCGTCGAAGAAGTCGAACGGGATCACGTTCTCCAGGAGCTTGTCGGTCGGCTCCGTGACGCTTAGGTAAAGGCTGTTCTCGCCGTCCAGCGCACCGCGGATCAGGAACTCGATGCAGATCGAGGTCTTGCCCGTCCCGACGGAGCCGGACACCAGGACCGTGTTCCCCCGCGGGATACCGCCGTTCAGGATGTGATCGATCGCGTCGATGCCGGTGACGCATCGCTCACGCTCGCTGTCGTCGCGCTCCTTTGCGGGCATCGACTCACTGAATCAACCTGGGGCGCGCTATATGAGATGAACGCGCTGAGTATCAGATCTGAAAGTAGAGCGGAGCGATGGCGCCGATGCCCCTCGCGAGTTACCCTTGCATAAGGGTAACTCCTGCAGCGCTCCTCCAACCGGGCCTGATTGCTGAGCTCTCGCGGCTTTGGCATCCGCGGACCAGCAGGGGGACAACGTTTTTATCGACACGGCGAGGTAAGTCCGCTCGATGGAGCCCGTGCTGCAGGTCGCCCTCGACCACATGCACCTCAAGCGCGCCCTTCTCGCGGCGAAGGAAGCCGTCGAAGGCGGCGCGGACTGGCTCGAAGCGGGCACGCCGCTCGTCAAGTCCGAAGGCATCGAGGTCGTCCGGCAACTCAAGAAGTCGTTTCCCGGGAAGACGATCGTCGCGGACCTCAAGACGATGGACACGGGCGCGTTCGAGGTCGAGATCGCCGCGAAGGCGGGCGCCGACGTGATCACCGTCATGGGCGTCACGGACGACGCGACGATCCTCGAGGCCGTGCGCGCGGCCCGCCGATACGGTTCGAAGATCATGGTCGATCTGATGCGCGTGGCCGACAAACCGGCGCGGGCGAAGGAACTCGAGAAGCTCGGGGTGGACTACCTGAACATGCACGTATCGATCGATGAGCAGATGATCGCGCACACACCACTCCAGGAGTTGAAGGCCGTGGCCGCAGCGACCTCTCTCCCCGTCGCGGTCGCGGGCGGGCTGAACTCGGAGACGGTGGGAGAGGCGCTGAAGGCGGGCGCCTCGATCGTGATCGTCGGCGGCGCCATCATCAAGGCGGAGAACGTCGCCGAGGCGACCCGTACAATCAAGAAGGCGATCCACGGGAGGAAATCGATCCCGACCGGCCTCTACAAGAAGTACACCGATGCGGACGTGGGCGATGCGTTCCGCAAGGTCTCCACGCCGAACCTCGCGGACGCCATGCAGAAGCGCGGCGTCATGGCTGGCCTCGTACCGCGAATCAGCCACGGCACGAAACTCGTCGGCCGAGCGTTGACCGTCAAGACGGCGGACGGCGACTGGGCGAAACCCGTCGAGGCGATCGACCGCGCGAAGCCGGGCGATGTCATCGTGATCGATGTCGGCGGCGGGCCGACCGCGGTGTGGGGCGAGCTCGCCTCGAACTCGTGCCTCGTGAAGGGCGTGGCCGGCGTCGTAATCGACGGCGCGGTACGGGACCTCGACACGATCCTCGAGCTGAACTTCCCGTGCTTCAGTCGGCATGTGGCCCCGCACGCCGGCGAACCGAAAGGCCTCGGGGAGATCGGGAGCGAAATCGAGTGCGGCGGGCAGAAGGTCCACACCGGCGACTGGATCGTCGGGGATGAGTCCGGGTTGATCGTCGTGGCCCGCGAGGAGGCGGTCGAGATGGCGAACCGCGCCCTCGACGTGCTCGAGCGGGAGAATCGCATTCGCGAGGAGATCAAGCGCGGCGGCACCCTCAGCTCCGTCCTCGAGCTCGAGAAGTGGGAACAGATTCGGTGAGGGCCGTGGACCGGAGTCGAGTGCAGGCGCTCCTCCAGGACCTGAAGGCGGGAAAGGTCACCGTGGGGCAGGCGATGGAGGCCCTCCGCGATCTGCCGTACCAGGACCTCGGGTTCGCGAAGCTCGACTCCCATCGCGACCTGCGACGCGGATATCCCGAGGTGATCCTGTGCCTCGGCAAGACTCCGCAGCAGATTGTCGAGATTGCGGTGCGGATGAACGAGTCCCACGACCTCGTGCTGGCGACGCGCGCCTCCCGCTCGATCTATCAGCGGCTCCGGAAGGCGTTGGACGGGAAGCGCGTCACGTACCACGAGCGAGCCGCCATCGTTTCGATGGGGACGCCGCCCGAGGGGAAGCGCGGCCCGATCCTCGTCGTCACCGCGGGGACCTCGGACATCCCGGTCGCGGAGGAAGCCGGCGTCACCGCGGAACTGATGGGGTGCAAGGTGACGCGCCTGTACGACGTCGGCGTGGCCGGGGTGCACCGGGTCCTCGATCGGCGCGAGCTCTTGCAGAAGGCGAAGGTGATCGTCGTCGTCGCGGGCATGGAAGGGGCCCTGCCGAGCGTCGTGGCGGGCCTTGTGGATGTGCCCGTCATCGCCGTGCCCACGTCCGTGGGATACGGCGCGAGTTTCGACGGGATGGCGGCCCTCTTGGGGATGATGAATGCCTGTGCTCCGGGAGTCGCGGTGGTCAACATCGACAACGGATTCGGCGCCGGATACCTCGCGAGCCAGATGACTCGGTGAGCCCGCATCCGATTCAGATTGCCGTGATTCCGAGGTATACTCCGCTCAGATAGAGCGCCAGGGCCACGACCAGGATGCCGGCGTAGACGGCCTTGTTCCACGCCCACACCTTCGAGCCGTCGAAGGGCAGGATCGGAATCATGTTGAAACCCGCGAGGATGACGTTCAGATACCACGCGCTGACCAGGATGTTGGTCACCCAAAACGCCGGGAGATTCGACAGCGACGACGTGCGGACAATCGCCGCGGCCGTGACCATGAAAATCGTCCCGATGACGAGGTTCGACATGGGCCCCGCGGCGCTGATTCGTCCGTTCTGGTCGCGCGTCACAAAGCCAGAGACCATCGTGGCTCCGGGCGCCCCGATCAAGACGCCGAAGAAGGCGAAGACGAAGGCCATGCCGAGACCCCGCAAGCTGTAGCGGAACTCAGCCCAGTGCCCGTATCGCTGCGCCACGATCTTGTGCGAGATCTCGTGAAGCCCGACGCCGCTCGCGACCGCGACGAGGGCTGTAGAGAACCACAGGGCGATCAGGAGCGGAAGCTGACTGCCGGGATAGAGTCCGCGGAGCGCCATGGCGTTGGCGAGGGTCAATGCGGCGCTGAGGGCGAGGATCGCGACCCCGAGTTGGAAGAGCTCTTGGCGGCTGAACCGGACGCCCGGCCGCGGTCCCGACGGTTCCGGAGAAAGGTAGATCGGAGGCGCTGCGTAGTCGGAACGCGGTCCTCGCATCCGGTTCCGGGACGATGCCTGCGTATTTAGGATTGGTGCCTCACGAGAACCGCGCCCCGCAGTTGCCGCATTCCTCCGCTGTGCTCTCGAGGCGGACCTCGCACAGCGGACATCGGTATCTCCCGGAGTCGGCCTTCTTCGCGACCTGGCGCCGGATGAGCCGTGCGCTCCGCTCGCGGAAGTTCGGGAGATCCTCTTCGAGGAGGTGCTCGACGTGGGCGACATCGAAGCCTTTCGTCCGCCACGCCTCGATCTGATGGGCGTATTCCTCCCGCAACAGGTCATCGCGCGTCACGCCCCCGAAGGCCTGCAAGATCTCATTCCGGACGTCTTCCGGCATCCCCTGGAAATCCTCGTCGTCCGCGAGGTTCACGAGGTCGCCCGTGATCTGCTGAAGCCTCTCTTCAATCGCGACGGGATCGAGTTCGAGACCGAACGCGGAGCCGCACGATGCGCACCGGGTCGCGTTGGCGAGCCACGCCGCGCCGCACATCGGGCAGCGGGCCCCGCTCACGGATCGCTGCGGTCGCGGCACGAGGTCGGCGAGCAGGACTTTCCGAGCGATCGTGTGGTGCAATCCCTGTCGGACAGCGCGCTCCGGCAACGCGAGCCGGACGACATCGGCGAAGTCCCGGAAGCCTTTCGCGGCGAGGTCTTCCGCCCGCTCGTCGGACATCCCTGGGATGGAGGCGAGGCTGCGGACCGCCTCTCGGTCTGCGAGCGTCGCATTCGCGAGCTTCATGGGCGCGCCGCACGTGTCGCAGGCCGCAATCCAGCCCTCGAATGCCTTCCCGCAGGTGGCGCACACCGCCTGTTCGGGACGGAGGATCGTGTGGCACCGCGGGCACACCGGTTTCGCCGACCGGAACCCACAGACGAAGCACTTGCGCCGCACAGGGGAAGAAGCTCCCCGAGCCGCCTTAAGCGCTGTTTCATGATTATCTCGGCGCGAAAGCCACCGGAGTACTTTCGGCTCTCTCCCTCCGGAAGTCCTTCATACCGTCCCGGCCTGAGATGTCGTCGCCCCTGTGGAGGTTGGTCTTGGAAGCGCTCGTGGCCCCCGTCCCCGTGCGCCCGACCGCCGTCCGGATCCCGTGGCCCTTCGATCGAGTCCGCGAGGGCCAGGCGGACTTCCTCGCGGATGCCCGCAAGGCGATCGAAGAGGGCCGCCACCTCCTGGCCCACGCGCCGACCGGGATCGGAAAGACCGCGGTGGCCCTCGTCGCGTCCCTCGAATTCGCCGTCCGCGCGAACAAGCTCGTGCTGTTCCTGACGTCGAGGCAGAGCCAACATCGCATCGCGATCGAGACCGTCCGCCGGATCGAGGCGAGAGGGCCGCGGATCGCGACGGTCGACCTGATCGCGAAGCAGTCGATGTGCCTCCAAGAGAGCGCGCCCGCGTACGGCCGTGCGTTCCACGAGTTCTGCGACCACAAGGTGAAGTCGAGGACGTGTGCGTTCTTCACCCGCGACAACTCGGCCGTCGTCGCGGCGGTCCTCCAACGCACGCTCCACGTGCAGGAGCTCGTCCGCGCGAGCGGGGCGTGTGCCGTCTGCCCGCACAAAGTCGCGATGGACGCGGCCTCGCGGGCGAACCTGGTCGTGTGCGACTACAACTTTCTGTTCAGCGAGATCCTCGAACGATTCCTTCCCCGCCTCGGCCGGTCCCTCGATGACCTCGTCTTGATCGTCGACGAGGCCCACAACCTCCCGGATCGGATCCGCGCTCATTTGGGCGGCGACCTCTCGGTCCACGATCTCCTGAAGGCCGCGAAGGAAGCCCGTTCGATTGACGGGGAGGTCGCCCACCGGCTCGTCGGCGTCGCGAAGGCGATGGAGGCCTTCTTGCTCGTCGTGCGGTCCGAGCGCGTCGCCCGGAAGGATGAGTTCGTCGACCTCGTCGAGGAAGGCCTCGCGA
>Ga0209470_1001037_pt1 | contig 21130 bp, 17 predicted proteins | sample GraSoiAngelo_125_FD_185882 | JGI IMG/M metagenome (GOLD analysis project Ga0209470, IMG submission 185882) | Grasslands soil microbial communities from the Angelo Coastal Reserve, California, USA - 14_0927_05_40cm (SPAdes) (version 2) | ecosystem: Environmental > Terrestrial > Soil > Grasslands ... | reverse complement strand
GAGCAGACCGCCGAAACCACGTCCACCAGCCACGGCCCATGAAAATTGGACACGAGAAATTGCGGAATTGCGAAGAACACTCCGGCAACCAGCACCGCCGGCCAAATTTCAATCATCCCGTTGAACCCGGCAAAGGCCCACAACAGCCAGAAAGGCACCAGCACAGAAAAGAACGGAAGAATCCTTCCCGCCATGCCGCTCAGTTGCAACAGGTCGAGGCCCGTAACCGTCTGAAGCGCAATCAGGGGTGTGCCAAGCGCGCCATACGCCACTGGCGCGGTATTGGCAATCAGCGAAAGGCCGGAGGCCTGCAGCGGCTTGAATCCCAGGCCGATCAGGATGGCGGCAGTGACAGCAACGGGCGTTCCAAACCCTGCCGCGCCCTCAAAGAACGCTCCAAAAGAGAACGCAATCAACAAAAGTTGTAGCCGCCGGTCTTGCGTAATACCCATCAGGCTCTCTTGCAAGATTTTGAAGCGGCCCGAGGCGCAGTTCATGTCGTACATAAAGATGACGTTCAGGATGATCCATCCGATGGGGAAAAGGCCGTAACATGCCCCGTACACTGCGGTACGAGCCCCCATCCCCGCGGGCATCTTGAATACGCCGATGGCGATAAGCAGGGAAGCGGCCAGGCCAAGCAGCGCCGCCCAGTGCGCCTTGATACGCAGTACTGCCAACGCCCCCAGTAGCACAACTACGGGAAGCGCCGCGACTAGCGTCGACAGCCACCAATGCCCCAGGGGATCGTAGTTCTGATTCCACGTCACAGTTGAGCCTCCAACACACTAACTTTTGCAAAATTCCGTGCCCGCTTCTCGAACCGTTCGAAACAGAAGGATGCTTGGCCGGGCCACACCTCTTCACCCGGAAGCCATGCGTTTCGGACGCTGAGATACTTCGTTACCGCGTTCTTGTCAAGCGTTAACTATTTTAACTATTCCCCCCAGTCTCCTGATGTGTTTCTGGGGGATGAACGGCTATCGGCAGGCAAATCCGGCCGATTAAGCTGCATCACAGCTGTTGTAGAATATTGCCGAATCGCAATCGGCTTTGAAGGCGTTAGATATGGTTGTTCGCTCCGTCCTTGTATGTCTCCTGGCTGTATCTCTTTCTCTCACACGCTCTTTCGCGTTCCCTCAATCTCTGCTGACGTCCACTCAGGACAAATATTCCCTCACCGGAATGGTCGTCAATTCCGCCACTGGCGAACCCATCCGCGGTGCCCTGGTCCAGATTTACATAAATGGGCAATCGTCCCAGCTTACTGGGCCTGACGGAAAATTCCGATTCGACAGACTTCCCGCAGGGCAAACTCCCGTCAACATCCGCAAGCCAGGTTTTTTCTCGCAACAGCAACTAGAGAATGGACCTGTCCGGTTTACGCAGTTGGTTGGCACCATTGGCCCGGACGCTCCCCTGCTGATACTCAAGCTAGTGCCTGAAGGCGTGGTCTTTGGCCGGATCACTGCAGAAGATGGTGAACCCATTGAGAATCTTCCGATTCAACTGGTAGTCCAGGGCCTGGAGAACGGTCGCAAGGTTTGGCGGGATCACGCGGGTGGCTCAACCAATGAAGACGGCGAGTTTCGCATTGCTGAACTTCAGCCCGGTACATACTATTTGTCGGCGGGGCCCAGTTCGAATCCCGTGTCGGCCGCATCCGGTTCCTCAAATCCTGGGGCGCTCGGTTTTCCAGTTGTTTACTATCCGGCGGGCTCGGATCTCTCTTCCGCTTCCCCCATTTCGATTACCCCGGGCAAGCGGCTCGAAATTAATCTCACGATGTCCGCTCAATCTTGCTTTCGAGTAACTGGCACAATCACAGGCCATGGTTCAGGCCAATACGTCAATCTCCAAGTTGCCAACTCGGTCGGGCGACATTTCCCCACCAATCCACGATTCGATCCTGCGACTGGCTCTTTTCGCATCCCTTGTATTTCTCCCGGTGCCTACACTCTTTTCGCAAACACGCAAAACCCCCAGGGGCATTCTCTGACTGCCAGTGTGTCGCTTAACGTAAATGCTGATCTCTCCGGCGTTCATGTCCTTCTATTGCCAACCGCGAACATTCCCGTTCGCACGCGAGTTATATCCTCTCGAACTGGCTCGGAGCAATTCTCTCAGCAAGAAAACTATTTTCCCGCTTATGTTCAGCTCGTCTCGCATGGGTCCGGCATATTTGAGTCCCGCCACCATTCTCAGCAGGTCGGTGAGCCCGGTTCTCGTTCACTCGAAATTCAAAATGTCCCTCCGGGCACCTACAATGTGGAGATCAATCCCAACGGCATGTTTTACGTGCAGTCCGCCAATTCCGGCTCCATCAATCTTCTCGAATCCGATCTGTCGGTTGCCGCTGGCGGTTCGCCGGAGCCCATCGAAATCACCCTTCGTGATGACGGCGCGTCGCTCAGTGGAAACGTCTCCTTGGACAATGAATCGTCGAGTGCCGTTATTCTTGCTTTTCCGGACCACTCTTCCGCTCCTCCAATCATTCAGCCCACCGATCCTAAAGGCTCTTTTTCCTTGCCGTTTCTCGCACCCGGTGAATACAAGATTCTCGCCGTTGACCGTGTCGAGCAGCTCGAATACAGGAATCCGGAAGCCATGCGCAGATACTTTTCGCATGCTCGCGACCTGACGGTTGGTCCTGATCAGAAGGAAAAAATCGAGCTTGAGCTGCTGAAGGTGGGAGACTGACCCATGCTTCCTCTGAACTTCTTGCAAATTCTGTTTCTTCTTGGATTCTCTCTTCCTGCGCAAGCCGCGCCGCGGCCCGCAGCGCAAGCTCCCACAGAGCCTGCCGTCTTTCGAATCAGCGGCATGGTCGTCGATGCCATTAGCGGCCAGCCCCTGGCACGCGCGTCAGTCAGCATGGATGTTTCCCCGGCGGCAGGTTCGTCCGCACTCCTCGAATCGAACCGCACGGCAGTCACGGATACCGAAGGAAAGTTTGCTTTCCCAGGCGTGCCGCCGGGCAAGTACGTTCTCTCTGCCCGTCGTCGCGGCTATTTTCCCCAGATGTACCAGCAGCATGAATCCTTCACGACTGCAATTATTGTCGGTCCTGGTCTCGATACAGAAAATTTGACTTTTCGCTTGCACCCCGCCGCCTCCGTTTCGGGCGACGTCCGCGATGAGTTCGATGATCCCATTCGGCACGCCCAGGTCATGCTCTTCCGCGAAAATCTTATTGGGGGTACGCGTCGCACCTCCGTGATTCGCCAGGTGACAACCGACGATCTCGGGCACTATCGTTTTGGCCATCTGGCTCCGGGAACCTATTTCGTCAGCGTTTCTGCTCAGCCATGGTATGCGCAGCACAGTCCTCGCGTTCGCCCAAATCAGGAGAACCTGAACTCCTCAGGAACAATTTCCAGCTTCTCGCCTTCGGCCCAACAAGGCCAGGCTCTCGACGTCGTTTACCCTGTGCTGTTTTTTCCCGATGCGAATGACCTTGCCAGTGCTGCTCCTCTCGCTCTTCGCGCGGGGGACGCCGCCTCTGCCGATTTTCGCCTGCACGCGATTCCTGCTCTCCATTTATTGGTAAGAACTCCCGTCACCGACCCAAGTCAGCCAGTGAATATCCGTGTCACACAGAGTCTTGCGGATGGAAGAGAAGTTGGCTTGCCCGCTTCCATTCAGCAAGTGGCGCCCGGGTTGATAGAGGTGAGCGGCGTTCCTCCGGGACGTTTGAGCCTCACTCAAATGACGCCCAATGGAAACGCAACCACGCAGCGCACACAGCGTGTCCAGGTTTTCACAGACGCGGAGGTGGACGCTACGCAAAGCGGGTCTTCCATTGTGGTCAGCGGAATTGTGAGAATGGATGACGACTCTCCCGTGCCCCAGCCTACGCGCGTGTTTCTTCGAAATTCCGCAACCGGGCAAAACGCAACCACAGACGTTTCTGCCACTGGCGAATTCTCTTTCAAAAGTAATCCCGTCGAAATGGGAAACTACGAAATCATGGTAGCGGCGCCGGCTCTTTTCATCCGTAGCCTTTCCTCTTCGGACGTCAAAACAACCGGCCGTTCGTTTCAAATCACCAATGCCAAGGACGTGAGCATTACGGTTAACGTGTCGAAGGGCACGGGTCGCATCACCGGCCTTGCGCTCAAGAACAACAAACCATGTTCCGGAGCAATGATCGTTCTTGCCCCTCTCGATCTAAGGAGCAATCCAGCGCTCTTCCGTCGTGATCAATCCGATTCCGACGGAACTTTTTCGCTGAATGCCGTCGTCCCCGGTCGCTACACGCTCATGGCTATTGAAGACGGCTGGGATTTGGAATGGGCGAATCCCGACGGGTTGAAAAAATATCTCCCCGGTGGCGAAAGCGTCGAGATCGTCCCGAATCAAAAATCCGAAATCAAAGTGAACGTGCAGTAGGAAATTCATTGCGAAAATCATTCTGTTTCGACCCGCTAAACCTGTGCTGCCACAGTTGTGCCGCCATCGCCAGCAGCGCGGGGAAGCACACCAGGACGTAGCGCGGCTCGCAGGTCTGCAATTGCGTAAGGAATGCCGTTCGAACCACAAGGAATGTCGCGAGCAACCAGACCCCAGGACTTGCGCGCCAAAACCACGCGGCGGCGAGCGCCATTCCAGTATAAAAAATATTGAGCAGCGCCAGGCTGAGCGTAACTTCAAAGTCCGTCGCATTGCTGCGGTAACTTTCCGCAAGCGGCCAGAGCCGGCCGGAGTAGGGCAGCAGTGTAATCCGCGGAGTGAACCACATCGCTGTGGCGCGCTCCATCGGGATCCATACGTAAGTGCGAATTGGATGGCGCCGCGCGCGTTCCCGCGCCAGCTCGGCGAATTCGAGATCCAGCGTTCGCGTCATGGCGTGCACGCGGTTGTAGCGCTCGAGCAGGGCAGCCACGTGCGCGTATTCCTTCGGCGAATCCACCGCGTACCGCGGAAGATTTTTTAATTCGATCGGCTGCGACGGCACCTTCCAAGTGAAGAGATACGCGTCGCGAAAACGATACATCCACGTTTTCGTCCACGCGTAAAAACCCGTCGGTAGCACGTCGCCGTATGTTTCCGCGTAACGTGGCGCAAGGAATTGCACTCGCCCAAGATTCGCAGCGTTGCGCGCCGCCCAGGGCGCCAGCGGCAGCAGCAAACCGGCTGTCATCCACAGCGTTGCAAGCGCGAGCTTGCTGCAATTCGCGGGGTGGCGAAAGCGCATCCACAGCACTACCAGCATGGCCGCAAGAAGCAGCGGCGTTTCCGGCCTGACGAGCGTTCCGAGCCCAACCATTATCCCGCCGCCGAACCAAATCCCTGAGGCGCGAAGTAAATCGTGTTTCGACGAAATGCGATCGATTGCCGTTCCCGCAGGGGACAAGAAAATCAGCAGCGCCAGCGTGGTGAAAAATGTCGCCAGCACTTCCGTAAGCGGCACCGCGGTGTAGTTCGCGGTGAACGGGCAAAGCGCCGTCAGCCAGAGTGCCGCGGCCGCAACGCGGCTGCGCGTCGCATCGGGAGCGTCCGCCGCTAAACGGCTGGCGATGCCTGCCGCCAGGACGCACGTCGCAAGATCGACGAACGCTTGCGCCAGCATGACGGCTTTCCGGCCCGTGCCAGCGAGAAAATAGATCGCGGCGAGAAACGCCGGATATCCGGGCGCCCGCGCATCCGAGGCAACAATGTGCCCATGGTAATAGAAACCGTAAACGCCGTGGTACAGCCAGTTGCGGGCCAGCTCTTCGTAATAGGCCGTGTCGCCGGAATAGAAGGGGAAATGCCAAATGAAGAAGAGGCGCAATCCAAGTCCGGTGAGCAGGCCGGGCAAGAGGTGTTTGTAGAACGGTTTGGGGAACATGGTATGCAGGCGAAGAGGAATCGGATGCACGGGCATTGTAGCAAGCACGAGACGGACTGAAAAACCACGCTGACAGGGGCTTGACAGAAAGGGTAGAATCTCTAGAAATGGCTAATGCACCCGATGTCGCAAAAGCGCCAGGAATGGTGCCCGACGAGCTTAAGCACGAGCCGCGCTCGAAGGGAATCGCCACCGCGCGCAAGAAAAAACCCAAAGAACTGGCGGTTATCACCGAGTGCTGCACCGGCTGCGCGGGCTCGCCGGCCTGCGTCGAGTACTGTCCCGTGGAAGACTGCATGTTCTGGGTGCCGGACGAGGACAATCCGCCGTTCGGGCGCATCCAGATCGATCCGATTCTTTGCATCGGCTGCAAGAAGTGCCTCAGCAAAGGCCCTGACGGCTGCTTCCTGGATGGCTGCCCGTGGGACGCCATCGTCATGGTCGATACCGCCGAAGTCGAAAAAGAAGTCGGCCCCATGGCGTACTGAGATAACCTCGCGTGAATTTCGCATAGAGAAGCTAGAAAACTGAACTCGAAATTGCCGTTCCGTGATTGGCGTTCAGCGCTGCGTGATTGGGTGCTCCGTGTTCCGTGACCCGTGAAGAGGAAGGGACAAATCAGCATTTTCGTCCTCGAATCTCTCAACGGCCTGCCTAGCCCCCACCCCAGCCCCCTCCCCCCATCACATGCATGTATGTCAAAATAAAGGCATTAAAAAATGGATTCCACTTAAGTTGTTCTAAAGGATGGGAGTCGGCGGAGCATCCTGCAATCAAAAGCACTGTAAGAAAGAAAGAGAAAAGGCGGCAGTGAAGCTGCCGCCGTCTCCGAATTTCGCAGTACTTCCTAGCAGAGATTTTAGCAGACTCGGACGAGAAGCCCAGAACGATTTGGGTAATAGCATTAAGGTTGATCCAGGCACTCCCGCGTGAGACTAACTGCAGCAAAAAATCTTCCGGACACTGTTCTCGCATGTCTTCTCGCCTATTCTCTATAATGCCCGCAATTCAGAAGAGGAGGACAAACATGAAAAAGAGTTCAGCGTGGAGAACCCGGAAAATGTCTTGGCGAGACGAGGTGCCTGTGGAAGCTACCAGCGGCTGATCATGCATGGCATGGAGCGTTACCTGTTGCGCAGCCGACTATGGATTCTTTATGCGGAGTTCTTGAACCCACTCACCAGTCGAGCTGAATGGGGTGTGCCCAAAGGAATGACCTGGCGCTCGCTGCGTGGGCTGCCGAAGAGGCTGGCTGACCTTGCCGTCGATATTGAACGCGTAAATCAGGATAGCTGGTTCAGACCAAACGCCTTCCTGCGCGACCCTCAGGACGTATATGTGGACGTGAGCCCCTTCGAACAGCTCCCGCGACGCTTTCTAGCGCTCCCAGGCTTGCTGCGCTCGTATGAATCCTATTTTGAGACTCGAAGGAAGGAAATTGCGCGTTTTAGGCAAGGTCCTGGGCGCGCGAACCGTTCGGTGAAGAACCAGGTTTTTCAGCTTCTAGAGGCTGTTGATCGAAACACAGGTAGACCCCATTACCGCGAAGTCGCTGATCTTCTGGCTGCTCTGGCACCAGAGAATCGCCCAGACCTGGATTTTAACGAGGCTGCGCTGCGGCAGTGCTACAAGCGAACTCAGCGCGCACGCAAGCTTGGCAAAGCGGTTCATACCCCAGCCGATTTTTGGACCGTCAAGCGAATTGCTTAGGCGAATTGCAACATCCTCCACAGGAGAAGAAGAGGAAATGGCGGGCTGAAGCCCGCCGCTACGCAAGCAAGGAGCACAAAAAGCAAGAAAAGGAGGCGCGGCGAGGGCGCGCCTCCCAGGATGAATAAATGCTCCGCCGATGGCAAGGCGCGTCCGCTCAGGGCTGGACGGGAGGAAGAGTCGACGAGCCGGAGGTATTCGGGCACGTCGGATGACCGAACCCGGATTTGCTGTTGCCCGTGCCGCCGTTCGGGTTTGGCGTGATGTCGAAAATGATGTTGTCCGGGCGCGCGGCATCGCCGTTGACTCCACCAACCGCCGGCAGCGAGCTGGAGGAGGCCATGTGATCGAGACCGAGAAGATTTCGCACGCGCCAGGCGATGTTGTGGTCCGCGCAGGAAGTGTCACCGCTGACGCCCACTCCGCCGACAAGCTGATGGCCGTGCGCATAGAGGCCCAGGCCGCCACCAAAGACGTTTACGCCACCGATTTTGTGCCCAACCATGGGGTCGGAAGCAGTGCCGTAGTTCGCGGAAGGTCCGGCGTAGGCGACACCGGTATCGACAGGATTGCTGTGCTGCAATCCATAAAGGCTGCCGCCAGGCTGGACGGCAGAATAGAGGTTGGCCGTGGAAAGCGCCAAGCCGCCGGCCTGACCAGAGCCACTGCTATTGGACGAAGCGTCGAGACTGAAGGCATTGGCGGTGTTGGCCTTCTGGGCGGAAATGACCCGGCTGCCGGGCCACTGGGCGGCGCGGTTGACACCGGAGAAGGCGACGGCACAAACCACTCCGTCGCGATTGACGAGAGTCGCCCACATCTGGTTGTTCAGGCCGCTGGTTTCCGCAGCAGTGGCCGAAGCGATAGCGTTCTTTAACGCGGAAAAGTTGGGAAGGTTTGAGCATGAGAAGCCCTGGTCATCGGTGTTTTGCGTGGCGCTGCTTGCAGCGAGTGCGCAAGCCACTGCCACGACGAGTATGACCGCACTCGCCGTCACGCAGAGTCTTGGAGACACTCTGAGTTTCCAAGTTGCGGATAACTTCCTAGCGTTCAACATTTATGCACCTCCAGAGTAGAGAGATTGTCTCTCCGTCGAACCGCCCGGGCAGGTCAGAGAGGGAGAGTTTCCAGGTCGGGCCAGAACACGGATATACGCTCTGCCGGTATCCTTTTGCAAGGGCATTCGATGTTTTTCGCGGAAGCGAGGACGCGGACTCAGGGATGGGCGGCGCGTTCGCGGATGGATTTTTCGGTGAGGAGAGCTTGCTGGCGGACGCGGTCGGAGATTTCGGGGAGTTCGCGCTGATAGGGGCGAATAGCGGGAAGGTCATCGGGCTGGCCGATGAGATAAAGCGCGCGGAGGGCTTCCCAGACTTGCTCGTCGCCAGGGTCGACGGTAGCGACTTCGGCGCCCGCGGCTACGTGCGAGCCCGGTGCCACGAAGAGGGCGCGGATGCGGCCGCTGATGGGAGAACGAAGTTCGAAGGTTCGCGGTTCGTTCTGGGAGGCTTCCGCGGAGGGATCGACCTGGAGCTTGGCAATCAAACCTCCCTGGTGAACGGCGGTTCCCGCTTTATCGGAATCCGTAACGTGGCCTGCGAAGGGAGCGATGATTCTGGCGGGTTGGAGGAGCGCGACGATCTGGGGGCGGCCGGAATTATCGCCAAAGCGGATCAGAGAAAGAGCGGCGTTGCCGCGGACCATCGGAGAAGAATCCTGGAGCATCTTGAGGAGCGCTTCGTGAAAGCCAGGCGCGGAAGTGTCCTGGCCCATGACCCAGGCGTCGGTGTTGCGAACTTCTTCGACGGGATGAGAAGCGAGGCGGATCAGCTCCGGGTACCAGCGTGCCGCAGCGGCGTCGTGGTGGCCCATGCGCTCGCCAAGTTGGACGAGGGCATGCTGGATGTGGCGCGGATGCTTTTCGTCTTGCAAGTATTCGGTGATTTGTTTGTCCGGAAGCCGGCGGCCAAACCAGGTGTTCCACCAGAAAAGGAAGGGCATGAGGACGATCAGCCAGGCGGTGACGAAAAAAAGCGCACGATTGCGCGGAGACATTTTGTGATGCGGGGACGAGGCGGGCCTTGCGGAGGAATCCTCCACGGAGAATTCGGACTGGTCACCATTTTCCGCTGAGGATGAAGGACTGGCCATTTTTTCTCGTGCCGCTAGCCCTCGTCCAAGGAAGACGGTGGCTTGGACGGCTCTGACTTGCTCTTAGCAAAAAGGCCGCGGTCGCGAAGCTCCCAGAAAACGTTGAGGAAAAAAACGCCGGAAATACTGAGCATGATGAGGCTCTCGAAAAGGCCATCCACAGTGGTGATCGTGCCGGAGACGACAATCCAACCAATGCCCGCGAGAGGGATGAGGCCGAGTAAGATGGAAATCAAGAGCATCACGGCAAGCAAGGGACCTCCTCAAGATCGTTCATCGCAACGGTTCTCATCGTGGCCCGAGGTCTCAACCAAATGAGCTTGCCACACTTACAGTTGAGATTCCGAGCGTCCCGATCAGAATCGGGAAGCTCAGAATGACATCCACGGCCGCGTCTTGCCTTATGGCTTGAAGGTCGCGTCAATCGTTTTGGCATCCTTCGCGGCGAGAGTCACTTTTACGTCCTGCTCGCCGAGCTTTTCCTGGACGAACGCGATGGTGTATTCGCCAGGGGGCAGACCCTTGATTTCGTACTTGCCGTCGGGGCCGGTGACCGCGAAGAACGGGCTCTTGGTTACGTTGACGAACATGCGCATCCAGGGATGCTGGTTGCACTTTACGGGCAGCATGATTTCTTCGCGAGCGAAGGTTTTCTCGAGCGCGGCAGCCTTCGGAGGCTGCGACTCGTTCCACTCGCGGTTGTCTTTCGGTGTGGGATGGATGTTGTGAGTGGTTGGATCGCTGTTGACGATCTTGATGGTCTGATTTGCCACTACGCCCATTACGTGGGGATGATATTTGCAGCCGCTCTGATCGAGCGTGATGGCTTCCTTGGGAACGTCGAAGGTGCGGTTGCCGAGGCCCTCTTTTACGTAGACGAAAACGTTGGCGAGGTGGCCGCCGGAGGCCACAACGTTTTCAGCCGTATTCGTGCCCTTGCAGGCGGGATCCTGGCTCATGTCAATTTTGGCGGCCTTGGGGGCTTCGCCGTCGAGTTTCACGGTGCCACTGACGCTGGCGGCCGTGGCGGGATCAATCGGTGTGGCAGCGGCCGCCGGCGCCGCCGCGGGCTGCTCTTCCGTTTCCTTTTTGCCGCATCCCGCGAGCAGAACCAATCCCAGCAAGGCGGCAAGGCTCCAAACTGCCATGGATGTTTTCGTTTTCATGATTTTGCTGTACCTCTCCTAAATTTAAAGCATGAAGCAATCAAAATTATTCGGGCGCAAATTTATTCGGGCGCGCCGCGGCCACCACTGCCGGAAGATTTTGCGCCGGACGAACTGCCGGATGCGGCACTCGAACGGCCCATGGCGGCCCCCACACGACGCTGCTCTTCCGGCGTGAGCTGGAGAATGTAATCGACCAGCAGCTTCGTGTGATCCTTGTCGTAGCCCTGGAAAGAAGCGGGCGTCGGACCGGAGAAAACCCAGTGGTTGTTCTCGCGCTTGAAAAGACCGGAAGGCATGGAGGTGCCTGGGGCGATGGCTTGCGGATCGAGCATCCAACGTTCCATCCAATCGGGCTTCAAGCGGCCACGAGCTTGGAGGAAGTTTGGAGCGGTGGCGAAGCGATCGTGAGCCGGGTCGCCCGTGGCATGGCATTTCAAGCAGGGGGCGGCGGTGCTGCTGAAGAGGCTGCGCGCCATTTCGGTTTCCTTGGCGGTCAAGATGGGGACCTCTTCCGGAATATAGGGGAAAGGCTGGCGCGCGAGGGCCTGGAAGAAACGCACGAGTTTGCCCAACTCATTTTCGGAGAATGAGAACGTGGGCATGCGGACTTGCAAATAGGAACGCACGCCGTTGCGATTGGTGTCCGTGGTGCTCAAGGACGGATTTTTCAAGAAGCGCTGCAACCACTCGGGATCAACACGCGCGCCTTCGGTGAGGAGCTTCGGAGGAAGCTGCTCCTGCGCGTCCTTGTAGCGAGCCATAGCCATCAGCGAAGTTTTCTGGCCGGGAATGAGCTGGTGGCAGCCCATACAGTTATATTTCTTAACCACCCACCAGCCTTCTTGAATGTCGCGGCGGTAATCCAACGGGCGGTACTGATAGTTGGGGGGAAGCGGATTTTCCTGGCTGCCCAATAGAAATGTGGTTAGGGCGCGAATCTGATCCTTGGTGAGGTGGAGATTCGGCATACGCAGCTTTTCTGTTTCGGGCTTATCTTTGCCCTTGTCCCAGATGTTGGGCTCAGCGAGTTTGTGTTCGAAGAAGCCCTTTTGGTCATACCAGGGTTGTTTAGCAGGGCCTTCCGGCAGGCGCGCGACATCGTCTGGATCTGTAATTGGTTCGCTGCCGCCGCGCTGGGCAACTTCGGTGAGCAATGCGAAATCCAAGCGCTCGATTGGTTTGCTGCCCTCGATGGTGAGCTCTGTGCCGATGCGGCCTTCTTCCTCGAGGCCGGAAATTTCGTGGCAACCGGCACAGCCGAAGTGGCGAACCCATTTCTTGCCTTCCTCCTTCAAATTCGGATCGTCTATGAACGAAGCATCAGGGTAAGAGGAAGGCTCCTGCTTTTTCAGCGTGATTAGATAGCTGGCAACGTCTTCGGCGTCTTGAGGAGAAAGACGCAGACTGGGCATCACGGTCATGTTCTGGACCTGGAGTTCGTGGCCGTCGTTGGGACAGCGGCTGTGCTCGAGGTCGAAAACGTAAGGCAGGCCCTTTTTCTTGTAATCTTCGGGGCCGATGTCTTTCTTTTCGAGCGGGCAATAGGGACGCGTGCGCTCGCGCGCGTTGTGGACCCAACGAACCAAGTAATCGTAATTGGCCTTTTCGCCGACGCGAGTCAGGTTAGCCGCGAAAGTTCCGCCTTGCAACTGATCACCTTCGCCGATGGAGTGACAGGCGAGGCAGCCGCGCGATTCGAACAATTCTTTTCCGTGAGCGGCGTTGCCGGGCTTGTGTTTGGGCAAAGAATCGGTGAGCGCCGATTGCCAGATGAAGGCGGAGATGGCCTTGATTTGGTCGTCGTTCAGACGGAAATTCGGCATTTTCGTGGTGGCACGGAAGTCGCTGGGCTTCTTGAGCCACACGGGAATCCAATTCTTATTCAGCTTGAGGCGGATGTCCTTGAGATTAGGACCGACCTTCTTCATGTCCTCAAGGAGACTCTTGGTGGAGCGGTCGAGTTGCACGATGCGCAGGTCGAGCTTGCTATTGGTGACTTTGAGAGCGACGGCGCGATCGTTAAGGTGGTTGGCTTCCTCGTTGCTCTCGGCCTTGTCGGCCTGTTTCATCAGGTCGCCGGCCTGCTTGAAGTTATCTTTCTTCTCTTGATCGAGTTGCTTGATCTGCTGGGCGACGGAGAGCAAATCTTCGGGTTCCTTGTCGTAGCCTTCGAAACGGTGACAGCCCACGCAGCCGCGCTGGCGGAAAAGATCCTTGCCTTCGCTGACCACCCAGCCGACGTCGTTGGTAACGACGACCATATCGGCGGAATGGCAAATCTGACAGCCTGCTTCGAAGTTTCCACGAGGAAATACAGGCCAGAGCCAGTGTTCATAATTGCCATGCGCCTTTTCAACGCTGGTGGTGGCGCGCCCATTGCCCTGGTGGCAAGGCGTGCAGCCGAACTTGTCAGGATCGTGAATCTTCAAGAGCTCGGGTTCCGGGTGGCTGGTGAATGCGCGGGCGTATTCGTCCGGCTTTTTGCCTTTCAAGGACATGGAAACGGCAGTTAGCTTCACCGGCTCGCGAATCCCCATGTGGCAAGACTCACAGCGGTCGACAATATTGGAACTGTCCTCCCGGACGATATCGGCGTTGTGTTCGTTGACATTGATCTGGACAATCTTGGGTGTCCAGGCTTCCGTCTTGTTCTGCAAGCCGGTGAGTTGTGAGGGCGTGAGGTTCACCATGTGGTCGGTGAGGTAGGCATCCATCAATTCTTTCTTTTCATTGCCGGGCTTGATGATCTCTCCGAGTTCAGCGCTCAGCTCGGTGCGCTCGTTTTTCAAGTCGTTGTAAGTTTTCTCGAGTTCGTCGTAATCCTTGAAGGTCTTTTTCTTGCCGTCCGGCATTTCCGCAGTAGTGCTTTCCTTCTTGTACTCCTCGAGGTTCCTTCGCTTGCGCTCCTTTGCGGAAGGACTTGTTTCCGTCTCGATGTCATACGTCGAGGCGCTGACGTAGGCCCGACGATCGGTGAAAACATTTTGCACCGCCAGAATCTGCGCGCTGAGGTCGCGCAGCTTTTCGTTGATCTCCTTGATGCGCGGAGCGGCGCTCTGGCTGGCGCGTTCGTAATCCTGTTTGAGTTTCTGATAGTCAGCGCTGCCCTCGATTTCTTTTTGCGCGTCGCCGGACTGCGAACGGGCGGTCTTCAAGAAAGTGGAGTAGCGGTCTTTCCATTCATGCTGGAAAGCTTTCCACGGCCGCTGTCCAAAATCTTCGTCCCACAACGCCCAGAAGAGCGTGGCCATGAGAATGACCATGGAGATGACGTAGTGCGGGGCGAGCGACTTGCTGACTACCGGGTCGTTTTCGGGAATGGGCTTTTCAGGCACCAGTTCCTCCTAAACGTTAAACCAAGGTGTAATCCACACGTATTTAATGTGGAAGAGCAAACGCAACAACATTTTGATGGGCAAACCGAGCATGGTCAGGAAAAACGTCATCATGATGGAGTACTGCAGGAGGCTCATGCGCTTGAAGTCTTTCGCGTTGTGGCGGCGGAAAAAGGCATGAACAAACATGCCGCCGATGGCGAAGAAGCCGCCGACCACGACTGCGCCGAAAATGCCCTTGCCCAAGTTCGAAGTGATTCCGAAGATGTCCGGCAAATCGCGGTTGACTTCATAAATCAAACGGTTGTGGTCCCAGGTCTGCCCCGGCCAAAACCACTGCCATCCGGGGCCACGAATAAAAGTGCCGATGAAGATCATGGAAACCCACAGGATGATGAAACCGAAGAGAAAAGTTCCAATGGCGAATTTGCGCTGCTTCCAGGTGTAGTAGCCCGCGCCCAATGGATTGGTGTCGATATAGGGAATCACCATCAGGCCAAAGATGATGAGAGTGGGCATGACCACGCCGGCGATCCAGGGGTCGAAGTAAACCAGCATTTCCTGCAAGCCAAGGAAATACCACGGCGCTTTCGCAGGGTTCATGGTGAGATTGGGATTGGCGGGTTCTTCGAGCGGCGCGTTCAGAGTTATGGACCAGACCATCAGGATGATGGTGACGATGATGGCGGCTAGAAATTCCACGCGCAGGAGGAAGGGCCAGACGTGAACTTCCTTGGCCCATCCAGGTTGGAAAGGCCACGCTTTGCGATGATGCGTCTTGGCCAGCGAGGGATTGGTTTCCAGTTGGGCGATCAAGACGTCATTGGCGCTCGCCTGTTTCCAGGCGAGATAAATGTAAAAGGCCAATAGCGGGATCATGGCAATGATCGGAACGTTGTCCGGGGCGGAGAGGATTTCCCACAATTGCTTCCAATCCATGGCTATTTCTTCGCCTCCTTCACTTCGGAGTCGAGAACCACGGGCGCGGGGCCGGAGATGCCGCCATCCTTACGAACACGCCAGAAGTGCAGGATCATGAAAATGGAAGCGATGATGGGAATGCCGATGCAGTGCCAGATATAGGAGCGGAGGAGCGCGTTGGCGTCCACGATGGAACCGCCGAGCAGTCCGAAGCGAACGTCGTTATAAGGCGTCATTCCTAACTGCGCGCCGAAAGGACCTTCGTGGCCCAGGAGCGGCGTGGCGCGGGCCATATTGGTGCCGACAGTGACGGCCCAGAAGCCTAGTTGATCATCGGGAAGCAAATAGCCGGTGAAGGAGAGCAGCAGCGTCAGGACCAGGAGGATAACGCCGACGTTCCAATTGAATTCGCGCGGCTTCTTGTACGAGCCGGTAAGAAAGACGCGGAACATGTGCAGCTCGACGGCGATGACCATCAAGTGGGCAGCCCAGCGATGCATATTGCGCAACAATTTGCCGAAGGGCACGTCGTGCTCGAGGTAGAGCACGTCGCGAAAGGCCTGCAGCAGCACGCCGGTGAGCGTGAGGACGATGAACAAATAAAAAGTGATGCCACCCATGCCCCAGGTGTAGCTGTAGCGGACGGCGTCACGATTGATTTTGGCAGGATGCAGATGCAGGAAAACGTTGGAGAGCACGCCGAGGGCGCGATTGCGTGGCGTGTCGTCGTGCTTATGGCGGAAAATCGAAGTGTAAACCAGGGTCTTGGTAGGCTTCTTCAGAATTTCGACTTGTTCTTTGGCTTTAGCAGGAAGATCCGTTTTGAGGGATTCGAGGTCTTCCTTGACGCCAGCCTTCAGACGTTCGACCAGTCCAGCGGACTTGCCATTTTTTCCGTTCGGCGTTTTCTCTTCGGGCATCGTCTGCTCCCCCGTTCTGTAGCGGCTCGAACTGTTGCTATTTCTCTCCTACGCGTGGAACGCTTCCACCGAGCTCCCCGTTACACCGGCAAGTACGATCCTGGATCACTGAAGTGGCTTGGCTGTCCCTTGGGCCACTGATAGAGCCTGGAAGTGTCTACGATAATCTGACCATCGGGAGCTAATTCCACATGCGCGCGATCCATGGGACGCGGCGCCGGTCCTTCAAAGTTGACGCCTTCGCTGTCGTAGCCGCTGCCGTGGCAGGGGCACTTGAACTTGTTTTCGCTGGCCTTCCAATCAGGCGTGCAGCCGAGATGCGTGCAGCGAGCGTAGATGACAAACACGCGATCGGGCGTGCGGTCCACCCAGATACGATATTTTTGCTGCCATTTGGTGTCGACGCCGAGTGCATAGTCCGAGGCATAGCCAATTTTGAAGACAGTGGGAGGTTCAAAGAGGGTGCGGGGGAGGAAGAATTTGAAGAAGGCGATGAACCATGCACCAAGGAATCCGGTGACGGTAACCCACACCAGGCGCCGGCGCTTGCGATTGATTTCGCTCGGCTCGGGACCGACGGTCGCCAAACCGCCAGCCGCTGCTGCTTTGGATGTTCCGACGGCAGGCGTACCAACGTACCTGGTTGCATCTCCGCCACCGGCAGCGGATGACTTCGCTGCTTCCGGTTTTGGTTTGGCCGAATCAGTTTCCGGGCCCGCCATGCGTTACCTCCTGGATTCGTGGTCCTCGAAAAATAATTAGGCAGCCTCGAAAGCGCCGCCCGTTCCCCCTTCAGGTTATGGGCCTGCCGCAAACAACGAAACGTTCCAGAAAAGATTGCCCTCTGCCAGCAACGAACGGAGACGATTGTCTATCGCACGCGAATATTTTCTTGGATGGGCTGGAAAAACTATAGGAAGAGGGCGCGATCGCTGAAAGCGTCCGAGGCCCGACGAATTGGGAAAGTTTGATACGGAAACATCGCGAGGTCCTCAACATTTCGCTGGACCCCCCAGAAACGAAACGGATATTACTCAAAACAAAAAATTTCGTCAATGCGTGTTTGCGGCGCTGGACGGAAATGATTTAGATCGTTTTTTCGAAGAAGAACGCTAATCATCAAGAAATAATAGATGCAAGAACCTGCTTGCGCTCAGAAAAAGCTGTGATATATTCGCCCCGGTTTGAATTCTCCGCGTTTCTTTTTTGGAATTTTGGGGAGGCTTCGCGGGGAAGGCTCTGGAAACCACTTCGGAGGTCTCGCACAATGGGCCTCGTTCTGCTCGTCGTAATCTGGCTAATCACCCTCGTCAGCACCTATTTTTTTGTGGCGAAGACCTGGTGGCTGCCAGCAGGGGCCTCCGCGGCGGCCGCCGGTATCGATCATCACTTCACGGTTTCTTTCTATCTCATGGGTTTCGTATTCGTCGCCGCGCAATTAGTCCTTGGCTATCTGGTCTGGAAATATCGCGAAGGCAGTTCTTCCCAGAAAGCGTCCTATTCACACGGGAACACAACACTGGAAGTTGTCTGGACGGTGCTTACCACGATTCTATTTGTCGGATTGAATCTCGCGAGCAGCTCGATCTGGGCCGCGGAACGATTCCGCGCGGCAGAGGCCAATGCAGTGCCCGTGGAAGTGACAGGAATGCAGTTTGCGTGGTACTTCCGTTACCCGGGTCCGGACGGCAAATTCGGATTGACCAAACCCGAATTGGAAGATGCATCCGCGGGCAGTGAAGCGGCTTTAGGGCTGGATGCACATGATCCGGCATCGAAGGACGACGTGGTGAGCGGAGTCATGGTGGTGCCGGTGAACCGCGAGATCGAAGTGATCTTGCGCGCACACGATGTGATTCACAGTTTTTTTGTTCCAAGCATGCGCTTCAAGCAGGACGCCGTCCCCGGCCTGGCGATTCACATGCACTTCACGCCCATTCAAACCGGGGATTACGAAATCGCTTGCGCGGAACTGTGCGGCCTCGGTCATTACAAAATGCACGGCATGCTGAAAGTGGTCAGTCAGGAAGAGTTTGACAAATGGCTGGCGGCGAGGGAGGCGGAGAAGCAATAACATGGCTACTCACGAATCGGCTGCCCACGCATCTCACACGCACGCGGCGCCGCAGGGGTTTATTCGCAAGTGGATCTTCAGCCTGGACCACAAAGTTATCGGGCTTCAATACTACTTTCTTGCGCTCACAGCGGTCTTTGTAGGCATGTTCCTTTCGCTGCTGATGCGCATTCACTTGATCTGGCCGACGGCGACGCTGCCATTCTTTGGCGAGATCAAGCCGGAAACTTACTTAAGCCTTCTGACCATGCATGGCACGATCATGGTTTTCTTCGTGCTGACCACCGCACCGCAGGGCGGGTTTGGAAATTATTTCCTGCCGATTCAGATTGGCGCACCGGACATGGCGTTTCCGGTGCTGAACATGCTCTCGTTCTGGACCACCTTCCTCGGCTTTGTCGTGCTCCTTGCGGCATTTGTCGTTACCGGTGGCGCACCGCTGCACGGCTGGACCGGTTATGCGCCGCTGAGCGCACTGCAATCTGCCGGCCCGGGTGAGGGATTAGGCGCCGACTTGTGGATTACCAGCATTGCGATTTTCTGCATCGGCGCGCTGATGGGGGCATTGAACTTCATCACCACCACGCTCGACATGCGCGCCAAAGGCATGACCATGATGCGCATGCCGCTGACCGTGTGGGCGTGGTTCGTCACCGCGATCCTGGGGCTGTTGGCGTTCGGCGTGCTGCTCTCTGCGGGCATTTTGCTGTTGATGGACCGCAACCTGGGCACGAGCTTTTTTGTTCCGCTGGTTACAGTGAACGGTCAGCTTACAGGGCACAAAGGCGGATCGCCGCTGCTTTGGCAGCACCTGTTCTGGTTTTTCGGCCATCCTGAGGTTTACATCGCGATCTTGCCGGCTATGGGGATGTGTTCGCAGTTGCTCTCGGTTTTTTCGCGCAAGCCCATTTTTGGATACAAGGCGATGGTGTACGCCATCATGACGATCGGGTTTCTCGGATTCATGGTTTGGGGCCACCACATGTTCATGAGCGGCATGAGCCCCTACACCGCTTTTGCTTTCTCGATCATGACCATGGGCATTGGCGTCCCGTCGGCGATCAAGACATTCAATTGGCTGGGCACGCTCATGGGCGGGCGGATTCGATTCACGTCGCCGATGCTTTTTGCCATCGGATTTGTGTCTCTCTTTGTGACTGGGGGAATCAGCGGACCGTTCCTCGCGCAGCCCGTTCTGGACATCTACCTGCACGAGACCTATTTCGTGATCGCGCACTTTCATTTGATTATGGGCGTGGCGTCGATCTTCGGAATATTCGCAGCAACGTATTATTGGTTCCCGAAGATGTTCGGCCGCATGATGAACGAACCGTTGGCGAAGCTGCATTTCTGGCTCACGTTCGTGGGCGCGTACGCGATTTTCATGCCCATGCATTATTACGGCATGAGCGCGGGGTTGCGGCGCTACTCACAATCCACGGAAGTGGCCTACATCCTTAAATTGCTCCCGATACAGAGATTCATAACGATTGCGGCGTTTATCACCATCGCCAGCCAGTTTATCTTCGTTATCAACCTTTTCTGGAGCATGTTCAAAGGAGCGAAGGCCAACGACAATCCCTGGGAAGCCACTACTCTCGAATGGATCACTGCCACGCCGCCGCCGCACGACAATTTTGGCGGGCGCACGCCAGTCGTCAACAACGGACCTTACGAATACAGCGTGCCGGGCGCGCCTCGCGATTTCGTGATGCAGACGGACCCAGAAATCAAACCGAAACACTGATCACAGATGGCCAGCTTCACTACAACCTCCGCCGTAGAACCAGAAATTTCCCGAGACGATCACGGCACTGCGCCGCCGATTCGAGACGGCGGAGACTATGGCCGTCCAGGATTGCCGGACTATGAGACCCGGTTGCGCCGCGCGCGGCTTGGGTTGCTCGTGGCGCTGATACCTGTGCTGATGCTGTTTGTTTCGTTTACCAGCGCGTACGTGGTGCGGCAGGGTTTGCCGACCCTGGATCCTCGGACAAACAATCTCATTCGCGACTGGATTCCTGTGGCGTTGCCGAGATTGTTGCTGCTTAATACTTTTGTGCTGCTGGTCAGCAGCGTGAGCATGGAGTTGGCGCGCCGCCAAATCAAAGCGCGAGCTGTGATGGAGACGGCATCAACGGCCACTGGACCTTCCATCGGCGGTCAAATAAGAATGCCCTGGCTTGCGATGACATTTGTCCTCGGCCTAGCGTTTCTTTTCGGACAGTGGACGGCGTGGAAGCAGTTGGCGGCGAACGGGTTCTACGTTTCCACGACGCCGAGCAGCTCTTTCGTTTATTTGCTGACCGGTGCGCACGCGGCACATTTGCTGGGCGGGGTTGTCGCGCTGCTCATTGCGAGCATCGCTGCGCTGCTGCACCGTTCCTTGAAGACGCGCAGCATCGTTGTCGACGTGACGGCGTGGTACTGGCATTTTATGGCCCTGTTGTGGATTTACATTTTTGGCTTGATGAAGTTCGTCCGTTAGCTGCGAGTTGATCCGGAGGTCGAACGCATGGCTGATTCCGCGTTGCACGGCATCCCGTCGGCATATGAACCGTCGCTGTTCGGCACGTACTCAAAGAAAATCGGGATGTGGCTGTTCCTGCTCTCCGATTCGCTGACGTTTGGCGCGCTGCTCTACGCCTACAGCTACGGGCGCATTTCCACGGCGAATTGGCCGACGCCGTTCCACTCCGAGAGCATCGTAAACGCGACCATCATGACGGCGTTCCTGCTTACGAGTTCGCTGACCATGGTATTGGCGGTGCGCGCCTCGGTGGACCACAACGCCAAGGCGCAGACACTCTGGTTGCTCGCCACCATGACGTGCGGCGCGGGATTCATCATCCTTCACGGCCGCGAGTGGAGCAACTTGATCGCAGAAGGCTTGGCGCTCCCCATGTTTCCCAAAGTTCCCGGGCATGAAGCCGCTAGCGAGTTTGTCAACGTATCCCAAACCGTGCCGCAGTTCGCCTCCACATTCTTTACGCTGACAGGAATGCACATGCTGCACG
>Ga0209470_1001033_pt1 | contig 21199 bp, 16 predicted proteins | sample GraSoiAngelo_125_FD_185882 | JGI IMG/M metagenome (GOLD analysis project Ga0209470, IMG submission 185882) | Grasslands soil microbial communities from the Angelo Coastal Reserve, California, USA - 14_0927_05_40cm (SPAdes) (version 2) | ecosystem: Environmental > Terrestrial > Soil > Grasslands ... | reverse complement strand
ATTCGCGAGCACGGAATGTGCGCGATTCTCAACGGCATCTCGTATCACGGCCTATTCCGCGCATCTGGCGCAACGTTTACGGTTTTCACTGATTATTTCCGCGCTTCCATTCGGCTGGGCGCGCTGGCGAAGCTCCCCAATATCTACATTTTTACCCACGACTCGATCGGCGTCGGCGAAGACGGTCCGACGCATCAACCGGTGGAGACGGTGAGCTCGGTTCGCTTGATGCCCAACATCGACGTGATTCGTCCGGCCGATCCGGAAGAAACCGCCGGCGCATTTGTCGCGGCGATGCAACGAACCGATGGGCCAACCTTTCTTGCGCTCACGCGCCAGACCGTTCCGATATTGAACGATATCGATCCAAAATTGCGCCGCGAAGGAGTCGCGCGCGGCGGTTACATCGCGCAAAAAGAGAAAGGCAAACTCGATCTAATCATCATGTCGTGTGGGAGCGAATTACAGCATGCGCTTGCCGCAGCCAAAGAATTCGGCGACGGCGTGCGCGTCGTTTCGATGCCGTGCTTCGAGCGTTTCAATCGCGAATCTTCGGGGTATCGCGAGGAGATTCTCCCAAATTCATGCCGCCGTCGCGTCGCAGTCGAAGCCGGGGTGACTGAAATTTGGTACCAATATGTCGGTCTCGATGGCAAGGCGGTCGAGCTGCATGAATTTGGACTGAGTGCGCCCGGCCCTGAAGTGATGAAAGAGCGCGGCATCGACGCCCAACACGTTATCGCCGCGGCGAAATCGCTCTAGAAAGCTTCCTCCGACTCAGCCGCATCTTCCGCGCGATCTTCAAAACGCGTGAAGTCCTTTAGGAAAGTAAGTTTGACTTGGCCGATCGGACCATTTCTCTGTTTGGCAATAATTAGTTCAGCCTTGCCTTCCAGCTCTGTTCTTTCCTCATCTGAATCCGCGTAATATTCCTCCCGAACAAGCAAACCGACAAGATCCGCATCCTGCTCGATTGAACCTGATTCTCGCAAATCCGCCAGCCGGGGAACTCCTTTACCGCTGCCTGTTCGGATCTCCGGATTGCGATTCAACTGCGCCACAACAATGATCGGTATCTTTAGTTCTTTAGCCAAACCTTTTAGCCCCGCTGAAATTTCCGAGATTTCCAACTGCCGATTGTCCTGGGCACGGCGAGATGTCGACCTTAGCAGCTGCAAGTAATCCACAATGATGAGTCGCACATCATGCTGCGCTTTAAGCCGACGCGCCTTCGCGCGCAATTCGAGAATCGTGAGACCGGCCGTGTCATCGATGAAGATTTTCGCTTCGGCCAGTTTCGAAGCTGCGTGCGTCAGTTTTGGAAAGTCGGCTTCCGCAAGAAATCCATCTCGCGTTTTAGCTAGGTTGACGCGAGCTCGTGAACAAAGCATGCGCTGGACAAGCTGTTGTGCGCTCATCTCTAAGCTGAAAATTGCCACCGGAAGCTTCACCTCGATGGCAGCATGCTCAGCGATGTTCATTGCCAGCGCTGTTTTCCCCATGCTCGGCCGAGCTGCGATCACAATCATCTCTGAGGAGTGTAAACCGCTTGTCAGCTTGTCGAGATCGCGAAAGCCGGTCGACACTCCTGTAATTGCGCCTTTGTTTTCAAAGAGCTTCTCGATTGATTCAAGAGTGCTCATAACTTGCTCTTTCATCGAGAGCATCTCGCCTTTGAAACGGTCTTCGCCGACGGCGAAGATTCTCTGTTCTACTTCGTCGAGAAGATTGTTCACCTCGTCCTGTTCCTCGTAGGCGCGCCGAACACTCTCTGTAGCGGCAGTGATGATTTCGCGGAGAATGTATTTGTCGCGAACGATGTCGAGGTAGTACTGCACATTCGCCGCCGTTGGAACGAATGTGAACAGGCTGGTGACGAATGCGGCGCCGCCCACGCTCTCGAGCAAATTCCGGTCACGCAAAACTTGCGTGAAGGTGATCAGATCGATCGCCTGCCCCGCGTTCCAAAGATCAACAAGGACGTTGTAAATGGTTTGGTGCGCCGGGACATAAAAGTATTCTTCGTTAATTTTCTCGACGCACTCCGCGATTGCTTCACGCGGTGAGATGAGCATCGAGCCGAGGACGCCTTGCTCTGCTTCCACGCTGTGCGGCGGGGAGCGGTGAATATCCTGCGCAGAACCTGTTGGCGAATTGGGAAAAACTCTTTCGCCGTTTTCGGTCGCCGAACCTCGGCCAGCGCCATTACCCGCTGTCTTACGAGGTCTCCCAGGCTGAGAGCCTTGAGAACTCGGCATTTATTTGTTTTCTTTTTTTTCTTCTTTTTTTCTTCTGAAAAATCGATGTTTTCTCTTCTCAGGTTCCCCGGCCGCAGCGCTCATATCTTCCGCCCGGCGGTCGCGTGGCTCGTCTGCAGATTTCACCTGAAAAACAAATTGTGCGGTCACATCGTGGTGCAGCTTGATCGCGACCTCGTGCTCGCCCGTATCTTTGATCGGGCGCTCCAGAATGATTTTGTGTCGATCAATCTCGGTGCCGAGCTCATTTTTGAGCCGGTTTACGATGTCCTGGGCGGTGACTGATCCGAAAGCTTTGCCGGTCTCACCCGTTTCGAGCGTGAAGATGATCCGTGCTTTTCCGATTCGACGTGCCAATTCCTCGGCCTCATTCAGCTCCCGCGCTTCACGTTCGGCGCGTTTTGCTTTCAGCGTATCGAGCTGCCGCAGACTTGCCGGCGTAACTTCGTGCGCTTTGCCGCGCGGCAGTAAATAATTGCGCGCGTAACCGCGCCGCACCTTTACTACGTCGGCTTCCGCGCCTAGGCCGCGAACGTTCTCGGTTAAAATGATTTCAGTCAAAGGCATTTGGTGATGGTTATCCGGGGAAAATTTTCTGTGTGATAGAAGCGGAGGGGAAGCCGAGTATAGGATCCGACTGCGCGCTGTCAACTCGCGAATTTTTTTGGGCCAAATTGCAACAAAATAGAATTATTTTGAGTTCTCATTCACACCCTTTGGCGTTCATTAACACCGGCTTTGCAGGATAGCGTTGGTTTGGCACCCCTCTTTGAAAGCCGGTGTCAATCAAAGCAAGAGCGATTTCGCGCGCACCAATCGTCGCGCGTGAGAGGCAACTTGATTTCGCCGGACGGATCCAATTTTGCAAGCAGCGTTTGGTAAACGGCTATGTGGCCACTTCGAAATCCGTGAGCCGAGCCTGCAATATAGAGACGCCATACGCGATATATCGGTTCATGGACGAAGCGGAGTGCTTCATCATGGTGCGCTTCCAATCTGCGCAGCCAATGGCGTAGCGTGAGCGCATAATGTTCGCGCAGATTTTCCACATCCCGGATTTCAAAACCTGATGACTCCGCCGCACGGAGCATGATGGGCAGGGGCGGAATATCGCCGTCAGGAAAAACATATTGCTCGATGAATGAGCCGTCGCGGTTGCCTGGTCGCGCGACGATATCTTCGGCGATTGCCTGATTAAGAAAAACGCCGCCCGGCTTGAGCGCCCGATGCGCAGCTGCGAAGTAATCCGGCAGTCGCTCGCGTCCGACGTGCTCTGCCATTCCAATGCTCACAATCGCGTCGTAAAATTCGCGGGTCATCGCGATCTGCCGGTAGTCGCGCAGACTAATCTTCGCCATGTTTTCCAATCCAGCTTCGGCGATCCGCGAGCGCGCCCATTCCGCCTGCGGCTCGCTTAAGGTGATTCCCTCGGCGCGGGCGCCGAAATGTTTTGCCGCGTGAATGACGAGGCCGCCCCAGCCACAGCCAATGTCCAGCAGACGCTGCCCAGGTCCGAGACGCAATTTGCGGCAGATGTAATCAAGCTTTTGCTCCTGAGCTGCGTCGAGGTTGTCGCTCGGCGAGCGGAAATACGCACACGAATAAACCATTCGCCGATCCAGCCAGAGCCGGTAAAAATCATTCGAAACATCGTAGTGGAACGTGAGCGCGCGACGATCACGATCCGGTGAGTGACGTTTACCATGAATTCGTGGCAACAGTTGCCTCGCGGCACGTCGCATTGCCGATCTTCCGTCCCATGCTGGAAGCGCAATCAGCAGACCACGGAGCTTTAGCTTTTTCTTCCAATCATCGAGGCGCCCGAGCAAGAAATCGCCGATTTCAAATGCCGCCTCGATATCACCTTCGACGTCGAAGTCGTCGTGCAAATACGCTTCGGCCAAACCGACTTCCGTCCCAGGCAAGAGCATTCGTCCAAGCGTGCCGGGATGTCCTAGCACGAGCGTCGCATCACGTGGCCGCTCGTCCGGCCACATTGTTCCGTCCCAGAGGCGCACGCCCATCTTCTCAAGCGAACAGCCGGCGAAAATCTCCCTTAGAATATTGCGCGTTTTCTCCTCGACTGTTTCCTCTGACGAGATCGCGTGCATCGCGTCATGCGGAATACGAACTCACATCATGCCGAGCTTCATCCGACCTGCTTCGCTGATCATATTTTGATTCCAGGGCGGATCCCACACAAGCTGCACATCGGCTTCATCCACGCCGTCGATGGATAGAATCTTACTCTGTGCATCGTGTGCGATTGCCGGCCCCATCCCGCAGCCCGGGGCCGTCAAGGTCATCTTTACTTCTACTCGCGTGCCGCCGTCATCTTTCTTGATCAACCGGCAATCATAAACGAGACCAAGATCGACAATGTTTACCGGGATTTCGGGGTCGTAGCATTGGCGAAGCTGGTTCCAGACATCGTCTTCTGAAACCGCACCGTTTGTCGTGCTCGCTGGCTTTTGAGCGGTCTGTGGCTGCGGCTTCTCCAGACCCAGCGCATCGAGATCTTTTTCCGCGATGCGCGCGAGCCCTTGATAGGTCGCAATGGTGTAGCTTCCTCCAAGGCTTTGCGTGATTACGCCCTGCGTACCGGACGGGATTGTGGTTTTCTGTCCGCTCGGAATCTGGATCGCCTCGCAATTGCGGCTCAATGTGAATTCAGTGTTCTCGTACATAACGTTTTATGTCATTCCGAGCGGAGTCGAGGAATCTCTCATTCTTGATTCGGCCACTTCGCTCGCCGTTCGAAACGGTGTCAAATGTATTATGCCACAGATTTACACAAATTAAACACGGATCGATCTCAATACACATCGCGCTTATAGCGTTTATCGCTCTTTAGTTTTTCGACGTATTCGTTCGCTTCTTCGGGGCTTTTGCCACCTTGTCCCTGCACGATCTTGCGCAGCGTCGCATCGACATCCTTGGCCATCCGACGCGCGTCGCCGCACACAAAAAAGTACGCTCCTTCCGCGTCGAGCCATTTCCAAATCTCGGCGGCGTTTTCCAGCATCTTGTGCTGAACATAGATTTTCTGGGGCTGATCGCGTGACCACGCGCAATCGAGTCGTGTGAGAATCCCCTCTTTCTTGAACGCCTCGAACTCGTCACCGTAAGCGAAATCGCATTTCTCATGTTGCGATCCAAAGAAGAGCCAGTTTTTCCCTTTCGCCCCCATCGCTTTCCGTTCCTGCAGATACGCGCGAAACGGCGCCACTCCGGTTCCAGGACCCACCATGATGATTGGAATGTCTGAGTCCTCCGGCAAATGAAAATGCTTCGCAATGCTGGGGAAAACCGGCACGGGTGCGTCATCAGCGCGTTCTGCAAGAAAAGATGAGCAAACCCCTTTGCGAAGCCGACCGTGACTCTCATAGCGGACCACGTCCACGATAAAGTGCACCTGATCCGGGTACGCCTTCAGACTGGAGGCCACTGAATAAAGGCGCGGCTGCAATTTCGTGAGCAGTCCGACAAATTCTTCCGGCGCGAACCGGGCGGAGGGATGTTCCGAGAGGAAATCGATTATTTCCATGCCCCAAAGGTAAGTCTCGAGATCGTGTTTGCGGTTTGGCGCGAGAAGGTAGCTCAACGTCGGCGCAGCTGAAGCTCGCTCGGCAATGGCCCTCAAAAACTTGGGCGTTGGCTGTGTGATGCTATAATCGCGCAGCAATGCTTCGCGCAATCTCGTTGGTTCCCCTTTTGGTCGCGGGACTTTTTCATCGCCGGTTGCGCCGAGCGCGTGAATGATCTCATCGACCAGTTGCGGGTCGTTGGCTGCATAGACGGCCAGTGAATCGCCCACCTCAAAGCTCAAGCCCCAGCCGGTCAGATCGAGTTCGAAATGGCGCGTATCCTTCGCGGACTCGGGGCCGCTCAAGCAGCGATTGACCAGGAGTTTGGCGGGAAACGGATTCGCCCGTGAATATGGTGGAGCGGAAACGGTAGCTTCAGCATGCATAAAGCAAACTAGCGTCATCCGTCAGACACGCCAAATGACGCCAAAACTTGAGACACGAATTTCACGAATTCACACCAAATTGATCCAACGGTTGGCTGAAGCCTTATGAAATTCGTGACAATTCGTGTAATTCGTGTCTTCGCAAGTTTATTTCGCCAGCCGAATTACCCGTCATTTCCGATTGCGAGCGTCGGGCAAACATCCATGGCGTGCTGAGCGGCGTCCATTTCCTCCGGCGTTTCCGGTTGTTTAAAGAAATGAACGCCAGTCTCGTCGCGGTTGTACGTCAAAAGATTCGGCGCCTCCTCCAGACAAAGACGGCACAAAGCGCAGCTCGTGTCCACGTACCACTGTCCCGGCGCGTTTTCGGGCTGTTTGCTCAGTTTGTCCGCCATGTTTTGAAATAAACGCATGACCGATAGCGAAGCAAAATCTCTTCGATTTGCTTCCTGGGCATAGACGCCCGCTTTTGGCCAACAAACCCGCCGCGATTTTATTCTGTCACCTCAAAAGTACGCGCAATCGAGCTGGAAACGTTCCACACGTTTACCCAAGTCCCCTGAGCCCCTTCGGGAGAAGCGCGCAACCAACCGCCGCCTACCTTTGATTATTGATGACCATTTGTGGTGCAGGTTTGTTCGTTTCAAGTCCGCCGCGGGACGGACTCGCTGCGGCGAGCTGTGCGCTCACCTTCTGGATTTGCGATGCCTGCTCTTTCAGGTTTGCGGTGAGAGCCTGAATTTCCTTCTGCTGTTGCGCTACCGTCGCTTCCAACTTTTGCACGTTGCGGTGCTCCTTAAGAAACTCATTCAGCAACATCGCGTTCACCGCTTCGTAACGCACTGTGTAAATCCTGCCTTCGGCGTCGCGGGCCACTAGATCGGGATTCACCTTTTCCACTTCCTCAGCCACGAGGCCGAATTGCGGGATGCCGGCAGGATCAAGGTGATGCTTGTAACGGAAGGTGACCGGTTTTAGCGCCAGGATTACTTCGCTCGCCTTGTCCATCGGTTTGACCTCGTCTTTAAAACGCTCGGAGGACGTGACCGTACCGAGGTGCCCGTTGGTATCGATGATTACCCCTACGCCTCCGGCCACGGTGACTCCGCTAATCCCGGCGATGTAGGTGTTTGTTTGGGTTCTTGCTTTGGTGCCGATGCGAATGGTGTTGGAGTCGCCCGCCACACCTTTATTGCCTATGTCGATATTGTTACTCCCGGTCGTCAGACTTGACCCGGCTAAAAGGCCCAATCCGATATTGTTGCTGCCGGTGGCGTTCAAGAGCGCATTATAACCAATGGCCGTGTTGTCGATGCCGGTGGTGTTGCTAAAGAGTGCTTGATAACCGACTGCCGTGTTATTACTCCCGGTTGTATAGCTGTAGAGAGCTTGATAACCGTCGGCCGTGTTGCTGCTACCGGTTGAGCCAGGAGAAAACGGACCCTCCAGCGCTCCGACGCCGGTGGCCGTGTTGTTGTTGCCGGTCGTGTTGTTATCGAGCGCATTAAAACCGACGGCTGTGTTGTTGCTTCCGATTGTATTCGACTCCATTCCCATGATGGCCGTGTTGTAGCTGCCGGTGTTGTTTAAGAATAGTGAATAGGCGCCGATAGCCACATTACCGAAGCCAGTTGTATTGCTTTCCAATGTTGCCGCACCCACGGCCGTATTATTCTCGCCCGAAGTGTTGCTAGTAAGTGCCTGACGGCCGATAGCCGTGTTTTGACCAAACCCCGTGTCGTTCAAGAGTGCATCGTCACCCAAAAACGTATCATCGTTGCTGCCGCAGCCGTCTTGACAAAGCGCTCGTGCGGACGGCGAAAGCGCAAGAAAAACAGGCAAAAGCAATATTGTTGTGAACATGATGTTTCGATTTTTCATAATTAATTTCCTTTCTTGTTTTGGCTTTATCGGAGTTCTGTCGTCAGGTAGCACTCTCTAGACGTCCCAAGTCTGCGCCTATTATTGGTTTGGAACACCGATGAAAACGGTTGCCTTGCCGGGATTCGAACAAGCCGAAAGAGGACGATCTCGACCATGAAGATCCCGGTGCGGGAACCGGTCGGGCCGGAGCCTCCTTTGTTCTCGTGTCCGTTCATCGTCCCGACCTGATTGGTTGCGTGTCCGGGCCCTGGTAGGCGACGACGTCGCCGCTCTTGGTCGTGATGACCAGCCTCCCGTCGGCGACGATCGGCTCCGACGCCATCCCGCCCGGCAGCAAGCCGTCGAACAGAACTCGGCCGCTCGCCTGGTCGAGGGCGAAGATGTGCGGGTCGCCCTCCTCCAGGTCGGTGCCGACGTAGACGACGCCGTTCGCAAGCACGGGCGGGCCGTCAACCGGGCCGCCGAGCGCCGCCTGCCAGATCGGCGGTGGGAAGGCGTCGGTCGTGTCGAAGGCGTAGATGTTGCCGCCGCCGTCGCCGAGAACGACCCACGGGTCGGACTGGTTCGGGTCGCCGATCGCAGGCGAACCGGAGATCGGCCCGCCGGCGGCGAAGCTCGCCACGATCGCCCCGCTGTGCGGATCGAGCGAGAACAGGTTGCCGGCCTGGTCGCCGACCAGGATGTTCGCGTTGCCGATCGACGGTGCGCCGAGCGAGCTGCCGGAGGGCACGGTCGACGAGAGGACGGCACCGGTGGCCGCGTCGAGCGCGTAGAGGGTGTCGCCGGCCGGGACGAGCACGCGGTCCGGGTCGCCAGGCTCGATCAGCACCGCGGCGGCCTTCGAGATGTCCCCGCCCTCGAGCACGGTCGCCCAGAGCCTTACGCCGTTGCCGTCGAAGGCGAACAGTGTATTGCCCGCGCCAGCGATCACCTTGCTATTCGGGTCTCCCATGCCTTGAATCACGAGCGGAGAGGCGGGCACGGACCCGAGGGCGACCTGCCAGAGCGGCGTCCCCGTGGTGCTGACCGCTTGTAGCACTCCGTCGCTCGTGCCGAAGATCACCTTTCCCTGCGGGTCGAGGCCCCGGATCACGGCCGGCGTCGTCGAGACGGGTCCCGAGGGGTAGTTGATGATGATCGCTCCGGTCGCGGGATCGAGGCCCAGCAGACCGTCGACCGTTCCGACGAAGACGAGCCCGTTCGCGTACACCGGCGACGACTCGCCGTCGGTCGAGACGTGCGCCCGCCAGGCGACCGCGAGCATTCCCGCGTTGCCCGAACCGAGCACGTTCTCGAACGGGTTGAAGCAGCTGCGGCCGCCGTCGAAGCAGCCCTGGAGCCAGTCGGTACGGACGAGGAACAGCGCGCTGGCGGAGACGCCGCTCATCTGCCCGACGCCTCCACTGTGTGGTTGCCCGGCCACGCTGCGGCCGGCACCTGGATATGCGTGTTGAACTTGCCCGTGCGGCCAGCCACAACCGAGCCGACCGTGGCTCCGTCGAAGTACAGGACCACGACCTCGCGGCCCGCGAAGCCGGACCCCTTCGCCTTGACGAGTGAGGTCGGGGGCCCGACGGCGGGGGTGAGCGCCAGCGTGGTTCCGCGAGCAGGGACGGCCGGTGTCGTCGACGAGGCCACAGCTGTCGCAGCTGCGACAAAAAATAATGAGCAAAACGTACGCCGCCATCGCGACGGCGTAAACGTGCGGTTTGGATTTGTGATCGTAGAATTCATATTGCTTGTTTTCCGTTCTTGTTTTGGCCTTTTCTGATTTGGGTCTTCACTGAGGTACTAGAGAAAGTCCGGCGCGAGGTTACGCGGAAAGTTTTGGAAATCTTTGGGGACCGCGGATGACGCAGATGTCACGGATAAGAGCAAAAACAGAAAACAGAAGTTTGCAGGCGGCACGCCCATTCGACTCTCGCTCAGGGCAGGCTCTGCCACTACAGGGAACCGACCGCGCTGCGGAGCCGGGATCGCCGATCCCGGCTACAACCGATCACTCATCACTCATCGCGGATCCGCCGATATCGACTGTGACTAGGCGGACAAACTGCCTGTGCGGGTGCAGGAAGCTGACTGCTTGCGAGAGCTGCGCGTTCCCCCGACCGCATAGGCGGTCCGATAGACGCTGGCGGGCCCCGCAACTTGACCCGAGGGCAGGGTGCCCTCGAGCATCGACGTCGTCTCTCCGCCACAGCCGAGCTTGACCAGTGCACAGTCCGACCTTCATGGCTCCACCTCGGTGGTGTGGGTCTTGCCGCGTTTTGAGGAAGGCCACGAGCTCGGCCGAGTCTCGCAACGGTTGGGCTGCGCGTGACCACGAGCGCTCACGTTCGTGCGTGCCCTTCAGTTATGGCCGCGCGGTGTGCATTCGCCACTATAGTCGAAGGTCGGATTTCCGTCGGGTGTCACGCCGGTTCCGACGACCGCCAGCTCGCAGTCGTACCACTCGCCTCTCTCAGGGGCGTCGTTGCTGCGGGTCAGGTGGACACTACCGGTCTCCTCGCCGGTAACGAGGTTGACTTCGAAGCGCGATTCGTCGCTGCGAAGGATGACCGGAGCCGATCCGGCGATCGTTCCCGAGAAAAAGTTCGTCCCGGTGACGACCAGCGTGCCGGTGCAGAAGTCGAACTCCTGCGTGGGTTGATAGAGGACGTAGCCATTCAGGTCGCCGGTGAGCTTGACGATCTCGGTGACCTTCCGAATCATGCCGCATGCGGTGTTCTCCTCCGAGTGGATGATCGCCTCACTCGCGAAGTCCACCCCACTGCCGGACACCTGAATGGTTTCCTGCCCGCCTGTGGCGGGGTCCGACGCCTCGAGCGTCATCGCGCCAGCGAGCGCCGGCGGTATGCTCGCGGAGAAGGCAGTGCACAGCGCGGCCAAGAGTGACAGTCGGATTTTTATCATTCCTTTCTTGGTTTGACCCGCCAACGAGTGCTTTCGACTTTCCATAAGTGTTGTTCCCTTTCTTTCTTGTTTTGGCCTTCATTGGGTCCTCGTCATTGAGAACTCATTCCTGGCCTTCACTGAGGTACTAGAGAAAATCGAGCGTGAGGTTACGCGAAAAGTTTCGAAAACTTAAAAACCACCGATTACCCAGAGCGGCTTCGCCACAACCAAAGGTTTAACCACGAATGAACACAAACGGACACTAATGAAGCAGACAAAATTCGCGTTTATTCGTGTGCATTGGTGAGTAGAACGCCATGTCTGGAGGGAATCGAACTCATTAACTCGGAAGGCATTCGGAAGTTAATGCTTACAAAACATACAAACGAAACGACAAGGATACCTACTTTTGAATCTCTCGTGCCTTTCGCCTGTTTAGGGCGCAAATGGATCCTCGAAGCGCTATTGGCGCTGCGGTATTTGTCCCTCCTGCGTTGGCTGAACGGGCGACAGATATCGGCCGTAGCCCTCCTCCTTTAGTTTCTCCACCGGAATAAAGCGCAGCGCCGCGGAGTTAACACAGTAGCGTTCACCGGTCGGCGGAGGGCCATCGTCGAACACGTGGCCGAGGTGCGAATCGCTCGTTTTGGAACGGACCTCGGTGCGTTCCATGCCGAAAGAAGAATCCCGTTTCTCGGTTACGCAGCGTGGCGTTATCGGTTTGGCGAAGGTTGGCCAGCCCGTGCCGCTGTCGAATTTGTCCACAGAACTAAACAGCGGTTCACCGGTGATGATACCGACATAAATTCCCGCCCAGTGATTGTCACAGTAGGCGTTGTGGAATGGCGTCTCCGTGGCGGCTTCGCGCGTGCAATCACAACGATCGCGCCAAGCAACCCAAACCTGAGTGTATTACGCGACTCATCCGCATATATTAAACGCGTACTGTTCATAGCCAGAATTGCTGTCGTTTCCATAAGTTCGGATAGCTCTTGGAGAAGTCATTTTCGGCCCTCACTGAGGTACTAGAGAAAATCCGGCGTGAGGTTACGCGGAAAAATGCAGAAACAACCGCGGATGACGCGGATTTTACGGATAAGCACCGAATTTTATCGAAAAGATCGCTTCGGCGAGCCGCCGAAACCAGATTTCTACGGCGGCCCCCAGCGGTCGCGCGCTACCACCCTTTCTGAAGGACGTCCGTATCCGTGTTATCCGTGGTTAAGTCACTTCGGCGCCAGGGAGGCGACGATTTTTTCGAAGCGCGGATCGCCACGCAGCGGATCCCAAATCCGACTGGAAGTTAAGAGGCAGATCTGTTGGCAACTGCTTCATTTCTCCAAGCCAATCTTTTTGAGTACCGCGATGAAGCGAGGCTGCAAACGCAGGCCATCCCAGGCGGCGTCCGTTTTCAATTCCGGTAGCCAGGAAGCCCGCTCCTCCACGCCTCTTTCGAGCCAATCTAGCGCCGCCGAGTCGTCACCGCCATAGGCATAGTCCAAGGCAATGCGTAACGCTGATTGATACTTCCCCGCGGCGATGCGTTTTTGACGGAATTCGTTTTCCTTGCGGAAGTACGCCGGTATTCCGCCAGCTTGATAGGCACTGCCCATCTGGGCCATTTCGTCTTCGCTAAACAGTCCCTCCAAACGATTGCGCTTGCCTAAGGCGCTGAAAGCCTCAGCGGGCATCTTTTTGTCCAAGAAGACTGCGGCAAGCAGATCGTAGGCTAGTACACTATGCGGATCCATTGAGATCGTTTTCTCAAGCTGCTCCCGTGTGCGGTCAAAATCGCGCTCTGCCCAGAATCCAACCGCAACATTGTAACTGACCCGAACCGAAAGCGGGTCCAGGTCTCCTGCGCGCGCGAGTTCCTGGCGAGCTTCCTGGAAGCGCCCAAAGTCAACAAGGTATTCCCAGAAACCTATGCGTGCGCTCACGGAATTTGGATTGAGCCGAATGGCTTCTTTAAATTCCATCTCGGCTTCTTTGAATTTCCATTCGTATTGAAATTGCGTGTAGGCGAGTGCGGTGTGGGCTTCAGCCAACTCGGGATCGAGTTCCAATGCCCTCTGAGCCGCCTTCTTTGCTTCGGGAATGGCATCTCTGGGGGCCAGGTATCCCCAGAAAGCAGTCAGATTGTAGGCCTCCGCGAGACCTGCATAGGCAAGAGCGAACGTGGCATCCAAAGCAATTGCCTGGCGAAACAGTTGGATACTGTTGGCGAAACCTTTCTCGGTAAACTTGCTTAATTCAAAACGGCCCTGCAAATAAAGCTCATAAGCCTTCAAGTTCTCCGTCGGTTTTTTGACCAGCCGCTGTTTGTCTTCCATACCGAGCTGGATTTTCAGTGCGTCGGCGACGCGGTGAGAGATATCGCTGCGGATCTCAAGGATGTCGGTGATATCGCGGTCATAAGTTGCTGCCCACAAGTGATAGCCGTCGGCCACATTGTTCAGTTGCGCGCTAATGCGAACTTTGTTGCCAGCCTTGCTCACGCTGCCTTCCAGCACCGTGGGTACATTCAGTTGTTTGCCGATTTTGCGAATGTCCTCGGTCCTTCCTTTGAAAACGAAGGAGGAGGTGCGGGCTGGCACTCGCAGTCCTTTGATCTGAGACAGGGCGCTGCATAAATCCTCCGTAATGCCATCGCTCAGATACTCGTTCTCTTTGTCCGGACTCATATTGACAAAGGGCAACACGGCAACGCCTGCTCCTGGCGGCGCCGGTAATGATGTGCTCTTCCAAATCATTACACCCACCGTTGCGGCAAATGCGAGCGATAACCCCACTAGCAGCGCCGTTGTTGGATTCCGTTGTAACCATTTCTTACCCCGAGTGAAGACTCCAGCATGGCGGGCCCGGATCGGTTCGTTCCGCAACCAATGCTCAAGATCTTCGGCCAGTCCCGCGGCAGCGGGATAACGCTTCTTCGGATCTTTCTCGAGGCATTTCAGACAGATCGTTGCCAGATCGCGATCTATCTTCGGATTCCAGAGCCGCAGTTGCCGAGGCTCTTGTTCCAAAACCAGCCGGATCGTCTCATAGGTGGTTCCCCCGGCGAACGGTGGATGGCCAGTCAATAGTTGGTAAAATACTGCCCCGAGTCCGTAAACATCTGTCGCACTTGTGAGCTGCTCGTTATGACCGCTGGCTTGTTCAGGTGCCATGTAACTCGGCGTTCCCAACACGTCCATTGTGTGAGTGACAGTGCTTTTCGTTTCTAGCAGCCGGGCCAATCCGAAATCGGTGAGATGCGGTTCGCCTTTGGCATCGACGAGAACGTTGCCCGGCTTAATGTCGCGGTGCAGGATGCCGTGTTCATGCGCATAATGACCTGTGCGTGCCAGCTTCGCGATCAATTCCGCTGCGTTGCGGATCGAGATCGGCGTGCGCTTTGCCACCTCATCGAGTTGTCCGCCGTCGATGAACTTCATGCTGAAGTAGCAAGAACCCTCGCGTTCGCCCACTTCGTAAATGGGAACGATGCATGGATGATCGAGGTTCGCGGCCGCTTCGGCTTCCCGGCGAAACCGTTTCACGTGCGCCGTCGTGGCCCATGGGCCAAGGCCAATGACTTTTAGGGCAACGGTTCGGTTTAGACTTTTCTGACGCGCGCGATAAACGACTCCCTGACCGCCCCGGCCGAGTTCCTCGAGCAGTTCGTAGTCGCCGAAGTCCATCAACACGCCTGCAGCATGCGCTCGGCCGCTGTCGCGCGGGAGTGGTGTTGATTCTTTCTCTTCAGCTTCGTCTGCGAGCGCGCCGAGACCTGTCTCCAGAACGCAAGCCGGGCAAAGTCCTTTCGGCGCGTCGTCGAAGATTTTCTCTCCGCAGTTTTCGCAGACTCTAAGTACGCTGCTCATTCTCAAACCGATGAGACACGAATTTCACGAATTCACACCAATTGATGCACGGTTAACTCAAGCCTTATCAAGTTCGTGACAATTCGTGTAATTCGTGTCCTTACCCGCGCAACACGGAAATCAAATGGCGCAGTTCATCCTCAACGTCGCCCGGCGCTATTACAGTATGGGCGATTTCCTCGCGTAACAATACCCGGTAACGCTGGCGAAACCGATGAAACGCTTGCTTCACTGCGTTTTCGGTCATGCCCAACTTCTCAGCGATTTCCGCCTGGAGTGGCCGGCCTTGTTCGCCGACGAGGAATTCCTTTAACTGGTCGAACAATGGCCCGTGGCCGAGCACTTGCTCCAGCACCGCCAATGCCCAGCTGCGCTCGTAAAGCCGGTCAGCGCTTAACGTTTCCGCCAGCTCGAAATCGGCGGCCTCCGACTCAAGCAGTTCGTCTAAAGGGATCGACTGGCCGGTCTCGTAACGCTTCACTCCGCTGGCGCGGTGACGCTCGCTGCCCAGAAAACGTTTGAGTGAGACAAGCAGATAAGAACGCAAACGTCCCTTCTCGCGCCGGACTGTGTCTAAATTTCTATGTTCGAGCAGGCGCGCAAAAAATTCCTGGATTAGGTCCTGCGCCTCTTCTCGTGTAAGGCCTTGCCGCCGGGCAAATCCGTAGAGAGGTCGCCAATAAGTTCGACAGAGTATTTCGAGTGCTCTCTGTGCAGCGGGTGATTCGCCCTGCGCTTCGAGCACGACACTCCAATGAGTGGTGGTGAATGCTATCGCGCCACCATTGGCGCTTTGGATAGCGGGTGAACCGTTCATGAACTGGTGCTCCACACCTTCGTAGCCTTCCGCCTAAGAACGACTGCGTCAGCATTCTACAGAAAAAAGCGCAAGAAAAGCAAAGTAATTTTACGCAAAAGACGAGAAGTGATGTAGAAAGCTGCTCCCGGTTGCAAGCCGGTTCTTGCGCGTATGCGCAGGCGCCGCTGCCCGCTTACATCTTTGCTTTCGCCGGCGATCGCTTGCTGCGGTCTCGTTTCCTAGGCGCTTCCGATGCGATCGCGAAATCGATTTGCCGTTTGAAGGTATCGACGCGCACGACGAACACCCGCACCTCATCGCCTACGCTGAATCGTTTGCGCGATCGTCTGCCGATGAGGCGCCGTTGAGCTGGCTCGAATAAATAAAAATCGTCCGCCAGCGAAGAGACATGGACGAGACCCGTAATAAGCGCATCCGGCAGTTCAACGGCGAGGCCGTAATTACGGACATCGACAATTGCGGCGCGAAAGATCTGCGGGTTGCGTTCGTCGAGCTGGCGTTGGAAGAACTCGAGCTTCTTCATCCGAGCCGATTCGATTTCTGCATCGGCCGCGACGCGCTCGGTTGTTGAAACGTGCTCTGCGATCGAGGTGATCTGGCTCATGTCGATTCGCGGTTGCTGTTTCCCGTCGCGCTGTGCCAATGCGCGATGCACGACCAGATCGGCATAACGCCGAATCGGACTGGTGAAATGCAGGTAGTTGGGCTTTGCCAGTCCATAATGGCCGAGCGGCTGCGGAAAGTAGCGCGCGCGTTTCAAGCTTTTGAGCAAGCCGATTTTTAGTGCTTGCTCTTCGGGTTTTCCCCGAATCGCGGCAAGCAGACGCTGCACCTCAGCGCGATGTGCTAGATCGCCAACGTTGTAGTTAAAACTGAGAACAAATTCGCGATACTCCGCCAGTTTCTCCGGATCTGGATTCTCATGGATGCGATAAATCGTTGGGATGGCGCGCTTCTTCAGCTCGCGTGCTACGGCTTCGTTGGCGGCCAACATGCATTCCTCAATTAATTGGTGCGATTCATCATTCTCGACTCGCTCGAGTTTCGCGGGATAGCCGTTGTTATCGAGCCACACTTTTACTTCCGGAAAATCAAGGTCGAGCGAGCCGTGCGCGAATCGTTTCCGACGCAATAATGAAGCGAGTTCCCAGGCGACGTGCAGCCGTTCACCCAGTCTATCGCGAGGCGCGGACTTCAAAATCGCGTACGCCTCCTTGTAAGTAAGCCGGTGCGCGCTTCGAATCATGCTGCGGGCAAAGCGCGCGCTTTTCGCGACCCCGTTTTTATCGAACTGAATGAAAACCGAGTGAGTGAGCCGATCGACGCCGGCGTTGAGACTGCACACGCCGTTACTCAAACGCTCTGGCAACATAGGAATCACACGGTCAGGCAGGTAGACGCTGTTTCCGCGCCGGCGCGCTTCGCGATCGAGCGCGCTGGCCGGCGCTACGTAAGCGGCGACATCGGCAATGTGCACACCAAGATGCCAACCGCCGTTCTCCAGTTTCTCAACGTGAATCGCGTCATCGAAATCGCGCGCATCATCTGGATCGATGGTGACGATAAATTCTTTCCGCAAATCTTCGCGTCCCTCGAGTTGGCGTGCATCGATTTTTTCGGAAATCCCTTCCGCTTCGTCCGAAACTTCTCTCGGAAATTCTGTCGGGAGATGATATTTCCGGACGATCGACAACATATCGACGCCCGGCGCTGAGGCAGGTCCGAGGACTTCGATGATCTCGCCTTCTGGATTGACGTGACGTGATTCCCAGGCCTCGAGACGAACAACAACTTTGTCGCCAACTGTCGGGGTCGTTTCCGCTTGGCCATCTTGTTCGGGACGCACGTAAACGTCGTGCACAAGGCGCGGATCGTCTGGAATCACGTAATAAAAATTCCGCGAATGTTGCAGCGTCCCGACGATCGTAGCGTGGGCACGCTTCAAAATTCGGATCACGCGTCCTTCGGGCCGTCCCTTCGTGCGTCGGTAGGGCGCCTCCCGCGAGATACGAGCAACCACGCGGTCCCCGTGCATGGCTGTTCCCGTGTTTTCCGCCGCGATGAAAATATCTGGCTCGCCCGGTTTTTCGCTGATTAGAAATCCGTATCCCGCCTGATGAATATGGAGCGCGCCAGTGACCAGATCGGCCGCGGGCGGCAGAACATAGCGATTCCTCCGGATGCGCGCGATCTCGCCCGCACGTTCGAGTTCACGCAGCGCCTGGTTCAAACCCATGCGCACGCCGCTCTTCCGCCCGAGCGCTTTCGCCAGTTCGCTCTTGTCCAGCGGCCGATAGTCGGCCGACCCAAGAAGCGCGAGAATTTGTTCTTGAATATTACGTCCGTTTGAGGCCATCGCAGCGAAACAATGTCGTTGACTTATGGTCCATGTAACGCGGTTTCAACCGGAGGTCGAATAATGCAAAAAGCGATTACGGCTAGCGCATTTGCGATTGCACTGGCGGCAGTCGCTTCATTTGCGGCAGGAGGAGCCAAGATGAAAATCACAAGTTCTGCTTTTCAAGAAGGTGCAATCATTCCATCAAAATTTACCTGCGACGGCGCAGACACCAGCCCGCCTTTGCAGATTGCGGATGTTCCTTCCGGGGCAAAAAGCCTCGCGTTAATTGTTGATGATCCCGATGCGCCCAGCGGATTGTTCACGCATTGGATGGTTTGGAATATCTCTCCCCAAACCAACATCATAGGCGAAGGCAGTACGCCACAAGGAGTGCAGGGAACAAATGACTTCGGCAAATCGGGTTACGGCGGCCCGTGTCCGCCCTCGGGCATGCATCGTTATTACTTCAAAATTTTCGCGCTCGACCGCGAACTGGATTTGCCATCCGGTGCGAAACGGGGCCAGCTCGACGCGGCGATGAAAGGTCACGTGGTGGCGCAAGGCGAGCTAATGGGGCGCTATTCGCGGAAAAAGTAGCGCGAGCCTCCCGGCTTGCGACGCTGCGGATCGCAAGCGGAACGCATACTCTACGTTGGCATGCACTTCGAATAAATCGTCGTGTGTGTTAGTCTCACGCATGATGCGTGGGAGGCAGTGGAAGATCGGCGACCGAATTTTCGATCTCTCCCGGCAGGGGCTGATCATGGGCATCCTGAATGTTACCCCGGATTCTTTTTCCGACGGCGGACAGTTTTTCACTGTGAATAAGGCGGTTGAACACGGTCTGAGAATGGCTGCAGAAGGCGCGCAGATCATTGATGTTGGTGGCGAATCAACGCGACCGGGCGCCGAACCTGTCGCCGCAGAGGAAGAACTGTGCCGCGTAATTCCCGTGATCGAACGATTGCGTGTGAAGATCGACACTGCCATTTCGATTGACACTTCGAAGACTCAGGTTGCACGCGCGGCGATTCAAGCAGGCGCTTCGATTGTAAACGACGTCACCGGCGGACGAAGCGACGCAGGGATAATGCCGCTAGTTGCCGAGACCCAATCAGCTTTCATCATTATGCATATGCAGGGAAATCCGCGGACGATGCAGGTCGAGCCGCGATATGTGGACGTTGTCGCGGAAGTGGCCGATTTTTTTCGACAACAGTACGCGTGCGCCCTAGAGTGCTGTATTGACCCCATGGCGATTGCGTTTGATCCGGGAATCGGGTTCGGGAAAACGCTTCAGCACAATCTCGAGTTACTCGCGCGGCTTGACGAACTTCGCGGGCACGATCGGCCGCTCGTGATTGGTGTTTCCCGCAAATCTTTTCTGGCGAAACTGACCGGCTCGTCAGAGATCAGCGATCGGCACGCGCCTGCGGTGGCGTTAACTTCGCTTCTGCGTGTGCGCGGCGCGGACGTATTTCGCGTTCATGACGTCAAAGAAAATGTAAACGCGTTGCGGGTAACCGAAGCAATTCTTCAAAGGACGAAATGATCGACCAGCTCATTCATCTCTGGATCAGAGGGTGGCGCAGCGCCTTTGAAATCATTTTGCTGAGTGTGGCGATCTACTACGGCTATCTCTATTTCCGCGGGACGCGCGGCGCGAAAGTTCTAACGGGGCTGGCAATCGTTTTTTTGACGCTAACGTTAATTTCGCAGTTGCTCAATCTGGTTGTGATCGGCTGGATTGTCCGAAGTTTTTCGGTTTTTCTCGCAGTCGCATTGGTGGTGATTTTTCAACCGGAACTGCGGCGTGGGCTGGCCGCGCTTGGTGGACATCCGATTTTCTCTCTGACGAGCGAGAAACGAGAAACCGTGCACGATCTGGCCGAGGCAGTAACGCAACTCGCGAACAAACAATTCGGTGCACTCATCGCGATCGAGCGCGACACGTCGATTCGCGTTTATGAAGAAACCGGCGTAACGATCGATGGCGATTTTTCTGTCGAGCTCATCCTGACGATCTTTCACCCAAAGGCCGCTCTTCATGATGGCGGAGTCATCATCCGCAACGGACGGATCGCGGCGGCCGCGTGCATTTTTCCCGTCAGTCAACGGGAAACGCTCGACCGCAGCCTGGGATTACGTCATCGCGCCGGGCTCGGAATCACCGAGGAATCGGACGCCGTTGCGGTAGTCATCTCCGAAGAGACGGGCGGTATTTCCATTTGTCATAGGCGGCGAATTGAGCGCAATTTCACTCCGGAGACGTTCCGCCAACGGATCGCGGAAATCTTGTTGCACACCAAATATGAAGAGACTGATTCTGAAAAACTGGCGCGCGAAGTTGATCTCTCTCCTGCTCGCGACAACGCTTTGGTACCTGATCAAAAAGAACGTAGCGACGACGCCCTCGCCGTCTGAAAGGCCGTCCGGCACGCCGATTACGGAAACGCGCTGAACGTACAGGTGCAGGTCAACGCAAGAAACGCGACAGATTTTCTTCTTCCCAGCGTCGGGCACGCCGGTAGCTCGGAAATTCGCGCTCTCGGCGGCTGAACTCTTCCGTGTGAACTCGCCGGCGGCCTTCCGACAATGTTTCATCCGGGATTACAGAATGGAGCATCTCGTGATAAAGCACGTACCGCAGAAACCAAAGCGGCACAAAGGGCTGATCGAGTGCCGGATTAATTCGGATGACGCGATCTTCCTCTTGGATGGTGCCGAAGATGAAATATTCTCTCGGACGATGTTTTCGTCGGCGGCCCCACATGACCTTGTAACTGCGAAGACGCCCGCGAAAATACCGTTCGTTCAAGTTGTCAAACATGCTGCGCAGATCGAAATGCATTCCCTCGTGACGCAAATTCAACTGCCCCTGCATCGGCAGTTTTGGGTGTGCGAGCTTTCGTTTCGTTTTTGTTTTTTTCGTCCTAGCCATTCGTCTGTCCTCCCGAAAACGACCAAAGTGCATAGTATTTTAGTGGCCTTTAAATCTGGTTACAAGCAAAGCGCTAATGTTTGCGAGAAAAGTGTGCAAGTTCCTGCGCGCTAAGTAATTATGTTAACACTTAAGTTTTTAGGATCAGAACAATGGAATTCTACATCCTCTGGCACTTACGAGGAAAATTGTCTGACTTTCTCACTGGCAGTCCTTTTCCG
>Ga0209470_1001032_pt1 | contig 21214 bp, 18 predicted proteins | sample GraSoiAngelo_125_FD_185882 | JGI IMG/M metagenome (GOLD analysis project Ga0209470, IMG submission 185882) | Grasslands soil microbial communities from the Angelo Coastal Reserve, California, USA - 14_0927_05_40cm (SPAdes) (version 2) | ecosystem: Environmental > Terrestrial > Soil > Grasslands ... | reverse complement strand
GCAATCGAGAGCAAATCTCTCAGGCCGCGCAAAGCAAGCGACGTCGGATCGGGAGCAGTCATGGCGAGAATGGGTTTGACGAAGCGTCCCATCTCCACCATGGCTTTGCCGTATTCGTCGTAAGCTTCAGCATCGAGCCGCGAGTGGCGCGCGATTTCGCGACGCGTCTTGGCGTGATCGTTCACACGCCAAAGGTAGTCGCCATTCGGCATCGGGGTGAACGTTCCATCCAGCGGCAGAATCTCCATGCCATGTCGTGGAAGATCCAACTCTCGAATGATCTCGGGACGTAAAAGCGAAACGACATAGGACGCGACCGAGAATTTGAATCCTGGAAAAACTTCTTCCGTGACGGCCGCGCCGCCAAGCACGTGCCTCCGCTCGCACACCACAACTTTTTTGCCGGCGCGGGCGAGATAGGCGGCATTCACCAATCCGTTATGGCCGCCGCCGATGACAACGACGTCGTACTTCGAATTCATGGCTCTCAGTATTATTTTAGTGTCTCAAGAAGGTGTGACTGAATTGGAATCGAGCGTATTCCCCTCCTTGCGGTGATTGAAGCGCCTTCCTCTGCGAGGAGGGGATTTGTCACCGCAACTGCGAGACACTATACTTTTGCGCAAATGCATACTCGCAGAACATTTCTAAAGATCGCCGGTTTCGCAGCAGCGCGACAGGCGTTGGGACAAACGACAGTGACACCATCTACCAAATTCGCTGATACTCCGGTGCTCCGCATCGGCTACGAGGAGAGCGGCCCACCGGAAGGATTTCCAATTGTCCTGCTCCACGGCTTTCCTGACGATGCTCATGCATTCGACGAAGTGACATCTCCGCTTGCGAAAGCCGGATACCGAACGCTTGTTCCCTATTTGCGCGGATATGGACCCACTCGTTTCCTGGATCCAGCCCATCCGCGTATGGCCGAACAAGCGGCAATCGGTCAAGATGTCATTGATTTCGCAGACGCGCTTGGCTTCAGACGTTTTGCCGTCGCCGGATTCGACTGGGGTGGCCGTGCTGCCGCCGTTGCGTGCGTACTTCATCCGGACCGCGTGCGCGCAGCCGTTCTCATTGGCGGTTACACCATTCAGAACGTCTTCACGCTGCCGCCGCCCTCAGCCCCTGCAGCCGAACGCGCCATCTGGTATCAATATTATTTCAACACAGAACGCGGCCGGGTGGGATTGCAGGAAAGCCGGCGGGCGATCTGCCGATTTCTATGGCAGACGTGGTCTCCAACGTGGCATTTCAGCGACGAAATGTTTAACCGGACGGCGCCGTCATTCGATAACGCAGACTTTGTCGATGTCGTGATTCATTCTTACCGGCATCGCATGGGAAACGCGCCGGGCGAACCGCGGTTCCACGATCTCGAACGACGGCTTGCTGAGCGCCCCAAAATAAATGTTCCGGTGATCACATTGTATGGGGCTGATGACGGCATCGCCCGGCCGGTGGCGGAAAATCCCGGAGAACGAACACAACTGTCTGCGCTCGTCGCCCGCCGGGTTATTCCCGGAGCAGGTCACTTCCTGCCGCGAGAAAAACCGGACGTCGTATCAGCAGCGATCCTGGAAGTGCTGGCCGCCTCAAAATGATAAGATTCCGCAATTCGATTTCTGTAGCGGCGCTCATCAAGGTGTGAAGAATTGGAATCGAGCGTAATTGGTTCACAGCTTGACAGACCACCCGGCAGCAGGGAATGCAGAAGGGAGTATTAACTGTGGCGTCAGTAAGGGTTTGTTCTTTCGCGTGCATTTTGGCATCGCTTGCACTGCCCCTTTTCGCGCAGCATGAGTACACGGAATCCGAAATTGAAGCCGGCAAGGCACAGTACGCCATCAACTGTGTCCGATGTCACGGACCGGACGGCGACAACATCACGAACGCCGACATTGGGCATGGAAAATTCCGCAGGGCAAACACAGATGCCGAGCTCATTACGCTGATGCGCGAAGGAATTCCGGGAACCCGGATGGCCGCATTCCCCAATATCAACGAGCCGGCTGCGCAGACGATTGTGGCTTACCTCCGGTCCATGGCATCGACGGCCGCCGCTGCCGCAGCCCTTCCCTCAGGGGATGCGACTCGGGGCAAGACGATCTTCGAAGGCAAAGGCGCATGCCGAACGTGCCATCGTGTCGGCGATCAAGGCTCGCGCGCCGGGCCCGACCTTAGCCAGATCGGATCGCAGCGCCGTGTAGTGGAACTCCACCGCTCGATACTCGATCCGGATGCTGAAATCGTTCCCGCCAACCGGTTCGTGCGGGTTGTTAGCAAAGATGGCTCCACACTCACAGGCAAGTTGCTCAATCAGGATTCGTTTACCGTGCAGATTCTCGATATCAAGGACGAGAAGTTAAAATCTTTTTCGAAATCAAGTTTGCGTGAGTACACGTTTGTCAACAATTCACCGATGCCGTCGTATAAAGACAAGCTGAGCACTCAGGAGCTGTCGGACCTGATCAGCTACCTTGGTTCTCTGAAAGGGCAGGCCAACTGATGAGACTCATCAATATCCGCAATATGCTGTTCGCCGTACTCGCCGCCACGGGTCCGTTGTACGCACAGGTTTCCAACGACCGCATTCTTCGTGCCGGCCAGGAACCGCAAAACTGGCTGACCCATCACGGCAATTACAACAGCGAGCGGTACAGCACCCTTTCCCAGGTCACCGTAGAGAATGTGAAAAATCTGGAAGTGCAATGGATCTTCCAGGCCCGATCGCTCGAAAAGTTCGAAGCTACGCCATTGGTCGTGGACGGGATCATGTATACCGTTCAGGCTCCAAACGACATCGTCGCGCTCGATGCCGCGACAGGACGGCTGTTCTGGACTTACTCGCATACTCCAGATCAGGCTGCCCGGCCATGCTGCGGGCGAGTGAATCGCGGTCTTGCGATTCTGGGCGACACGCTGTTCATGGCGACCATCGATGCTCGACTGATTGCAGTTGACGCAAAGAGCGGCCGGCCGTTGTGGGATGTTGCTGTTGCCAAGCCGGAGTCCGGTTATGCGATGACGCTGGCTCCACTCGTCGTGAAAGACAAAGTCATTGTAGGAACTGCCGGCGGCGAATACGGCATCCGCGGCTTTCTCGCTGCCTACGACGCGAAGACCGGGAAAGAAGTTTGGCGTTTCTATACCATTCCGGGTCCCGCCGAACCCGGACACGAGACCTGGCCGGCGAACACTAACGCGTGGGAACATGGCGGCGCGTCGGTTTGGGTCACCGGTTCCTATGATCCTGATCTGAATCTCACCTATTGGGGTATTGGAAATCCAGGACCAGACTGGAACGGGGACGAACGCAATGGCGACAATCTCTACAGCTGCTCCGTGGTCGCTCTCGACGCCGATACCGGCAAGCTGAAGTGGTACTATCAATTCTCTCCTCACGACGAGTTCGACTACGACTCCACTCAAGTTCCCGTGCTTGCGGACATGCAGTGGAAGGGCAGTCCGCGCAAAGTCATGCTTTGGGCAAACCGCAATGGGTTCTTCTACGTGCTCGATCGCGCAACCGGACAGTTCCTGCTCGGCAAACCGTTTGTCGAAGTGAATTGGGCCAGCGGCTTCGATGAAAAGGGGCGTCCGCAGAGAGTTCCCGGAATGGTGCCCACGCCGCAAGGCACATTGATCTTGCCCGGAAACCAGGGGGGCACTAATTGGTATAACCCTTCCTACAGTCCGAAGACGGGACTGTTCTATATTCCTACGTGGGCCAACTACTCGAGTCTGTACGTGAAGCAACCCGACGAATACGTCGAAGGCAAGGCTTTTCGCGGCGGAACTCCACGACCGACGACGCCGAATGGAATCCGGACGACGGCAAACAATTTGGCGAAGGAAGACGAAGGCTACGGCGCAATTCGCGCCGTTGATCCGCATACCGGCGAAATGAAATGGCAGTTCAAAATGACAGACGTCACCGATGCCGGCGTACTGACGACGGCCTCGAATCTATTATTCAGCGGAGGCCGAGAGGGCTATTTCTACGCGCTCGACGCGCGTGACGGCAAGCTGCTGTGGAAGTTCCCCGCAGGCGGCCGCGTCGTCGCCGGACCTATGACTTTTTCATTAAGCGGCCGGCAGTACGTCTCGATAGCGGCCGGGAATTCGTTGTTCACATTCGCCCTGAAACAATGAGGGGAGGGGCGCAAACCTGAATTCCCCGAATTAAATCCGGGAATTCAGGTGTGCGCCCCTCCCCCTACGCTTTTACGTATGCCTACCGGAACAGCTTTTCACGACCGGACGTTCGCGCTCTGCGAAAGCCTGAACTATCGCGAGTGGTCGGGCTATTACACGGTCAGCGCGTATGAAACCCACCACGAGCACGAATACAACGCCATACGGAATTCGGCCGCGCTCATCGACGTTTCTCCTCTTTTTAAATACCTCATCACGGGACGTGACGCGACGCGGCTGGTCGACCGGGTCATCACTCGCGATATGCGCAAAGTTTCCGTCGGACAAGTGATCTACACGGCATGGTGCGACGAGAGAGGAAAAGTCATCGACGATGGAACTGTTTCGCGCCTGGATGAAAACATGTATCGGTGGACTGCCGCCGATCCCAACCTGCGATGGTTTCACCAAAATGCGCAGGGACTCGACGTTCAAATCGAAGACATTTCAGAAAAGGTCGCGGCACTTGCGCTTCAGGGCCCGATGACAGGGAGACTGCTTCGAGAAATTGTCGAAGGTGCCGACATCGACAATCTTAAATACTTCCAGATAACGCATGGAATCATTTCGGAAGTGCACGTTGATATTTCACGTACCGGATACACAGGCGATCTGGGTTACGAGCTCTGGATGTCGTGGGCTGATGGCGTTAAGGTTTGGGATAGTCTGATAGACCGAGGGCGCGCATTTGATATTCACGCTGCCGGCATGCTCGCGCTCGATGTCGCTCGGATCGAAGCCGGACTGCTTCTAATCGATGTCGATTACAGCAGCAGCAAAAAAGCCCTGACCGAAGCTCAGAAATATTCTCCGTTCGAGCTAGGTCTGGGGCGCCTGGTACATTTGGATAAATCGCGTTTCGTGGGTCAAGATGCTCTGATCCGCAAACAGAAAGAAGGCCACAGTCGTGAGATCGCCGGGATCGAGATCGACTGGCCCAGCGTCGAACGGCTCTACGACGAGGCGGGACTTCCGCCCTCGATACCTGCTGTGGCTTCACGTGTTGCGGTCCCGGTTTACAAGAATGGAATTCAGATCGGTAAAGCGACATCCACAACCTGGTCTCCGACTCTGAAAAAATTGATCGCTCTAGCGACGTTGAAGCGCGATTACGTCAGTCCCGGCACGATCCTGGAAATGGAAGTCACTGTCGAAGCGGTGCGCCATCGAGTTCCGGGCCGCGTTGTGAAGACTCCGTTTTTCAATCCGAAGCGAAAGACCGCCACGCCTATTCAGTGAATATTAAGAAACTCATCCAAAGCTACGATCCAGCGGCTCCACTGGGCGAAGCATGGACGATACCCTCATCGTGGTACCTCGATCCGGAAGTCGGGGAACTGGAACGGAAAACCGTGTTTTCACGCTCCTGGCACTTTGCAGGCCGTTCTGAACAGGTCGAAAAGCCGGGACAATATGTCACATGCGATATCGGCAAAGAACCAGTCGTCATCGTTCGCGCAACCGACGGCACGCTGCGCGGATTCTTCAATGTCTGCCGCCATCACGCTGCGGCTGTGATGACGGACAGCTGTGGCGAGGCGAGTCAGCTACAGTGTCCCTATCACGGCTGGACATACACGCTGAATGGTGAATTGAAAAGCGCTCCTGATCTCGGTGCCGTCGCGAACTTCGACCGGGGGGTCATGGGGCTTGTACCGGTCGATGTTGCGCTCTGGAAATCATGGGTATTCGCCAGACTAGATCCGCGAGGCGCGCCGCTCGAAGACATCGCCGATTTGAGCGTGACCGATTTTCACTGGTTTGAACGGCGGCACTACGTGCTCGAATGCAACTGGAAAGTATTCGTCGATAACTATTTGGACGGCGGTTACCACGTTCCATACCTTCATAAGAATCTCGACACGATTCTCGATTACGCCGAATACAGGATCGAAAACGGCAAGCGGTTCTGCGTTCAATCCAGTCCCGTATCGACGGGAGGCCGGGCGCTTTACTACTGGATCTACCCGAACTTCATGATCAACTGCTACGAAAGCGCGATGGACACCAATCTCGTCGTCCCCCGTGGTGTGGATCGAACCGAGGTTATCTTCGACTTTTATTTCACGGATGTTTCCGAGGCCGCTCACGCTCGAAACATCGTGAGCGTGACTGCCAGTGATCGCATTCAACAGGAAGACACGGCAATCTGCAAATCCGTTCAGCGCGGTCTCGCCTCACGATCCTATACGTCTGGGCGCCTCTCGGTCCGGCGCGAAGCCGGTGAACATCTGTTTCATCGCCTGCTGTATACCGATCTGTTTCTCGATTTACCAAGCCAGTAGATGACAGCTCCGACAGCTACCATGAGCGCACTCGAACCGAGCAGCTTCACGACGGCAAAGAGCTTGTTGGGTTCTTCGGCCGGAGGGATGCAGGCAAGGACACTGGAAGTAATCGTGGTGAGTAATCCAAGAATGGCAAGGAGAATCGCGACGGGCCTTCTCCCCGGAATGCGCATCACGTCTGGGCCGGCCGGTTCCCGCTGCAGCCGGATCACGGAAGCGAACATATAAAGAAACGGCAAAAAGTATGAGATCACGCCCATGCCGACCAGAAAGTCGTATGCGCCCCTCACAGAAGTTCCGGCTTGCCCCAAAAAAATAAAGATTCCGGCGAGCGCCGCCTGAACTGCCATTGCGACGTAGGGTGTCTTCCAGCGGGGATGCACGCGGCCGAAAGCAGAAGGCAAAAATTTATCGACGCCGGCAACAAACGGGAGCCGTGACGATGCAGCGAACCAGGCACTCATGCCGCCAACACTGCTCAATGTGACAAGAAGTGCGATCCAAGGAACGACCCCGTCAAATCCGATCCGCTGGCCTACTTTGCTGATGGCCTGCATAAAACCTTGGAGACCTGTCACATCCTCCGCGGGCAAGGCAATGAGCACACTCGCGGTGGCCGCGACGTACATGAACGTGATGATCACGCCGGCAACCAGCAGCGCGCGTGGGATATTCCGGCGGGCGTCTCGAATTTCACCCCCCATTGTCGACGCTCCTTCGACGCCGCCGAATGCGAATGCGACGGTCGACCAAAAGAAGACGTTTTTCAGATCCGAAGCCGGAACAACAGTAGCGGCATTGATCGCTGTCGCCGAACCGAAGCGCAGCCAGGCCATCGAGCCCATTACGATGAGCACCAATGCGGGCAGCCACGTCCCGACCGCGCCCAGATTGTGAAGCCACTTTCCGATATCGAGGCCAACAAGATTCAATACGAATCCAATTGCCAGACCTATTGCTGCCGTAAGTATGAAAAATAAGCTGCTATTGGAAAGGTGCTGCCATCGATCACCACCGATGAATAAAGCGTTCCCTGCGGCAAAATATAAAACACCGGGATAGTACGGCAGATTGGCCGTCCAGTACATCCACCCGGTCATGAAGCCGGCGAATTCTCCGAAGGCTTTTTTGCTCCACAGGTAAAGCCCTCCCTCTTCCGGATATCGCGAGGAGAGTTCCAACACGCAAAACGTCAGCGGGACAAAATACGTAACGCACCCGATGATCCAGATGACGATGGAACTGGGCCCGGCGGCAGCCGCTGTGGCAATCCATCGAAGGCTCAGAGCCGTGACGACATAAAACAAAATGAGGTCGCCCAACCCCATCGCCTTCCGTAGATGTGCATCACTCATGGCGCCGTTATTGTAGCCCCGCTAAAATGTGTTCATGGACGAATTCATGAGAGCAGCAATTGAGGAGGCAGAGACTGGACTTCGGGAAGGCGGGATCCCGATCGGTTCCGTGCTCGTGCATCGTGGACAAATCATTGGACGCGGGCATAACCGACGGATTCAAAAGAACAGCGCCATCCTGCACGGTGAAATGGATGCACTCGAGAATGCCGGCAGGCATTCTGCTTCCGTTTATCGGGAGTGCGTTATTTATACCACCCTGTCACCGTGTGCGATGTGCTCAGGTGCCATCCGTCTTTATGGGATTCCAAAAGTAGTCATTGGAGAAAACCGGACTTTCAAGGGAGAGGAGGAACTACTCCGGTCGCACGGAGTCTCAGTCGTCGTGCTTGAGGATCCGGCCTGCATTCAAATGATGACGGATTTCATCCGAACCGATCCGACACTCTGGAACGAAGATATAGGCGAACTCTAATTGGCGGAATAGGCCATTCCCTGGCGCAGTGTTTGTTCGCTTACGAGAAAGCGCAGGCGAAGTTTTCCTTCATCCGTATCGCTGTCGAGGATTGCATCGAACTGTTGACCGCTGAAGCCGCCAACCACTTTCCACTCGTGATTGGTATACAAAATGCCTTCGAACCCGTTACCGGAAACTTCGGTACGTTCCTCGCCGTTCAAGTAGAGGAGGGTCGCTTTTGCGACGAGATCAAGCTTATCTTCGTTGCTGATGAGAGAGTTTCCCATCAGAAAAGTGAAGCCCCAGCGGATGCCGGTCATACGCCACTATTGTACCGGATTTCCTCAAGGAATAACCCAGAGGCTGGAGCGGTCCACTCGGCGACATCCAATTTTTCATCGCACCGCCCGTCAAGCAACTGGCGGAACTCCTTGGTCGTGATTTCGTGTTTTCCGACCTTCACCAGAGCTCCCACAATCCGGCGTACCATGCGCCATAAAAAATGCGATCCGGCAATCCGGAATTGAATGATCTCTTGGTCGGTTTCGACAGCAGCGCCGTTGATCTCGACGATCGTGGATTCGCCGGGACGGCTGGGATCGGAAGCGCGGAAGCAAACAAAATCATGACGGCCGACAAGCATCGATACGGCTTCCGACATCCGCTCGATGTCCAATTGGTCCTTGACCCACCATACATGTCGTTTTATGAATGCCTGCTTCCGCCGGGAAATTTGATACAGGTAGACGCGCTCGCGCGCGTCATGGCGCGCGTGAAAACTCGGGCGGGCGCGCTCGACATTGAGAATCGCGATATCGGCGGGAAGCAGATCATTGAGGCGGCGCTTGATGACATCCGGAGCAGCCTGTCGGGTCGCAGAACTCACCTTGATGTGCATGACTTGTCCAAGCGCGTGCACACCCGCATCGGTTCGTCCCGCACCCTGGATATCGATTTCGCCGTCAAATACCTGTAGTGCAGCTTTTCGGATCTCGCCCATGACGGTGCGGGCATTCTTCTGAATCTGCCATCCGCTGTAGCGAGTACCGTCATATTCAAGGGTGATTTTGAAAGTCGTCATGATCTCAGGGCCCCAATTCGTGCTATAAAACCATTCCCCGCCTCTGCGGAGGGTGTTGCAACTGTAGCGGCCTATGACCGCCGGTATTCCCTTGAATTCTGGGAAAAACCGGCGCTCATATTCTTGAGGCTGCGCGCTGTCGCGCTTGCGCTTCGCGGAGCGCCACTACAGCAGGAATATTGAACCATGCAAGCAACAACGGATACTGAGATAGCCGCCCCAACCGAACAAACTCGTCATATCGTCCTTCTAATTGCGCCAACGATCTTCTTGAGCGCCTTCCTTTTATTTTGCAGCGAACCCATGGTCGGAAAAATGATGCTGCCGCTTTTGGGCGGAGCCGCTGCGGTTTGGATCACCTGTCTGTTGTTTTTTCAATTGATGCTGCTCGCCGGATACCTCTACGCCCACGTACTGGAAAGCTATGCGAACGTGAGAGCGCAGATGCTGGCGCATGCGTGCCTGATGATGCTGGCGATCATCTTTCTCCCCATGCATTTTGCGACAGGGCCTGATGCCGCAGCATCGAGCAATCCGACGTTGTGGTTGCTCGGCCAACTGATCAAGTCGGTGGGAATACCGTTCGGCGTGGTATCGACGACGGCGCCCCTCCTGCAGAATTGGTTGTCGAAGACGGGGACAACCTCCGGTCGAGATCCGTATTTCCTTTATGCCGTCAGCAACGCCGGAAGCCTGCTCGCCTTGCTGGCGTATCCATTTTTAATTGAGCCGCGGCTTGGCGTGCGGTTGCAGAGTGAGTCGTGGTTTGCGGCGTATGCCGTTCTCGTGCTGATGGTGTTTGGAGGCGCGACCGTCGTCTGGAAGCATTTGGGTGAAGGGGAGACCCTCACGCGCCGTGACTTGGGCACGGCGGCCCTCCCTCCGAGGGAGAGAGTGTATTGGTTGGCGGCCGCGTTTGTTCCGTCCGCGTTGATGCTTGCCGTGACGAACCATCTGCTGCTCAATCTCGCATCGGCTCCTTTCCTCTGGGTGATGCCTCTCGCCACTTATCTGATCACCTTCATGATCGCGTTTGGGCGCAGGTTCCGGCTGAGCCATGTGACGCTTTCGCGCATTGTGCCCGTGATCCTGCTTGTACTGTTTCCGTTTGTTGCGGCGAGCAAATCGGTTTCGGCGGATCGGCTGTGGTACGTCCTGGGGTCCCATCTCTTCCTGTTATTTGGCGGAGCTTTACTCTGCCACACGGCTCTTGCTTCACGCCGGCCCGATACGCGCCACCTCACGGAGTTCTATTTCTGGGTGGCATTGGGCGGAGCGCTCGGCGGCATTTTCACGGCGGTGATTGCGCCGTTCATGTTCAACACCGTCGTCGAGTATCCGTTGCTCGTGGCGATGATCGCGTTCTTTCGCCAGACCCGTGATCCAGAACAAAAGATCGAACTGCTTGATCTTTTGTTTCCGGCTCTGCTCGGACTGCTCGTAGCGGCTGCCTGGTATGGTCTGAAGTGGAAAATGGTCGATATAACGGAAGACTGGAAAACGGCGCTGGCCATCGACGCCATCCTTGTCCTCGTCGCTTACCTGTTTCGAAACCGGCGGTTCAGGTTCGCGCTCGCAATGGTTGTCTTGATCTTCGGCTATCGGCTTGCGCTGCCCACGTTCCTCGACAGCGATTATCAAGTGGTTTATATCGCGCGCGATTTCTTCGGCATCAAGAGAGTCGTGTATGAGGTGGAGTCGAACATGCGGAAACTCTTGCACGGCGACACACTCCACGGCCTTGAAAGCCAGGATCCCGCCCTGAGCGGCAAGCCCATCTCCTACTATCACGAAACCGGACCTGTCGGTGATGTTATGAAAATGCTCGACGACCGGGCCGATCAGCATATCGGCGTCGTAGGGCTTGGCACGGGGTCGATGGCGGGTTGGGCGCGGCCGAATCGCCGCGTCACCTTCTTCGACATTGACCCGCAAATTCCGGACATTGCGTTGTATTTCTTCACGTTCCTGCGCCGGTGCGACAAGAATTGTGACATCGTGATCGGCGACGGGCGGCTCGCAATCGAGAAAGCCCGCGATGGAGAATTCGACGTATTGTTGCTGGATGCCTTTGCTTCAGACTCTATCCCTGCGCACCTGGTTTCCCGCGAGGCGGTTCAGATCTATCTCCAAAAACTGAAGCCGAATGGGTTGATCCTGTTTCACGTCTCGAATCGTTACATGAACGTTGAAGGCTTGGTATCCGCTTTAATCCTGGATGCATCGCTTCAAGGACTCGTCCGCTACGACGATGATGAGGAACCCACCGGCAAAACCAGCTCCGATTACGTCATCGCTGCCCGGCACGCAGAAGACATCGAAACTCTCGAGCAAAAAGACGGCTGGACCCCCGTTGAAAAGCCCTCCAACATACAACCCTGGACCGACGACTACTCCAATATGATGAGTATTATCCGTTGGCCGTCTGCGCCTTCGCTTCGCTCGCTTATCTCACATTCCGTTTCAGGGGACGCACAAGAAGAGTAAGTACGAATCCAATGGCAAGCAACGCGGCCAGCACTTGTAGCGGTGTGTCGTAAACGTGCATTTTGCTCGCGCCGGCGGCCAATCCGGCTTTCGCCCGATTCGACAGCTCGGTAATGATAACGGGGCCTGTCACCGCAGCAGCACTCCACGCCGTGAGTAGTGCTCCATGGATAGCTCCGACATTTTCGGGCCCAAAGATGTCCGCCAGGAACGCTGGAATCGTGGCGAAGCCGCCGCCGTACATCGTAAATACAATGAAAAGGCTCGCCAGAAATACGGGCCAATTGCCGTTTGCAGCCAATAGTGGAATCAGAAGGAAGAGAAAAAATTGCACGATGAAGAAGGTCGTGTAGGTGTTACGGCGGCCGATGTAGTCGGAACCGGAAGCCCACAGGAAGCGTCCGCCTGCATTAAAAACGCTAATGAGGGAGACAATCACACCAGCTTCAAGCGGAGTTTTCTGGAACAGGTCCTGCATCATCGGGGAGGCTTGCGCGAGTATCCCGATGCCTGCCGTCACGTTGATAAACAGAATGCCCCACAATAAATAGAACTGGACTGTCCGAATGGCCTGGTTCCGATTGAGACTTCGGTCGCTGATCATCCGGTGGGTCTTCATCGGAGGAATCCAACCCGCAGGTTTCCACCCTTCCGGAGGCCGGCGTAGAATGCGCGCGCCAATCATCATCACCACGAAGTAGGTCCCGCCCAGCGCGATCATGGTCGTGGCCACACCGAATTGCTCCATGAAAAAGACGTTCAGGTACCCTGCAAGGAACGCCCCTCCGCCGAATCCCATAATCGCCATGCCCGTCGCCATACCGCGGCGGTCGGGGAACCACTTCACAAGCGTGCTGACCGGAGAAATATAGCCCAGGCCGCAGCCAATACCGCCGATGATTCCCATGCCCAGAAACACCAAGATCGACTCTTTGATCGCCAGTCCGATGCCGCCGATGATCAGACCGGCTCCAAAGAATAACGCCGCCGCCGTGGCCGCGACACGAGGACCGCGCCGTTCAACCCAGGGACCGCCGAAGGCTGCACTCAGTCCGAGTAAAACCAGCGCTGTCGTGAACGTCGTGTATGGAGGACTGAACCACCACGGCTCGTTGGGAAACAACGATTGAATCGGTCGATTAAAGGTGCTCCACGCGTACACCGACCCGATGCAGATGTGGACCGCAACCGCGCCAACGGGAATAAACCACCGATTAAACACGTGACTCGGTTTTCTGACATCAGGAGAGGACGGGTGAACAGCGGCGCCGGCCGTTTTTTGATCCAGAGCTTCTTTCATCGGCCTCCTTTGGACGTGCGGCCAATATACCATTCCCCAGTGTAGTCAACGGCAAATTCGGGGTCAGACGGGTGAATTCCCTATTTTCGAAATGCAAAAATAGGGAATTCACCCGTCTGACCCCGAATTCTTTATGGTATGCTCCCGGCCACCGGGAGAAACAATGCGAGTTCTATGTAAGCGTTCAGTGATCGTTCTGGGCGCGGTGCTCTTGATGACCATTTCTGCAGCTGCTCAAAGCGAGGAGAAATTTAAAATACGAATCACGCCGGTGCCTCTTGATGGCAGCATGCGCGCCGCCGTTGCGGGCTTTGGCTCGGCCACGGCGACGTTGTCGGGCAACAAGCTGAACATCTCGGGAACTTTCGACGGTATGCCCAGTGCCGCCACGACTGCTAAAATTCACCGGGGTCTTGCAACCGGTGTCCGCGGATCTCCTTTTCTCGACTTAACCGTCACCAAAGCGCCCAAGGGAACCGTATCCGGGTCTTTTGACCTGACGCCTGAACAGGTTCAGTACCTCAAGCAAGGCAAGCTGTACATTCAGATTCAAAGTGAGAAAGCTCCGGACGGCACCCTCTGGGGTTGGATCCTCAAATAGGAGGAACGATGCTCAAGAAATACTTCATGCTCGCGCTCGTTGTTCTTGTTGCCTCAAGCATCATCATCGCGGCTCAGCAACGTGGCGGTGGAACTGCAGGCGGTGTTTACACAGCCCAGCAAGCGGCGTCCGGCCGTGCCGTTTACCAAGCAAATTGCGCGATTTGCCATCAGCAGGATCTTAGCGGTTCGGGTGATGCGCCGGCTTTGCGCGGATCGGAGTTCGTTTCAAACTGGGGCCCGCGTTCGACGCGTGAATTATTGTCGTTCTTGCAACTCACGATGCCTCCCGCCCGTCAGGGGATTCTGAATCAGGACGAATATCTGAGCATTGTTGCGTTCATCCTTCAATCCAACGGAGCCCGTGCCGGCAATCAAGCGCTGGCGGCGAATACCGAAGTGGCGATTAACTCCATCGCCACCGGTCAAGCGCAGGCAGAAGCCGCGCAAGCCGCATCGCCCCAGGCCGATCCCGACGGCGACGGCGGTCAGCGAGGCGGCCAGCGCGGAGGCCGCGGCGGCGCGCCCCGCCAGGCGCGCGGAATTACTGTTGCCGGCGAGGTAAAGAACTATGTTCGGGTTACCGATGCCATGCTGCGTAGCCCGAGTCCTAACGACTGGCTGATGATTCGCCGGGATTATCACGCTTCCAATTACAGCCCTCTGAACCAGATCACTCGGGACAATGCGAAGGACTTGCGGCTGGAATGGGTCTGGTCGATGGCCGAAGGTGCGAGAACCCAGGCCGCCCCGATCGTTCACAACGGAGTGATGTATCTCAACAACGCAGGGAACACCCTGCAGGCGCTCGACGCGCGCAACGGTGAATTGATCTGGGAAAACAATTACGGCACGAATGCTACGGGCGACGCGATGCGCGGCATCAGCATTTACGAAGACAAGATCATTCTGGCGACATCGGACGCGCATCTCGTTGCGATTGATGCGCAAAACGGCAAAAAGATCTGGGAAACCGTCATCGGAGACCGGAGCAAGGGCAATTACGGCACGTCGAGCGGCCCGATCATCGCCAAGGGCAAGGTCATTCAGGGCCTCGGTAATTGCTCCACGTATCGCGAAGAAAAATGTTTCATCAGCGCTTATGATCCTGCGACCGGTAAGGAGCTCTGGCGCGTGAATACCGTCGCGCGCGAAGGTGAGCCCGGAGGAAATACCTGGGGCAAGCTACCCAACCTCTTCCGTGCAGGCGCGGAAAGCTGGATCACCGGCAGCTACGATCCCGATCTGAATCTCACGTTCTGGGGAACCGCCCAGGCGAAACCGTGGATGCCGACCAGTCGCGGGATGTCCATCAACGATGACGCGCTTTTCAGCAGCTCGACTCTGGCCATCAATGTGGATACCGGGAAAATGGCCTGGTATTACCAGCATGCTCCTGCCGAATCGCTCGATCTCGATATCGTGTTCGAGCGCGTTCTGGTCGATGATGCCGGCCAGAGCTTGCTCTTCACCGTCGGGAAAGACGGTATCCTGTGGAAGCTCGACCGTAAGACCGGCAAGTACCTTGGTCATAAGGAAACGGTTTTCCAGAACGTCTGGGATAAATTCGACGCCGTAAGCGGGAGACCGCATTACCGGCAGGACATTCTTGAACAGGAACTCGGCCAGTGGATACAAGGCTGTCCGAGTACCGCCGGCGGCCACAACTGGCCGGCCATGAGCCATCACATCCCAACGGCCCGCCTGATTATCCCGCTCGTCCAGTCTTGCCTTGAAATAAACGGACAACGCATCGAGCAGAAGGAAGGCGGAGGCAGCGGCGGCGGCGCGGCGCGGCGCTTCTACGAAATGCCCGGGACCGACGGAAAGATCGGAAAACTTGCAGCGTTCGACGTGAAAACGATGCGAGAGCTGTGGTCGCTCGAACAGCGGGCATCGTTCCTCACGGCTGTGGTATCAACCGCCGGCGGCGTCGTATTTGCCGGGAGTCTGGACCGCCATTTCAAAGCTGTCGATGTAAACACGGGCAAGGTGCTTTTCGACACGCGCCTCGGAACCTCGGTTCAAGGTTTTCCGATCACCTATAGCGTCGATGGCAAGCAATACGTCGCGGTTCCTACCGGCAACGGCGGAGGAAGCCCGCGCCAGGTGCCGGCCACCATTTCGCCCGACATTCACTCGCCGACCACCGGTAACGCCATTTACGTTTTTGCCCTGCCGGATCGGAAGTAGAGGAAGTGAAAAACGGTGGGACCTGAGTCCCTCTCCTTCTGGGAGAGGGCGAATCCTCCTTCACGCGATGTGGGCGCCCGTTGTTTCCACGTAGACGGCATACAAAGATTCGCTTGCGGTCATGAACAGCCGGTTGCGCTTGGCACCGCCGAAACAGACGTTGGCGCAGGTCTCGGGGAGACGGATCATTCCGATGCGATCGCCGTTCGGCGCAACGACTTGAACTCCAGGACGGGCTCCAGCCCAGATGTTGCCGTCCACGTCACAGCGAATGCCATCCGCGGCGGATGGCTGCCCAGTCCCAGGAATATCGAGCTGGACGAATCGCTTTCCATTACGGATCGATTTTCCATCCGTATCCCAAACGCGGATCTCGCGCGGCGCGCCGGTATCGGCGACGTAGACTTTCTTATAGTCCGGCGAGAAGCAGATGCCATTGGGGCCGCCCAGTTCGTCGGTTAGCTTTTCAATTTTCCCCGACTTACCATCCACACGGTAAACCGCCATCGGCAGCTCAGAGTCGGCCTTGAAGCCCTCGTAGTTTCCGCGGATGCCGTAGAACGGGTCCGTGAACCAAATGCCGCCGTCAGGATGAACCGCAATGTCGTTCGGCGAATTCAGCCTTTTTCCTTCGAACTTATCCGCGATAACGGTGACCGTTCCATTCGGTTCGTAGCGCACCACGCGCCGTCCGCCGTGTTCGCAAGAAAGCTGCCGGCCCTCGTAATCGAACGTGTTGCCGTTGCTGTAGCCGGACGGATTCCGAAATACCGTAGTGCGTCCGTCATCCTCGATCCATCGCATCTGCAGGTTGTTCGGAATATCGCTCCAGACCAGATATCGGCCGACACCATTCCATGCTGGCCCTTCGGCCCAGAACGTCCCAAAGTGCAGACGCCGAATAACCGTGTTGCCGACAATATATCGGCGGAACCGATCATCCAGAGCGACAACATCCGGATCCGGATATTGAATCGGATCCTGCCTCGAGTAGTCCCGCGGTGATGGTGTTGATGACACCCCTGGCTGTCCGCGCCCCTGAGCAAATGCGGATGCTGCAGTGGCGCCGGCGAGTGCGGCTGTAAGGAATGTGCGGCGGTGGCAAAGTTTTTGGCTGGCCATATACTCCCCTTTCAATTTACCCACAGGAAAACACGATGTACCGCTTCAATTCAGCCGCGGCCGACGAACGGCATCTTCGTAGCCATGACGGTCATGAACTGTACATTGGCATCGAGCGGAAGATTCGCCATATAGAGGACCGCATCACAGACGTGTCTTAAATCGAGACGAGGTTCGGGCATGATCGTTCCGTTCGCCTGGATGATTCCGGCAGCCATAGGTTCGGTCATCTCGGTCGCGGCGTTTCCCATATCAATTTGGCCACACGCAATATCGTATTTACGGCCGTCGAGTGAAATGCATTTCGTCAACCCCGTGACCGCATGCTTCGTCGCGGTGTAAGGCGCAGAGTTGGGCCGCGGCGCATGAGCCGAGATCGATCCGTTGTTGATGATGCGGCCCCCTCGCGGATTCTGCGCCTTCATAATCCGGATCGCTTCCTGCGCGCATAGAAACGCGCCTGTCAGGTTCACATCCACTGCTGCTGTCCATTGCTCAAACGTGAGATCTTCCATCGGAACCGCGGGAGCGCCCTTGCCCGCATTGTTGAAGAGAAGATCCAGACGGCCGAATGCCTCTTTGATTTTGTTGAAAAGCGTGCGTACGGCCTCAGGCTTGCTAACGTCCGTCGGTACGACAAGCATTCGGCCATTGGAATGCTTTGCCTGCGCAGCCGTCTTTTCCAGTTCGTTGGCACGCCGCCCTGCCAAAACAAGTGCCCATCCATTCTCATGCAGTGCCAGACTGACGGCGCGTCCGATTCCGCTGCCGGCCCCTGTCACAAGTGCGATCTTTGTCGCCCGCATTCTACTTTCCTATCTCCTGATCCGGATGGAACGGCCGGCCTTTGGTCCGAAGGCGCGCTTCAAGACGCGCGGTGCAATCGCAATTATCGCAAGCCCAATATTCCGTGCCGTTCAAGTCGCGGCAGCGGCTGCGCGCGTGCGCGTCCTGAACCTTTAGCAGCTCAAAATATTCTTCCCAATACGGGCGTTCTTCGAGGAGTGGCGTAGGGCAATAACAGATTTCGACCCATTGCAGGGAACCGTTATCGAGCTGCCGTGCTTCGGCCATATTCCGGAGATATTCGTCGCCGGCGACAGATCCTCTGCCGAGCGTCCGTTCCTCAATGGCATCGTCGAGCGCCTGTGCTCGACCGGGCTTTACTTTTGCGGTGACGAGGTATCGCGCGCGAGCAATTGTACTAATTCACTCTAGCGACGGTCTATGACCGCCGGTCCTTCGTTGATTCCACGAAGAACCGGCGCTCATAGAAGCCTGTAACGAAAATACCGTCGTAAGTCCTCCAGATCCGGTTTCGGCGCGCATTTTCATCGTTCACTTTGAGCTCCGCGGCTCATGGACGTCTTCATAGACCGCCGCTACAGTAGGAAGAAATTTCCTAGCTGGTAGAAAGTATTTTGGGGTGCTGTCGGTCGATCACATACACCACGCACGGCACCATGCTGCCGTTTGGCGCTGGAAGTTCAGTCTTCTCTAAAAATCGCGCTCCGATTTTTTCGAGCGCTTTCTGCGACCGAAGATTATTTTCTCCGACCTGGAAGAGTACGCGATCGACGAAGCGGAACGCATAGTCGAGCATGAGAGATTTCAGCTCGCCGTTGTATCCTCCGCCCCAAAATGCTCGCTCGAGGAACGTAAAGCCGACGATCACTTCACTCCGCTCGGGGCTGTATTCGTAATAGCGCGAGCTTCCGATGATCCGTCCCGACTTTCGCTCGATGACGGCAAAAGCACCCTTCGATTCCATCGCGCTATCGAAGAATTTTTGGAATACCGGGCGCGTGTAGCGCTCCCGATCGGGGTGCTGCTCCCAGATAAGCGGATCGCTCGCGGCTTCAAAGAGAGCCTCGAAATCGTCCAGGCGCAGGGGACGCAACTCGATCAACTTGCCGGTCAAAACAGGCTGCCGATCGAATTCGCTATCCGGTTTCACTCCAGAACCTTGAACAGGCGCTGGTCCATGGGGCTGCCGAGAACGGGATTGACCGTGTCGCGAAATTGCCGCGTGTGCGCAGCCGCGGCATGCCCATCAAACGCCTTCTGGCTTTGCCAGACCTCAAAGACCGTGAAATGGTTCGGCCGCGTCGCACCTTGCAGGACATCCAGGCGGACATTGCCCTCATCCTTGCGGCCGTCTTCCACCATCCGTTTAAGGAGAGCCGGAACATCCAGGTCGCGTCCACCGATATCGACGTGGGTCAAAACAACGATTGCCCGATCGTTTGCCGCCGCCGGTGCCGGACCAATCTCCAACGTCCTGTATGGCCTCTGGTCATAGGCCATCACTCGAATTGGATCGAGCTTCATCAGCATCTGTTTCGTATGCGCCGCCATTCCGTGCGCATCGAACGCTTTTTGATCGGCCCATTTTTCCACCAGCGCAAAATGAGCCGGCCATCCAATTTGCTCGAACAGCTCGAGGCTGACGAAGCCTTCATCCTTCCGGCTCGCCTCACGGTATTGCTTGAGCGCCGCCACGGCCGCTGCTTTCGATCCGGGAATCACTTCAACGAACGAAACCGCGTAGAACGCCGGATCCGTGGTCAAGACTCCGCGGTTTTGCGCCGCAACACCTGAAGAAAGGATCGTAATTGTTAGCAAGACAGAAATGAGATATCGAGTTCGCATAGTGCCTCACTTGATAGGAAATTGAAGATCGGCGCTATCTTAAGATGAAACGGCATTGAGAACAATCCAGAGTTTGGCGGGATGCCGCTTCGGCGGTCGTTCAGTTTGGCTGGCCGTTGGGACCGCGGCCGCGAAGGAAGTCGCGAAAGAGCTTCTTAATGTCCTCCGCGATGCGATCGAGTCTGTCAAGCGATTCTTGCAGCCTGCGCGATCGTTCTTGTTCTTCGTTGATGCGGATCTCCTGAATCGCTTGGTGCTCCGCGAACAACCTTTCGTGCGCGGCGAATAACCTTTCGTGCTCCGCAAATAGCCTCTCGTGATTAGCGATTGTTTCCGCGTGATTAGCAAATGCTTGGGCATGCTCGACGAGAGTCTTTTCAACCCATGCGCCGAATCTATCTACACGCGCAGAGAAAGTAGCTACATTTGCAGAGAATGAAGCAATGTTTTGCTCAATTGTCGCGAATCTTTCTTCAGGTGTCATGTGATCCTATACGTCCTTCCTCATGGTAACAGTATATCCATGGGTATCGGACAATCGGGCAAAAGCCGCGGAACGATCGATTCACGGCGGCGGAATTGGCGACAAGTCTGATAATGCCTCTCCTGAGTGCCGGAATACGCCCAAACGCAATCATTGGTAATGTCCGCGACCCAGTACTCAGGAACGCCGGTCTCCCCATACAGACTTGCCTTCACTGTACGATCGTAATCGAGTGAGGAATCGGCGATTTCGATGATCAGGAATATCTCCGATGGACCAGGGTGCGCTTTGGTGTAGAAGTCGGCTCTTGGACGAAGTAAGAAGATGTCGGGTTGGGGTTCATCCCAGTCATCGAGACGAATCGCGCCGCGAACGCCAAGGATTGCGCGATTGCCGACGATCGGAAACAATCCGTTGCTCGCCCGAAGAATGGCTCCCTCGTGCGGCGGCCCAACGGGATTCATTATTAGAATCTCGCCTCGAATGAGCTCTACACGGTCGTCTTCGGACAAGATGCCGGCATCCACCATGCGGTGGTACTCGTGAACGTTGAACAATCGTCTGGAATTTTCGGCTTCCATAACACCGGCAGAATATCGCAACTTCAGGGCCAACTCTAAGCGATTGAAGTCGCAGGCGGGGCCGCTTTGGACGGGTCCGATTTGTCTGTGTTTTCGGCGATCACGCGATTTACTCGTGGCGGGCCATAGCGGAATGGCGAAGCGTGTCGCGCATCGTCACCGACACAATGAGGGAGACGGCAATCACCGTCGTGAGGTAATAGTAGAACCAGATTTCGTGGCCGATCGATTTGAACCAGAGCGCGATGGACTCGGCGGGGCCGCCGAAGATCGACACGGTCACCGCATACGGCAGGCCGACACCCGTAGCGCGCACCAGCGTTGGGAACAATTCCGCTTTGACAACGGCGTTAATAGATGTGTAACCCGCAACGATCGTCCAGGCGGCTGCGATCAAGAAGAAGGCTGTAAGTGCGC
>Ga0209470_1001025_pt1 | contig 21400 bp, 20 predicted proteins | sample GraSoiAngelo_125_FD_185882 | JGI IMG/M metagenome (GOLD analysis project Ga0209470, IMG submission 185882) | Grasslands soil microbial communities from the Angelo Coastal Reserve, California, USA - 14_0927_05_40cm (SPAdes) (version 2) | ecosystem: Environmental > Terrestrial > Soil > Grasslands ... | reverse complement strand
GAGTTCATCTTCAGCGACGGCGAGTTCTACTTCCTCGAGGTCAACGCCCGGCTGCAGGTCGAGCACCCCATCACCGAGGCGGTGACGGGCATCGACCTGGTCAAGGAGCAGATCCGCGTCGCGGCCGGCCTCGAGCTGAGCTTCGAGCAAACGGACGTGGAGTCGAAGGGCCACGCCATCGAGATGCGCATCAACGCCGAGGATCCGCTGCGCAAGTTCATCCCCAACCCGAAGCGCATCGTGCGGTGGGTCGCGCCGGCGGGACCGGGCGTGCGGGTCGACTCGGGCTTCGGCCCCGGCTCCGACGTCCCGCCCAACTACGACTCGCTCGTGGCGAAGCTGATCGTCCTGGGGAGCGACCGCGCCGATGCGATCGCCCGCGCCGGGCGTGCGCTCCGCGAGTTCGTCGTCGTCGGCCCCGCGACGACCATCCCTTATCACCGCGCGATCCTCGACAACCCCGACTTTCGCGCGGGCAACCTGAGCACGCGGTTCATCGAGGAGCATCCGGCGCTCATCGACCAGGCCCGCAAACTGGCCGAGGAGCAGTCGCCGTTCGATTACGGGCCCGATCCGCGGCACGTGGCCGCGGCGGCCGCGGCCGTCGCCGCTGTGGTGCGCCGATAGCCAGGCTCGCCCACCCCAAGAGCGGCCGGCCGTTCACCGTCGCCGGCACCACGTCGCGCGGCAAGTCCGGGCTGTTCGAGCTGCGCGACGACCTGATCGAGTTCCCAGACGGCGCGCAGGCCCTTTACACGGTGATCACCAACCCAGGCTCGGCGTTCGTCGTGCCTTACTTCGAGAACGGCGACACGATGCTCGTCCGCCAGTGGCGGCACGCGTGGGACACATCGTCGTGGGAGGTGCCCGCGGGAACGACCGACCCGGGCGAGGATCCGCTCGAGTGCGCCCGGCGCGAGCTTGCCGAGGAGACCGGTCTCGTAGCCGCTCGCTACCGCTCGCTGGGCATCGTCCGTGGGGCGGCGATCCTCACCGGCCCCGCGCACCTCTACCTCGCCGAGGAGCTCACCGAGTCGAACCGCAGTCCCGAGCGCTACGAGCAGGACATGGAGGTCATGCGCCTGCCGTTCCGCGAAGCCCTGGACGCGGCCCTCGAAGGCGAGATCATGCACTCGGGCTCGATCACCGCCCTGTGCCGCGCCGCACGCGCCCTCACGATCTTGTAGTTCCGAGCCGGGAGTGGTTCGCTCCTAGTCGGAGCCGGCCGGCGACGGAGACGTTGACGGCCCGGACCCAGGCGCATCCCGGTGCGTCGGATGCTTCTTGCCCGCGGGGCCGAGGAAGGTCAGGTCGTACTCGGCGGCGACGTTCTGGCCGAGCACGTCGCGCAACGACGTCTGCACCACCAGGGTGTACTGTGCGCCGCCCTTGAGGTTGAGGCCGCTCAGGGTCACGGTGCGGTTGGCGTAGGAAGCCGTCGCTTCAACCTGCTTGCCTTTCGCGTCGACGATCTTGATGCCGTCGGTGACGGTCGCCGGGTCTAGGTCGCTGTCGAAGGTCACCTTGACCGTGTCAAGATCCACGTCCACGCCGACGACCTCCGCGCCCTTGCCCAGGTCGCGGTGTGAGCCGGCGGTCGCCTGGTCGATCAGGAACTGCTTGCTCGTGGTGGCGTCGCGGACCAGGGTCAGCGTCTCCTCGTAGTTGCTGCCGTCGAGCTTGCCGTGCGTGAGCACGAGCCGGACCACGAACCTCGCCGTGTCGGGCTGCGTGCCCACGATCTCCGAGGTGAGCACGTAGTAGCGCGTGAACTTCGGGTCGCCGGAGATGGTCAGGTTGAGGCCGCCAGAGGTGTAGGCGGCCTTGCCGCTCGCGTCGAGGTAGGTGCCCGCCTGGTCGCTGAGGCCGTTGAGCCTCGCCTGCATGAAGTTGTTGACCACCTTTCCCGCGTCGTCCAGCGGAGTCGGCTCCGGCGGCAGCGCGGGCGCGGTCGCGGCCCAGAGGTTGCCGCCGCGCACGAACATGAAGGTCGTGCCATTCGGCGCCCAGACCGGGGAGCGGAACGTTCCTGTCGCGATTCGCCCGAGGTTCGAGCCGTCAGGGCGGGTCTGGACGACGTCTGTGTCGCCGCCGATGAGGATCGCGTCCTGGCTCGACCAGCTCGCGTCGCCCGCGGGCAAGGTCGACTGCGTGGTGCCCTGAATGTCCGCCACGACCACGTTGTCCGCGGTGGCGTAAAGCAGCTCCGTCCCGCCGGGCGACCAGGCCTGGAACGTGGCCGCGCCTTTGCCCAGCTGCACGCTCTTGCCCGTCGCAAGGTCGAGCAGGAACAGGTCATTGTCCTGCCGGTAGACGGCGTGGGCGCCGTCGGGTGCGATCGAGACGACGGCCGGGGTCCCCGTCGCCGGCAGCGCCGCGAGCTGCTGGGTAGACCCGTCCGCGGCCTGTGTGTACAGGCCGCCGTCGCCCGCCCAGATGAACTTGTCCTTGCCCCAGCCGACCAGCGTCGGGACCGGCCCGACTGCGAACTCGTCGGTCTTCCCGGTCGCGAACGTCAGGACGAAGATCTTGCCGTCGCGGATGTAGGCAAGGCGGTCGCCCGTCAGCGAGACGGCGGGCGACGAGGCGCTGTCGGTCGCGATCACGGCGGGTGTGCCGCCATTGACCGCCGCCACCTTCAGCGCGCCCTTGCCGTCGATGAAGTACACCGACGAGGAGTCGGACGACCACTGCGCCGACAGCCCCGTCGCGCCTGCAAGGGCCGCGACGTAGTGCTCCGACAGGGGGTTCGACGGGGTCGGGCGGGGGGTGGGCGCCGGCGCCGGCGTGGGCGGCGGCTGGGTGACGAAGGTGATGGTCTGCGCGCTCGAGAGTGGCTTGCCGGTCGCGGTCTTGGCGGTCGGGCCGATGGTCACCTTGTACTGCGTGTTTGGCGCAAGGTTGCCGCCTGAGGGCTGCACGGCTAGCGTGTTGGCCTTCCAGGAGAAGGTGACGTTGGTGGCGGGAGTGATCTGCACGGCGCGCTCGGTGGACGGGTGGTCCATCGGCTGGTTGAAGGAGACGAGGATGGGCTGCTGCAGGGCGACGCTGCGCTCGCCGTCGACCGGGCTGTTGATCACGACGGTGTTGAAGCCGCCCGGCTGCTGCAGGTTGTTGAAGACGGCGACCGCGACGATGAGCGTGAGTCCGGCGGCCGCGCCGGCCCAGGCCAGGCCGGGCGGGGCGAACGCGCGGCGCCACCAGGAGTCGCGGCGCTCGCTCATGCCCCATGCCTGGTTCATCAGCTGGCGGCGCAGCCCGGTGCGGAACGCCTCGTCCAGCGGCGGCTCAGGGATGGTCGCGGAGCTCAGCACGCGGGCGATCCGACGCAGCTCGTCGTCCTGCAGGACGTCGTCGAGCTCGGGGTCGTGGTACGAGTTCATTCCACCGGCCTCAGCGTCGCCGCCTCGTCGCGGAGCTTGGTGACGCCGCGATGGATCAGGAGCTTGACGGCGCCGGACGTCTTGCCCATGGCGACCGCTATGTCCTCGATCTTCATGTCCTCCTGAAACTTCAGGACGAGGGCCGTGCGCTGCTGGTGGGGCAGCTGCTCGACGAGGGTCCAGATGCGGCGCAGCTCGTCCCGATGAGCGGCCAGGTCCTCGAGCGCCGGCCCCGCGACCGACAGGTCGTGGAAGTCGTCCAGCGGCTGGGCGGTGCGCAGCGTCCGGTAGCGGTCGGCGATCGCGTTGACCGCGATCTGGTAAAGCCAGGCAGCAAACGGCCGCCCCGTGTCCTGGTAGCGGGGCATTGCCTTCAGAGCCTTCATGAAGACTTCCGAAGTGACGTCCTCTGCCGCGGTTTGCTCCCTCACTCTTGAATAGACGAACCTGTAGATCTGCTGAAAGTGCCGGTCGTAGAGCGCCCCGAACTGCCGGGGGTCCCGCTTGGCGCTGTCGACGAGGTCTCGCTCCTCGTCACGGGACGAGTCGCTCACCGGCGATTCAGCCTGTGCCGCTTCAAACGGGACGCCTTTCGAGGTGGTTACGAGAGCGCAGCATCGGGCAGTCCTCGATTATCAAGGCGCCCGCTTAACGCGCGCGGACGCAAGCCCATGGGCACGACATCTTGGGGCTGGCGAAGGCATGGTAACAAGATCTTGATCAGCCGGTCGCCGATATAATTCGACCGTCGCCCAGTGCTGAGCGGGACCCATCCGACTTGATCGAGCGATACACGCCGCCCGCCATGCGGGCGGTCTGGTCCGACCAACACAAGTTCGAGCTGTGGCTCCGGATCGAGATCCTGGCCTGCGAGGCGTGGGCGTCGCTGGGCCGGATCCCGGAGGCGGCGCTGACCAGGATCCGGAAGGGCACGTTCGACGCCACGAAGATCGCCGAGCTCGAGTCACGCGTCGGCCACGATGTGATCGCCTTCCTGACCGTCCTGGGTGAGTCCATCGGCCAGCCCGAGGCGCGCTACGTCCACCTCGGCATGACGAGCCAGGACCTCAACGACACCGCCATGGCGGTGCAGATGGTGGAGTCAGCGCGGTTGATCGGACGCGACCTTCACGCAGTCCGGGAGGCCGCCGCCGAGCTGGCGATCAAGCACCGGCGGACGCTGATGGCGGGACGCACGCACGGCATCGTCGCCGAGCCCATCACCTTCGGCTTCAAGGTCGCGGGCTGGGTGGCTGAGCTCGATCGGTCCATCGCCCGCCTCGAGGCCGCCGCCGAGGACGCCGGCGTCGGTCGCGTCAGCGGTGCGGTCGGCACGCACGCGACCGTCGACCCACGCGTCGAGGAGCACGTCTGCGGCGAGCTCGGGCTCAAGGTCGATATCGTCTCCACCCAGGTCGTCGCACGCGACCGCCACGCCGGCTTCATGGCCGCGCTGGCGGCCGTCGCCGGGACGCTCGAGAGGATCGCGACCGAGATCCGCCACCTGCAGCGCAGCGAGGTGGGCGAGGCGTTCGAGCCCTTCGGCAAGGAGCAGAAGGGCAGCTCGGCGATGCCTCACAAGCGAAACCCGGTGCTGACGGAGCGCGTTTGCGGTCTTGCGAGGGTGGTGCGCGGGCACATGGTCACGGCGTTCGAGAACACCGCGCTGTGGCACGAGCGCGACATCAGCCACTCGTCCGCGGAGCGCGTCGTCTTTCCCGACGCATGCGCGGCCGTCGACTACATGGCCATCGAGATGAACAAGGTGCTGCGCGGCCTTGAGGTCCGGCCTGACCGTATGCTCGCCAACCTGCAGTTCGCCGGAGGCGTCGTGTACTCACAGCGCGTGCTCCTCGCCCTGGTCGAGAGCGGGATGTCGCGCGAGGACGCCTACCTGATCGTCCAGAAGGCGGCGATGCAGGCGATGGACGACCGGGAAGCGGGCTTCCGCGACCTGCTGGAGAAGAATGACGGGGTGCAGAGGCGCATTGGCGCGAGGATGGACAAGGTCTTCGACCCCTGGGCCGGCCTCGAGCACACCGACCTGGTTTATGAACGCCTCGGATTGGGAGTGGCCGCACCGTGATCGCGGGGCCGGCGCTGACCGACACCGAGCTGCCGCTCAAGCTCTTCGCCCGCGGCAAGGTCCGCGACACCTACGAGCTGACCGACGACCAGCTGCTGATGGTGGCCACGGACCGCATCTCCGCGTTCGACCATGTGCTCCCGAACGCGATCCCGGACCGGGGCAAGGTGCTGACGCAGCTCTCCATCTTCTGGTTCTCGCAGACCGACACGTTCCAGCCCAACCACCTGATCTCCGGCATGGTCCCGGACCTGCCGGCGGTGCTGAAGAACTTTCGCGAGGAGCTGGCGGGGCGGTTCATGATCGTGCGCAAGGCCAAGCGCATCGACTTCGAGTGCGTGGTCCGCGGCTACCTCGCCGGGAGCGCCTGGAAGGAGTACGAGGAGTCGCAGACGCTGGCGGGAGAGAAGATGCCTCCGGGGCTGCGCCAGAGCGAGAAGCTCGCCGCGCCGATCTTCTCGCCTGCGACCAAGGCGGAGTCGGGCCACGACGAGAACATCACCTTCGAACAGATGAAGAAGGAGCTGGGCGACGACCTGGCGATGAAGCTCCGCGCCGCCAGCCTCGAGCTCTACAACTACGCGTCGGAGTTCTCGGCGCGCCGCGGCCTCATCCTCGCCGACACCAAGTTCGAGTTCGGGACCATCCGCGACGAGGTCATCCTCATCGACGAGGCGCTAACACCCGACAGCTCGCGCTACTGGGAGGCGCAGACATACGCGGTCGGCACCGCGCCCGAGTCATACGACAAGCAGTTCGTGCGCGATTGGCTGTCGCGGTCGGGCTGGGACAAGGCGTCCGAGCCGCCGGCGCTGCCGCCGGACGTGGTCACGCAGACCCGGCTTCGGTATCTGACGGCCTACCAACGGCTGGTCGGCAAGGAGCTCTTCCCCAAGAAGCCGAGGTACGAACGATGAGGGCTCGCGTGACCGTCATGCCCAAGCCGGTGGTCAACGACCCCCAGGGCCTGACCGTCAAGCAGGGGCTCGCGTCGCTGGGCTTCAGCGAGGTCGCCGACGTCCGTGTCGGCAAGTACATCGAGATCCAGCTCGAGGGCACGAGCGAGCATGAGGCCCGGCAGCGGGTGGAGGAGATGTGCCGCCAGCTCCTCGCCAACCACGTGATCGAGGACTTCCACTTCGAGATCGAGCGGGAGCACTCGCGGCGGTGAAGTTCGGGGTCGTGGTGTTCCCGGGTACCTGGTCCGACCGCGACTGTGGCTGGGTCGTCGACCAGGTGCTCGGCCAGGAGCTCGTCTACCTCTGGCACAAGGACACCGACCTGAAGGGCTGCGACTGCGTGATCCTCCCCGGCGGCTTCGCCTACGGTGACTACCTGCGCACGGGGGCGATCGCGCGCTTCGCGCCCGTGATGGAGCAGGTCGGCGAGTTCGCCGACCGGGGCGGCCTGGTCTGGGGCATCTGCAACGGCTTCCAGGTCCTGTGCGAGGCCGGGCTGCTGCCCGGCGCGCTCATCCGCAACTCCTCGCTCCAGTTCCGATGCGAGTGGACGAACCTGCTCGTCGAGCGCACGGACCTGCCCTTCACGTCGCGGTGCGAGGAGCGCGAGGTGCTGCGCATGCCGATCGCGCACGGCGAGGGCAGCTACTTCGCCGACCCGGCGACCCTCTCGCGCCTCGAGCAGCGAGGCCAGGTCGTGCTCCGCTACTGCGACGCCGACGGCCGCGTCACCCCGGCGTCCAACCCGAACGGCTCGCTCCACAACATCGCGGGCATCGTCAACGCCCGCGGCAATGTGCTCGGCATGATGCCGCACCCGGAGAGATGCTCCGAGGCCGAGCTCGGCGGCACGGACGGCCTCAAGCTCTTCCGCTCGGTGGCGGAGGGCGCGTTGAAGGTGCTGGTGTCTTGAGCATCAAGTCTGTGGACGAGAGACGACTTCGCGAAGTCGCCCTCACCCCAGATGAGTACAGGGCCATCGTCGAGCAGCTCAAGCGAGCACCCAACGAGGTCGAGCTCGGCATGCTCGGCGTGCTGTGGTCTGAGCACTGCTCCTACAAGAGCTCGAAGGCGCTCCTGCGGCGCCTGCCCACCACGGGGCCCGGCGTCGTCCAGGGCCCGGGCGAGAACGCGGGGGCGGTGGAGGTAGGCGAGGGTTGGTCGGTCGTCTTCAAGGTCGAGTCCCACAACCACCCGTCCGCGATCGAGCCCTACCAGGGCGCGGCGACGGGAGTCGGCGGCATCATCCGCGACGTCATCGCCATGGGAGCCCGGCCCATCGCGCTCCTCGACTCCCTGCGGTTCGGTCCGCTCCCCGCCTCGAGCCATCACTTCGAGGGCGTGGTCGCCGGCATCGGTGGTTACGGCAACTGCATCGGCATCCCCACCGTCGGTGGCGAGGTCTACTTCGAGGAGTGCTACGCCAACAATCCGCTGGTCAATGCGATGTGCGTCGGGCTCGTGCGCACCGAAGAGCTCATGCGCGCGCGCGCCGAGGGCACAGGCAACAGCATCCTGCTCGTCGGCGCGGACACGGGACGGGACGGGATCCACGGCGCCTCCTTCGCCTCGCTCGAGCTCGACGAGAGCAGCTCCGAGCGCCGTCCCGCGGTCCAGGTTGGCAACCCCTTCCTGGAGAAATGCCTGCTCGAGGCGTGCATGGACCTCGCGCACACCGACGCGGTGGTCGCGATCCAGGACCTTGGCGCGGCCGGCCTGACGTCGGCGGTGGCCGAGTGCGCAGGCCGGGTCGAAGGCGCCGGCGCCCGCATCGACGTCTCGCTCGTGCCCCGGCGCGAGAGGGGGATGACGCCCTACGACGTGATGCTCAGCGAGTCGCAGGAGCGGATGCTGGTCGTCGTCCGCCGCGGGCGAGAGCGCGAGGTGGAGACGATCTTCCACGCCTGGGACCTGACCTCGGCCGTCATCGGGGAGGTGACCGACGACGGCCAGCTGACGGTCGTCGACGGCCGCGACCACGTGGCGCGCGTGCCGGTGAAGCTCCTGACCGACGGCGCACCCATGCGCAGGCTGATGGGATTTCCGCCCGAGCCGCCCTACGGCCTCCAGGTCGACGCTCTGCCCCCGCTCGTCGACGCCGGCGCGACCCTGCTGCGGATGCTCGCCAGCCCGAATCTCGCCAGCCGGCGCGGGATCTTCCGCCGGTACGACCACATGGTCGGCGACTCCACCGTCATCACCCCCGGCGGCGACGCCGCCATGCTGCGCGTCAAGGGCACGCGACTGGGGATCGCGGTCACGACCGACTGCAACGCGCGCTACGTCCACCTCGACCCGCACCTAGGCGCGCAACTGGCCGTCGCGGAGGCGGCGCGCAACATCGTCGCCACCGGCGCCAGGCCGCTGGCGGTCACCGACTGCCTGAACTTCGCCAACCCCGACCGCCCCGAGGTGTACTGGGAGCTGGAGGAGGCGATCGCCGGGCTCGCGTACGCGTGCCGCGCCCTGGACGTGCCGATCGTGAGCGGCAACGTGAGCCTGTACAACGACTCCAACGGGGAGTCCGCGATCTACCCGACGCCGGTCGTCGGTATGGTCGGCGTGATCGACGACTACCAGAGGCGCCTGGGCGCCGCCCTGCGCGCCGAGGGAGACTTCGTCCTTCTCATCGGCTCGAGCCACAACGACCTCGGCGGCAGCGAGTACCTGAAGGTCGAGCACGGCCACGTCGCGGGCAGGCCGCCGGCCCTGGACCTGACGCGCGAGAAGGCGGTCAACCGCCTGATCCTGAGCGCTGCCCAGAGCGGATACCTGCACTCGGCGCACGACTGCGCCGACGGCGGAATGCTAATCGCGCTGGCGGAATGCTGCCTGTTGGGTGGGATCGGCGTGCGCTGCCCGGCGATCAGGCCGGAGCCTCCGCTGCGTCTCGACGCCGCGTTCTTCGGCGAGTCGCCGAGCCGCTACATCGTGAGCGTACCGTCGCGCGCGATGCCGGAGATGCAGTCGCTCGCGCGTCGCCACAACGTCGAGCTGTCGATGCTCGGGCTTGCGGGAGGCGGCTTCGTCGAGTTCGAGGGCCAGCTCAAGGTTTCGCTGGCGGAGCTCCGCGCGGCCTGGGAGGTGATGGTCACCTAGATGTGCGGAGTGTTCGGCATCTGCGCCAAGCAGGGAGTCGACGTTGCCAACCTGACGTACTTCGGCATCTTCGCGCTCCAGCACCGCGGCCAGGAGTCGGCCGGGATCGCCGTCTCCGACGGCGCAGCCGTCCGCGTCCACCGCGACATGGGATTGGTCGCGCAGGTCTTCTCCCCGGCCACCATCAAAGAGCTCGGCGAGGGCTCGACGATCGCCCTCGGCCACACGCGTTACTCGACGACCGGCTCCAGCCGCGCGGAGAACGCGCACCCGGTGCCGTTCCACCACCCGACGCTCGGGCCGGGGGCCATCGCCCACAACGGCAACCTGCTCAACGCCGAGTCTCTGCGCGCGCAGCTCGCGGAGCGGGGCGTGATATTCGAGACGGCGCTGGACACCGAGGTCATGGCGCGGCTGATCGAGAGCACGCACGGCAAGAGCTGGGAGGACGTCATCCGGCGCACGTTCGCGCGCATCGTTGGCGCGTACTCGTGCGGCATCATCACTCCCAACCAGCTGATCGCGCTGCGCGACCCGTACGGCTTCCGGCCGCTGTGCATCGGCTACATCCCGCTCGCGGGCCAGCCCGCGCACGTGGTCGCATCCGAGACGTGCGCCCTCGACACCGTGCGTGCGACGTTCGTGCGCGAGGTCCAGCCGGGCGAGATGGTGGTCATGGACGAGCACGGCGTGCACAGCGTCGGCTTCCAGGCGTCGAGCAAGCATGCGATGTGCATCTTCGAGTTCATCTACTTCGCTCGCCCCGACTCGATCCTCAAGAACTGCGAGCTCGAGGACGCGCGCATCCGCATGGGCCACGAGCTGGCCAAGGAAGCTCCGGTCGAGGCGGACATGGTCGTCGCGTTCCCCGACTCGGGCACGCCGGCGGCGATCGGCTACGCGGAAGCCGCCGGCATCCCCTTCCGCGAGGCTTTGATGAAGAGTCGCTACATCAACCGCACGTTCATCCAGCCGGACCAATCGCTGCGCGAGGCCGGGGTGATGCTCAAGCTCAACCCGCTGCCGCGGTCGATCAAAGGCAAGCGGTTGATCGCAGTCGACGACTCGATCGTCCGCGGCACCACGACCAGGCGCACCATCGAGCGGCTCCGTGCCGCGGGCGCGAAGGAGATCCACATGCGGATCTCGAGCCCGCCGATGCGCTACCCGTGCTTCATGGGCGTGGACATCGGATCGACCAAGGAGCTGATCGCGTCGGGGCGTTCGGTGGACGAGGTCCGGCAGCGGATCGGCGCCGACTCGCTGCACTATCTGTCGATCCCCGGGTTGGTCACGGCCATCGGCCGCGGTACGGCGCAGGAGTTCTGCCGGGCGTGCTTCGACGGCTCCTACCCGGTGCCGGTGCCGCAGCAGCTCGAGATGGACAAGATGCAGTTCGAAACGTCGCCGCCACCTCAGCTCGCCAAGGTGTGAGCCAGGAGGGCCTGTCGTACGCCGCGGCCGGCGTCGACATCGAGGCTTACGAGCGCGCGCTCGAGCGGGTCAAGCCGCTGATCGCCGCCACCCACGGCAAGGAGGTGGTTGCGGGCGTGGGTCCGTTCGCCGGCCTCTTCGCGCTGCCGGGGGGCGGTCAGCTTGCAGCCAGCGCAGACGGCGTGGGCACCAAGATCAAGGTCGCGATCGCCGCGGCCAGGCACCGAGGGATCGGTATCGACATCGTCAACCACTGCGTCAACGACATCGCCTGCCTGGGGGCGCGGCCGTTGTTCTTCCTCGACTACTTCGCCACCGGCAAGCTCGACCCCAACGTCTTCACCCAGCTCGTCGACGGCATGTCCGAGGCGTGCAGGGACGCGAGCTGCGCGTTGCTCGGGGGCGAGACGGCGGAGATGCCCGGCGTCTACGCCCTCGGCGACTACGACCTGGCGGGGTTCATCGTCGGCCTGGTCGACGAGAAGGCGCGCCGGGAGCCGATCGTCGCTGGCGACCTGCTGATCGGCCTTCCGTCGAGTGGGCTGCACACCAACGGCTACTCGCTGGCACGCAAGGTCTTCGAGGGCGCGCCGCTCGATGACGCGCTCGCCGGCGAGCTGCTCGCGCCGCACACGTCCTACCTTCGCGACCTGCAGAACATCCGATGGAAAGGAGCCGCCCACATCACCGGTGGCGGCATCCTGGGCAACCTACCCCGCTGCCTGCCCGAGGGACTTGGCGCGCGATTGCGCAGGCGTGCGTGGCACGAGCCGCCGATCTTCGGGAAGATCCGCAGGCGCGGCCGCCTCTCTGACGACGAGATGTGGGGAACCTTCAACATGGGCCTGGGCATGATCCTCGTGGTCGGCCAGGAGCACCTGCCGCAGGACGCGACCGTCGTCGGCGAGGTAGTAGCAGCGCGCGGTCCAGAACGGGTGACGATCAGCTGAGGCTGGGGGTTTGCGTCTCCGGCGAGGGGACGAACCTCCACAACCTCGTGCGCCTCGGCTTTGACGTCGTGGCTGTGGCGACCAACCGTCCGTCCAGCGGCGGAGCAACATTTGCCCGCGAGCGCGGGATCCCGCTCGCCGAGCTGAGTCAGAGGTCGTTCGCGTCGGCCGAGGAGCGCGACGTGGCCATGCGCGATTTCCTTCTGGGGCACGGAGTCGAGCTCGTGGTCGACGCCGGCTACGACCGCATCCACACTCAGCCATTCCTCGAGGCGTTCGCCGACCGGATCATCAACGTCCACCCCTCGCTCCTGCCCGAGTTCGCGGGCGGGATGGACGCCGTCGAGCAGGCCCTGGCGAGCGGCACCCGGCGCACTGGCGCGACCGTGCACGTCGTGACTGCCGAGCTCGACGCCGGGCCGATCCTCGTCCAGGAGGCCGTCCCGATCCTCGAAGGCGATACGGTGGAGACTCTGCGCCAGCGGGTGCACGAGGCCGAGTACCGGATCCTGCCCCAGGGGATCAGGTTGATGGAGGCGCGACTTGCCGGCAGCTCTACTGTCCGTTAGCGACAAGACCGGTCTCGCGGCCTTTGCGCGCGGGCTGAAGCGCCTCGGCTACGAGCTGTTCGCCACCGGGAGCACCCTCCAGGTGATCCAGGCGGCGGCGCTCGACGTGCGGCCGGTGAGCGACCTGACCGGCTTCCCCGAGATGATGGACGGCCGGATCAAGACCCTCCACCCCGGCGTCCACGCCGGCATCCTGGCCCGCCGCGACCGGCCCGAGCACCTGGCCGCGCTCGCCGACCACGGCCTGCGTGAGATCGACCTTGTGTGCGTGAACCTCTACCCCTTCGTCGACACGGTGCTGCGGCCCGACGTGACGTTCGAGCAGGCGGTGGAGCAGATCGACATCGGGGGGCCGGCGATGATCCGCGCCGCGGCCAAGAACCATCAGTCGGTCGTGGTGGTCGTGCGCCCGCAGCGTTACTCGGAGGTGCTGGCGGCCCTCAACGAGAGGACGCTTGACGACCAGGCGCGCCGTCGCCTGGCGGCCGAGGCGTACGCGCACACGTCCGCGTACGACGCTTGGATCGCCGCCTACCTGCGGCGTGAGGGCGGAAATGGGTTTCCCTCCGAGATCACCATCACGGGACTGCTGGCGCAGCCCCTGAAGTACGGTGAGAACGAGCACCAGAAGGCCGCGTTCTACCGGCTCGGGCCGGACCCGGGCGGGCTCGGCGGCGCGGAGCAGGTGCAGGGCGGCCCGCCGGGGTTCAACAACATCCAGGATGCGTCCGCGGCCTTGCAGCTCGTGATGGACTTCGACCAGCCGGCATGCGCCATCGTCAAGCACATGAACCCGTGCGGGCTGGCTGTGGCGGATGAGCTTGCCACGGCGTATCGCAAGGCTTACGAGGCGGACAAGGTGTCAGCCTTCGGCGGCGTCGTCGCCGTCAACCGGCCGCTCGACCGCGCCACCACGGAGCTGATCGTGCAGATCGTCACCCACGTCGTGATCGCGCCGGAGGTGATGGACGAGGCGCGCGACGTGCTCGCGCGGCGCAAGACCATGGTGGTGCTCGCCGCCGAGCCGGCGCGCGAGGGATTGTTCGACTACGACGTGCGGTCCGTCCCGGGCGGGCTTCTCGTCCAGGATTGGGACCGTGCGCGCTTCGACCGCGCGTCGTGCAAGACGGTCACGCGTCGCGAGCCGACCGAAGAAGAGTGGGCTCAGCTCCGCCTCGCCTGGACCGCGGTCAAGCACGTCAAGTCCAATGCGATCGTCCTTTTCCGGGATGGGGCTGCCGTCGGCGTCGGCGCCGGGCAGATGTCACGCGTCGAGGCGGTGCAGCTCGCGGTGAACCGGGCGGGCGGTCGAGCCAGGGGCGCGGTGCTGGCCTCGGATGCCTTCTTTCCGTTTCCGGACGGCCTGGAGCTGGGCGTCCGCGCCGGCGTCACGGCGGTGGTTCAGCCAGGTGGCTCGATGAGGGACGCCGACGTGGTCGCCGCCGCCGATGCGGCCGGCATCGCCATGGTCGTCACCGGCGTCCGCCACTTCAAGCACTGAGGCATGTCGCGCCGATTCGGTGAGGAGGGCCGCGAGCTTTCCTACGGCACCTACCTGAAAGTGCCGGAGCTGCTGTCCCTCCAGCGGGGCCTCAGCCAGGAGCACGACGAGCTTCTCTTCATCGTCGCCCACCAGGTCTACGAGCTGTGGTTCAAGGTCATCCTCTTCGAGCTCGAGGCGGCGCGCGATCGGATCGCCGCCGACGACGTCTTCTTCGCCCGCCACCACCTGCGCCGGGTAAACGTCATCGAGAGGCTCCTGGTCGAGCAGATCGAGGTCCTGGAGACCATGTCGCCCCAGGACTTCCTCGCCTTTCGCTCCAAGCTCGCGCCCGCCAGCGGATTTCAGTCGGTGCAGTTCCGGGAGATCGAGTTTCTGTCGGGGCTGAAGGAGCCGAAGTACATCGCCCGCCTCGAGGTGAGCGACGAGGAGATGGGCCGCCTGCGCAAGCGCCTGGAGGAGCCGTCGGTAGACGACGCGTTCCAGGCGCTCGTCAAGCGTCGGGGATCGCCCTCGCTGCTCGAGATCTTCCGCGACCGCGAGCGCTACGGCGATCTCTTCGACCTGTGCGAGGCGCTCCTCGACCATGACGAGGCTTTCGCCCACTGGCGCGCGCGGCACGTGCTGATGGTCGAGCGCCAGATCGGGAGCAAGACCGGCACCGGGGGCAGCTCAGGGGCGCAGTACCTGCGGGGGACGCTGGGCAAGCGGTTCTTCCCTGAGCTGTGGGACGTGCGTTCGCAGCTGTGAGTCGAGATCCGTCGAGGCCTTTCTCGGACGAGCCTCTGTTTCCGGGCGAGCGGCCCGAGCACCACATGAAGAAGACGCGCGTGGAGGCGCCGAAGGTCACCTGCGGAACCTGTCGCAAGTTCGACGGCACCGCATGGTGCCGGCACTGGAACTTTCACACCACCGCAGAATCACCGCCGTGCCGCTTCTACACCCGTATCCCACGGTGACCCCCGCCGAGGCTCGGGCGCAGTTCCCGGTCTTCGAGCGGACCGCCTACATGAACGCCGGCTCGGTTGGGCCGCTCTCCCGGCGCACGTTCGAGACGATGCAGGCTGAGGAGGCGGCCGCCCTGACGCGGGGGCGAGGCACGGCAAGCGTGTGGGAGAAGGCTTCCGCAACCGCGACCGCCGCGAGGGAGCGCGTGGCCGCGCTCATCCATGTGCCGGCCGACAGGGTCATCCTCACGACCTCGACCACCGAGGGCTGCAACATCGTCGTGACCGGGTTGCGTCTCACTCCCGACGACGAGGTGATCACCACCGACGCCGAGCATCCTGGTCTGCTGATGCCATTGCTGGCGTCCGGCGCGCATGTGCGCAAGGCGCGGGTCATGGAGCGCCCGGCCTCCGAGGCCCTCGGGGCTGTGCTCGACGAGGTAACTCCGAGGACGAAATTGGTCGCCCTCTCGCACGTGCTGTGGCTCAACGGCCACGTCCTGCCGCTGGCCGACATCAAGCGCGAGACAGGCCTGCCCCTGCTCGTCGACGGGGCGCAGTCCGTCGGCGCCATCGCGGTGGACGCGAGCGTGGCCGACTGGTACACCGTCTCGGGACAGAAGTGGCTGTGCGGTCCCGAGACGACGGGCGCCCTCTACGTCGGGGATGACACGACGCTCCGCCCGCAGATGCAGGGCTCAGCGGCTTCGACGTTCGAGCAGGGCCCCCTCCGCCTCGCGATGACGCACCTGGCGCCCCCCATGGTGGCCGGGATGCTGGCCGCGCTCGAGGAGGTGCCGGAATGGGGGCCCAGCCGCGCCGCGGACATGGTGGCGAAGTGCCGTGCGGCGCTGCTCGAAGCCGGGGTCGAGGTCCGGACCGAGCCCGGTCAGGGAACGCTCGTCTCGTTCCGGACGGCCGGCGAGCCCGCCGACGTGGTCAAGCAGGCCGAAGCCGCAGGGGTGGTCATCCGCAACCTCCCCGATGGCTGGCTTCGGGCCTCGGTCGGCTGGTGGAACGACGAGAGGGACATCGCCCGTCTCGTCGCCTCTCTACAGGACGGGGCTTAGGCGGCTTCCTCGCCCCGTCAGCCGCGTACGAGAGGCAGCACGTAGAAGACGAACACGGCGGCGATCATTGCCGCGTACACGTATAAGCCTGGCCGCTCGAAAAGGCTGCGTCCTGGGTCGGCCGGGGCCTGAACGCCTGTGCCGGCCTCGGGTGCGGCCAGTGTCGCGAGCTTCCGGCGATTGACGAAATTGGCCAGGACGGTCAACGGGGCGACCACAAACGAGAGCAGGCCCAGCCACCCTCGCAGCAGCGTCGCATCCGTCATCTTGCGCCAGGCGTGAAGACCACAGCTGCGGCAGAACGGGCCCTTCAGGTTCTTCGCCGTGAACACCAAGATGTAGCCGTTGTGCTCGAAGATGGTCATCGCGACGGCCGGCGTCGAGCCGCAGAAGCGGCACCGAAGGGCACCGGCGGCAGCAGCGCCGACCGCTCGCCGGGCTGCGTCCGCGGCCTCGGTGGAACTCTTGCCCACGGCCAGCGACTGGAGGGCGGCATCGAGGGCATTGCGGCGGCGCACATCGTCGCCACCGATGTTGGCCGCCACCCACTCCTCCCAAAGGCGGCGGCTGTCCTGGCCCATTGGCTCTGAGGTTACCCCCCTGTGCCTAGGCCGCCTCCTCGAGATGCACGCTCTCGTGCGCCGGTTGCACGGCCGGCGCGCTGCGCAGCACCGCCAGGACGACCGCCAGGGCGGCGGCGACTGCGATCGCGGCCAGGACGTAGGCGAGCTGGAAGGTGCCGGTGCCCTCGGCGCTGGACGTCGAGATCGACGTGATCGACGCCAGACCCAGCGCGCCGCCGACCTGCATCACCACGTTGCTGAAGCCTGACCCGAGGCCGGCGTCAGCCAGCGGCACCTCGGACATCGAGATCACGAGCAGGGGAAGAAAAGACATCCCCGCCCCGGCGCCCAGCAGCACGTACGCCGCCAGCAGGGTCGGCATGTAGCCGGTGCCCCCGTCGACCCCGGACAGGATCGCCAGCGCGGTGATGATCACCGCGAGACCAGCGAGGAGAAGGTTGCGCGGGCCGATACGGGCCATGATCCGCGCCGCCAGCCCCGCCGACATGACCCCGATCGTGAGCGTGGTGGGGAGAAACGCCAGCCCGGTCGCGAACGCGGTGTAGCCATGCACGTTCTGCAGGAAGAGGGCGCCGACGAAGAAGTTCGTGAACATCCCGGCGAACAGCAGCCCGCGCGCCGCGGTCGCGCCCACGAGCGAGCGGATGGAGAAGATGCGCAGCGGGACCAGAGGGTTGCGGAGCCGCGACTCGAGGAGGACGAAGGCGATCAGCAGGGAGACGGCGGCGCGTTCGAAGCCGAGGGTGTGGGTGGAGGTCCAGCCGAAATCGGCCGCGGTCACGATCCCGTAGACGCCGAGCATCAGCGCAGCGGTGATGAGCACTGCCCCGGAGATGTCGACCCCATGACGCAGGCCTAGGCCCTCGTTCTCGCGGATCAGCCAGGCGCCGAGCGCCATCGTCGCGACACCGATCGGCACGTTGATGAAGAAGATCCAGTGCCAGCTGGCCCACTGCGCCAGGGCGCCGCCCGCAAGCAGTCCGAGGGAGCCGCCGCCCGCGATCACGAGCGTGAACACGCTCATCGCCTGGGCGCGCTCGGCCGGCTTCTGGAACTCGGTGACGATGATGGCGATGATCACGCCCGCCGACAGCGAGCCCCCGAGGCCCTGCAGGAAGCGGCCTGCGATCAGGTGGTCGGCGCTCGTGGCGAACCCGCTTCCCACCGAGGCGACGGTGAACAGGAACACGCCCGCCAGGAAGACCTTGCGGCGCCCGATCAGGTCGCCGAGCCTGCCGGCGACCAGCAGGAAGCTCCCGTAGGCGATGAGGTAGGCGTTGACCACCCACGTCAGGCTGGACTGAGAAAAACCAAGGTCGCGCTGCATGAACGGCAGCGCCACGTTGACGATGGTCGAGTCGAGCACGATCATCAGCTGCCCCAGGCAGACGACGACCAGGGCCGCCCAACGCCGTAGATTCGAGTTCATAACCGCCTCCAAGACAACCGAACCGATACGAGGATGATCACTATAACAGGATCATCCCGATCCTTATTGCATGGATTATCTCGGAGTCGGGAATATTTGTATTCGATGATAGAATCGATGAACGTGAAGGACGGCGGGTTCATCTCGCTTCTGACCCAGGTTCACAAAGCCCTCAACCGGCGCACCGGCGAGGAGCTGCTGGGGATGCGGTTCAAGCCCTACATGACGCTCGGCTTCATCCGCGACCACCCCGGCATCACCCAGCAGGAGATCGAGAGCGCCCTGTTCATGGACGCCAACAGCGTGGTCTTGATCCTGAACGAGCTCGAGGCGGCCCAGTTCTCCGTGCGCCGACGCGACCCAAGCGACCGGCGGCGTCACATCGTCGAGATCACCGCGGCCGGCAAGCGGGCTCTGGAGCGCGCGGACAAGGCGCGGGAAAGCCTCGAGGACGAGGTGCTCAAGGACCTCTCGGCCGAGGAGCGCGCCACGCTCCGGCGGCTTCTGGATCGGGTCCTCAGCGGACTTTCCGCGACGCCGGCCTCGCGAAACTGATTCCAGGCGGCCTGCGGGCCGCGGCGACGTCTGATTAAATCGGTGGCGTGGGGGTGCGAGGCTTCGTTCCTCGCGTGGTGGCCGTGGCGCTGATCACCGCCTGCGGCTCAGGCGGATCGGCGAGCTATGAGCAGACCCATTCCGCCTCGCAGATCCTCGCCGACGCGGACCTGGCGACGATCTCGAGCCGTTCCTACCACGTCAGCATCGACGAGACGGCCGAAAGCGGTCCGGCCAGCGCTGAGGTGGATGTCGAGAACGGCAACGTAAACGGCAAGATCATCGAAAGCGGTATCAGGACGAGGATCGCGCACGTCAACGACCAGACGTTCGTCTATGGGTCAGACCTCGCTCAGGTCCTGTACCTCGTCAACCCGCGACTCGGCGACGTGGTCAACTCCAGGGCGCACGACACGTGGGTGCTGGTTCCACCCGAGATGTGGAAGACAGGCTTCAGCACAGCCCTCGATTTCCGGAAGATGAGCTCATGCCTCAAGCGCCTGTCCGGCGTCAGCAAGAAGGGAGCCTCGACCATCTCCGGTCAGGAGGCAGTTGAGCTTGACGACCCGGCGCGGAGTCAGTTTTACATTCAGATTGCTGCGCCTCACAACTACCTGCGTGTGGTGTTCCGGACTTCCCACGGCTGCGCCACCGATGCGACGGCGAGGAGCCAGATGATCACCTGGTCCCAGTACGGCGCGACCTTCCACATCACGGCCCCAACCGGCTACGCCGATCTGAAGGACCTGGGCGCTTCCTAGTTCAAGCGCTCGACGATCATCGCCATTCCCTGACCGCCGCCGACGCACATCGTCTCCAGGCCAAAGGTCTTGTCCCTCTCCCGGAGGCCGTTGAGCAGCGTGCAGAGGATGCGGGCGCCGGTCATGCCGAAAGGATGGCCCAGCGCGATCGCCCCGCCGTGCGGGTTGAGCTTGTCGCCGAACGGGTCGACGCCGATGCCTCGCGCCGAGGGGATGACCTGGGCGGCGAACGCCTCGTTGATCTCGACGATGTCGATGTCGTCGATGCTCATCTTCGCGCGCTTGAGCGCCTGCCTGGACGCGTCGATCGGCCCGAGGCCCATGAACTCCGGCTCCAGGGCCGACAGCCCGGTGGCCACCACCCGCGCGATGGGTTTGATGCCGAGCTCCTTCGCGCGCCGGTCTGACATCACCACCACAGCGGCCGCGCCGTCGTTCAGCGGGCAGGCGTTGCCGGCTGTGACCGTGCCGTTCTCTCGGAATGCGGGCTGCAGCGTGGCCAGGACCTCCATGGTCGTCCCGGGCCGCGGGCCGTCGTCCTTGGTGAAGGTCTGGCCGTTGGGCAGGGGGACGGGGATGATCTCGCGGTCGAAGAAGCCGTCGTCTCGCGCCTTGACCGCGGCGGCCTGGCTCTTGACCGCGTAGCGGTCCTGCTCCTCGCGCGTGATCTTCTCCCGCGCAGCCACGTTCTCCGCCGTCTGGCCCATCGCGATGTAGATGTCGGGATACTCCTCGGTGTTGCCGGGGACGAGCTTCGGGTTGTAGGTGTCCGGAGCGTCGGGGTAGCCGCTGCCGTAGCGGGACACGCACTCGACGCCGACGGATAGAAATGCGTCGCCCTCGCCTGCCTCGATGGCGTGCGCAGCCATGCGCGTGGTCATCAGAGAGGACGAGCAGTAGCGGTTGACGGTGACTCCGGGCACGTCGAGACGGGCAAGGATCGACACCACGCGGCCGATGTTGTGGCCTTGCTCCCCTCCGGGCAGGCCGCAGCCGCAGATGAGGTCCTCGATCTGCGTCGGGTCGAGCTGCGGGACCTTGTCCAGGACCTTGGTCACGACATGTGCCGCCAGGTCGTCCGGCCGGACGTCGACGAGGGAGCCTTTGCGCGCGCGCCCGATCGGCGAGCGGCCATACGCGACGATCACTGCTTCGGTCATGGGACGGTTATACGCCGTTACTGATCTCGGACGGAGACGGAGACGATATAGGCGAAGACTCCGATGAACGCGAGCCCGGCGAGGGCGAACGCCAGCAGAAGGCTCAGGTTGGCCGAGCCCATGACCACGATCGCCAGGATCAACGCCGGCAGGTACAGGAAGCCGACGATGTCGAACATGCGCCGGTCGAGCCAGCGGTAGCGGCGGCCCTCGATGATCAGCTCCCGGGGCAGGCGCTCGTTGACGTCGAGCGGGTGAAAGATCGAGTACATGCTCCTCCGCTCGAGGCTCCGTAGGTCCCTTAGCTCCAGTCGCCGGCGCATGGCTGCTCTGGAAACAGTTTGCCACCGCGGCCGGCTCAGGAGCGAACCAGAAGCGCCTCCCGCGTGAAGAGCCTCAGGGCGGCGTAGAAGCACAGCGCACCCGTGACGAAGAGGCTGAGCGAGGTCACCGCCAGCGCCGCCGGCGCCACCGAGTTGTGGACGATGGCGTCCCTGAGCACGAGCACCGCGTTCAGGATCGGGATCAGGTAGTAGCCGAGGCTGGGGTTGAAGTCGGGGATGAACAGCACGAGCGAGGCGGGGAAGATCGTCACGAAGTACAGCGGCGTCGCGTAGGCCTGGCCCTGGCGAAAGTTCCTCGCCAGCGTGCCGAGCGTGATCGTGATCGACGCGAACGCGCCGGCGAGCAGGACCGCCAGCCACACCATCACGCTCGCGGCGAGCGGCGTGAGGACGATGTGGGTCGGCTGCCCCTGGGCGCCGAACTTGATCTGGCTGAGCGCGACGAGCATGGAGACGATCGCCACCATCGCGCCCGCAAGGCCGACGACGCTGACCGCAAGGATCTTCCCAACCAGAACCTGGCTGCGCGGCGCGGGGGTGAGCAGCAGGCTCTCCAGTGTCTTGCGCTC
>Ga0209470_1001022_pt1 | contig 21452 bp, 15 predicted proteins | sample GraSoiAngelo_125_FD_185882 | JGI IMG/M metagenome (GOLD analysis project Ga0209470, IMG submission 185882) | Grasslands soil microbial communities from the Angelo Coastal Reserve, California, USA - 14_0927_05_40cm (SPAdes) (version 2) | ecosystem: Environmental > Terrestrial > Soil > Grasslands ... | reverse complement strand
ACCCCGGCGCGCACCCCACGATTACGTCGGCGATGGCCGAGGTGTTCACCACCTTCCTCGGCACGAACCAGATCGATCTCGATCTCCATGGGTTCGACCCTGCCGGGCCGCCTGGGAACTTCGACGCCGTGCGGCACTTCGACATGCCTAACGACCTCCGCCAAGATATCATCGACGCCCGACTCTGGGCAGGGTTGCACTACCACTTCTCCGGTGTCGCCGGTGTTGTCATCGGCCGGCAGGTCGCGAACTTCGACCTCAGCCATGCCTTCCAACCTCTCAACGACTAGCGTTGGTCAGCGTAACGAGTCGAATCCACTCTGATCGCAGTTGTAAATCGTCCCAGCGGGTACTCTTCGTAAGAGGCCGCTGGGACGAACTGTCGAAAAATTGCGACGAACTATTTGCTGGCAGCCTTGGCTGCGGCAACGATCTTGTCGAAGCGCTTATCACCGCGCAAAGAATCCCAGCATGGATTGAAGCGGAGATCGCCGCATGTGACTGCATCATGTTCATGTCCCGGAATGGTCGCGACTTTTTCGAGTTGCTCGAGCGCGCGGTCGGGCTCGCCGGTCCACGCGTAAACCAACGCGAGGGTGGTAACCCAGGTTGGACCGTTGAGCGAGTCATTAGCAATCGACTGAATCTCAACCGACTGCCGTGCCTCGCGGATCGCTTCTTCTTTTCGGCCAAGCCCAGCGTCAAGTTTTGCAACGCCCGCGAAGTAGTCCGCATCCTTGGGTTTGTTGCCCTGTTGGGCTTCCATTTTCTCGCGCGCGGCTGCAAACTCATCCATTGCCTTCTGTTTATCGCCGCGCGCGCGCGCAACCTGCGCATACGCCCACTCCGAAGGTCCATCGAAAGCTGAATCCCTCCACTTTTCGGGAGTAGCAGCAATCACCCGATTTGCCGCGCGCTTCAGCACTCCTCGCTCCGCTCCGCCCGAGTGCCGCCGACACACAAGCCCTGGAAGCACAAGTTTACCAAGCCATTCTGGAGCGTCGCCCTGCACAAATGATCCCTCGGTTAGAGGAGATATTGGCCAAGCCTGATCCAGCGTTGGGTTACATCAACGGCCGGCTGCGCTTTTGGTTAGGCTGGGCGCAAGGAGTTGGTGGCGACCATGTCGCCGCCGAGGAAACCTGGCGACAAGCGCGCAGCGAACTAGAATCTTTCCTCAAAGAACAGCCCGAAAATGGTAGGCTCATTGGAGACCTCGCACTCACCAATGCGGGTCTCGGTAACAAGGCCGCCGCATTAGCTCTGGCCGAACGGGCCATAGCCGCAATCCCAATCGAGAAAGACGCTGTGTTTGGTTCCTTTCCAATCGAGATCCTCGTTCGGGTGGCTGCGCAGATGGGAGAGCCCAACCGCGCCATCGCCGCTTTGCAGAAACTATTCTCGATACCAGCCTATGGGGCGCTGGCTGAAAATATATCGCTCACTCCTGCGGTACTTCGGCTCGATCCCATGTTCGACCCGCTACGCGGCGATCCGCGCTTCCAAAAGCTCGCCACCTTGCCTGCGCCGAAGTAAACTTCACCAGTATAAGACAATTAAAATATAGTTCACAGTGGCAACGCGCGCCGCAGTGAATCTTAAGACAACTCCTGTACCACGCGGAGCTTCGACCGCTTCTCAGACGCGCTCAAGGAGGTCATCGATGCCCGCGTGTGGGCAGGCATCCATTTCCGCATCACCGACACGCAGGGAGCGGTGCTCGGCAATAAGGTCGCCCAATACATGAGTAAGCACTACTTCCAGCCGGTTCAGTGACATCGAGCGGCGAAGGGCCGCAACCCGCGGCCTCTCGCCGCGCCGACTCGCGATTGCACGATTTGTCGGCAGGATGTCCCGCGGACTGCGCGACAAGCCGCGTCCGCTCAGCCGCTGAGCCGCACGAGTATTGCTATCTTCATAACAGGGTGAATAGTGTTATCTTCGCAACAGCGGTGAACGCTCAAGACAGGCCCGCGGAACCGACCCCCGATCTCCCGCTCGAGATCGCACACCTCTTGTTAATCGACGTGACGGGTTATTCCAAGCTGGTAGTCGATGACCAGATCGAGCTGCTGCAGGAACTGAATCAAATCGTGCGAAGCACCGAATGTTTTCGGACGGCTGAAAAGACTGGGAAACTGATTCGAGTGCCGACCGGAGACGGGATGGCGCTCCTGTTTTTCCACAGTCCGGAAGAGCCAGTGCGATGTGCGCTCGAGATTAGCGAGATGTTGCGATCCCGCGACTGCGGGACGCAGATCCAGCTGCGGATGGGAGTTCACAGCGGCCCAGTCAATCGAGTCCCCGATGTTAATGACAAAACGAACATAGCGGGATCCGGAATGAATGTAGCGCAACGGGTATTGGATTGCGGCGATGCCGGCCACATTCTTTTGTCGGCGCATGTGGCCGAGGATTTAGCACAATACCGGCACTGGCAGCCGTACCTACACGATCTGGGCGAGTGCGAGGTGAAGCACGGTCTGCGCCTACACTTGTTTAACCTTTATAAAGATAATCTTGGCAATCCACACCTTCCGGACAAACTCAAGCGAAGAAGATGGAAGCAGGACTCCGTTCCGGTTCGCGCAGTTAGCCAGCCTAGGTTCCCAAAGTTCCTGCTGTCAGTTGCTTTAGCCGGATCGGCTCTTGCTCTAGTAATTAGTTCTTTGATCTTTTTTCATAAGACCTCATCGCGGGCGGTTACGTCGACCGTTCCCCCAGCGCCAACCAACAGTGTAACTATTCCCGAGAAGAGTGTCGCCGTTCTTCCCTTCGAAAACCTGAGCGAAGACAAAACCAATGCGTATTTTGCAGAGGGCATTCAGGCTGAGATTCTGACGCGCTTATCGAAGATCGCCGATCTGAAGGTGATCTCGCGTACATCCACCGAGAATTACAAGAGCGCGCCGGAAAACCTGCCGGAGATCGCCAGGCAACTTGGCGTCGCCTACATCCTGGAAGGAAGAGTTCAGAAAAGCGGTGACGCCGTGCGCGTGACCGTCCAGCTGATCAAAGCGGCCAATGATTCCCATCTTTGGGCCGATACGTTTGATCGCAAACTGACCGACATCTTTTCGGTTGAGAGTGAAGTAGCCAAAGCCATCGCCGACCAGTTACGAGCGAAACTCACCGGTCAGGAAGAGCAACTCATCGCCGCGAAATCGACAGACAGCCCCGAGGCTTACGACGCCTACCTGCGTGGCCTGGCTTTTTCACTCAAAGCCGGAACCTCAGCCGCCAACTCTCTTGGCGCGCAGAAACATTTCAGAGAGGCTGTGCGGTTGGACCCGAATTTCGCCCTTGCCTGGGCGCTGCTGTCATATACGGATGCGGTCGGCTACCTCTTAACCACTCTTCAACCAACGATTGCCCTTCGGGAAGAGGCCCGGCAGGCAGCCGAAACTGCGCTCACTCTTCAGCCCAATCTCGGCGAGGCCGTGTTGGCCAAGGGCTATTATCACTACTCTTGTCTAAAGGACTACGACACCGCGGTGGGCTACTTTGAGCAAGCACAACCGCTTCTGCCCAATAGCAGCCAGATTTCTGAGTCACTGGCCTATGTCACCCGCAGGCAAGGCCAGTGGGACCGGAGCGAAGCCTACTTCAACGAAGCCGAGCGGCTCGACCCGCGCAATGTTAACCTACTCTTCCAGCACGCGCTTTCCTACATCAACCTTCGTCGTTTCCCCGAGGCGCTGCGAAAGCTCGATCAGGTTCTCAATATTACACCGGACGATGTGGATACGCTCACTACGAAGGCGGGTATTGCACAAGCCGGGGGCGATCTTCCGGAGGCCGCTGCAGAGCTCGCTCCGCTCCACCCGACTGCCGACAACGCCTACGCGTTGGAAACCCAAGCTTACCAAGGGATCCTGGAGCGCCGCCCTGCACCAGTCATCCGTAGGCTCAAGGAAATACTGGCCAAGCCTGATCCAGCGCTGGGTTATATCAACGGCGAACTGCGCGTTTGGTTAGGCTGGGCGCAAGAAGTCGCCGGCGACCATGCCGCAGCCCAGGTAAGTTGGCGACAGGCGCGTAGCGAACTGGAATCTTTCTTTAAAGAACAACCAGAGAACTATGTCCTCATTGGGGATCTCGCGCTGACCAGTATGGGCCTTGGTGACAAAGCCGCGGCGTTCGCGCTCATCGAGAAGGCCATGGCCGCGGTCCCGATTGAGAAAGACGCTCTAGATGGTCCCATTCCGCTCGATATCCTTGCGCGCGTGGCCGCGAAAATGGGCGAACCCGACCGTGCTGTAGACGCGTTGCAGAAACTGCTCTCGATACCGTACGCAAGCACGTTTGCGGCAAACGTGCCGCTTACTCCTGCCCTGCTTCGGCTCGATCCGATGTTCGATCCCCTGCGCAATGATCCGCGCTTCCGGAAACTCGTCGGCTCGCCCACACCGAAGTAGGAGACGACTTACCAACGAAACGAGTGTTGCTCTCGGCAGGGGCATAATCCTGCTTTGTGCCCTTGCAGGCGAGATCGTTGCTCCAATGTGCGCAGTGACGAACACAGCAGCCAAGGCAAAAATTGCTCAGCATAGCATAAGAGCGCTGCGGACGGTTTTGTCCCTCGGATCTGGGCTGTTCGCTCTCGACCGTGAGCAACAGCATTGGTAAGTTTCACAAAAGGGTGAACGCCCAAGACACATCCGCGGAGATAGGGCCCGATCTCCCGCTCGAGATCGCACACCTCTTGTTAATCGACGTGACGGGTTATTCCAAACTGGTGGTCGATGACCAGATCGAGCTGCTGCAGGAACTGAATCAAATCGTGCGAAGCACCGAATGTTTTCGGACGGCTGAAAAGACTGGGAAACTGATTCGAGTGCCGACCGGAGACGGGATGGCGCTCCTGTTTTTCCAGAGTCCGGAAGAGCCAGTGCGATGTGCGCTCGAGATCAGCAAGACGTTGCAGGAGCATCCGCAGATCCAGTTGCGGATGGGAGTTCACAGCGGCCCGGTCAATCGAGTTCGCGATGTTAACGACAAAACAAACTTCGCCGGATCAGGAATGAATGTAGCGCAGCGGGTACTCGATTGCGGCGATGCCGGCCACATTCTTTTATCCAAGCATGTGGCCGAGGATTTAGCACAATACCGGCACTGGCAGCCGTACCTACACGATCTGGGCGAGTGCGAGGTGAAACACGGTCTCCGCCTGCACTTGTTTAACCTTTACAAAGATAACCTTGGCAATCCACACCTTCCGGACAAACTCAAGCGAAGAAGATGGAAGCGGGACGCCGTTCCAGTTCGCCCAGTTAGCCAGCCTCGGTTCCCAAAGTTGCTGCTGTCAGTTGCTTTAGCCGGCTCGGCCCTTGCTTTGACAATTAGTGCCTTGATCTTTTTCCATAAGACCCCATCGCGGGCGATTACATCGGCCGTTCCCCCATCCGTAACGAGCAATGGGTCATTTCCTATCCCTGAGAAGAGTGTCGCCGTTCTCCCGTTCGATAATTTGAGCAAGGAAAAAGAGAACCTGTACTTCGCAGATGGCGTCCAAGATGAAATTCTGACCGATCTCGCCAGGGTCGCCGACCTGAAAGTGATCAGCCGCACATCGACGATGCAATATAAGACCGGCGCTCCACGCAACCTGCGCGAAATTGGCCAGCAACTCGGAGTAACGCATGTAGTGGAAGGAAGCGTGCAGCGTGCTGCCAATCGCGTGCGTGTCAACGCACAGCTGATCGATGCACGAAGCGACCAGCAACTCTGGGCGCAAACTTATGACCGCGACCTTGCCGATGTATTCGCGATTCAAAGTGAGATCGCAACCGCAATCGCTCGTCAATTGCAGGCGAAGCTTTCGCCACGCGAAAAGAATGCGATTGAGCAAAGCCCGACAGATGACATTGCCGCGTTCGATCTTTACACTCGCGCCAAAAATGTTCTGGCGATCAGGAACGCAAGAACAAATTTGCTGGAGGCTGCCGATCTACTGAACCAGGCGGTCGCGCGTGACGCATCATTTTTCAAAGCGTATTGCCTGCTTGCTCACACTCATGACCGCCTTTACTTCCTTGGCTACCACCATACTCCTGCCCGCCTTGCCTTGGCGGAAGCGGCTGTGCAAGCGGCGTTTCGTCTCCGTCCTAATTCGGGCGAAGCACACCTCGCTCGTGCGCAAAATCTTTATCGGGGATACCTCGATTACGACGGCGCTCTGGCCGAATTAGAAGTTGCTGCCGAGACCCTGCCGAATGATGCCGGTGTTTTCGAGCTAAAAGGTTACATCCTGCGTCGCCAGGGCAAACAAGAAGAGGCAGTGCGCAGTCTTGAGCGCGCGATCGATCTCGACCCGCGCAACACTTTTACGCTTCAGCAGATTGCGCTCAGTTATCATCATCTCCGGCGATTCGCCGAAGAGAAATCAGTATTGGACCGCGCGTTGTCCATCGACCCAGATAATGTCGATACCAAAATAGCGCGTGCGTTCGTGGAATTCGATTGGAAAGCCGATACCCGCCCGTTGCATCAAATGCTTGATTCAATCCGGGCCGCAAACCCCGCCGCCACGCAGGGTATCCCCGAGGCATGGCTGACTTGCGCACTCGCCGAGCGCGACGCGGTTGCCGCAAAAAATGCCGTGATCGCAGCAGGTGAAAATCCGCCCCTGATCGATGAAGCCGTTAATTTCAGCCGGCCGTTCATAGAAGGCGTTATTGCTCGCATGACGAAAGACAGTGAGAAAGCTCGCGCAGCTTTCACCTCAGCGCGCGCGGAGCAGGAGAAGATTATTCAAGCTCAGCCAAGCTACGGTCCCCCGCTGTGCGTGCTTGGCTTAATCGACGCTGGCCTCGGGCGAAAAGAGGAAGCATTGCGCGAAGGCCGGCGTGCGGTCGAGCTTCTTCCCGTGGAAAAAGATCCAATTAATGGCGTGGCCATGACCAAGTATTTGGCAATGATCGCCGCTTGGGTTGACGACAAGGATCTCGCCTGCGAACAGCTTGCTGTGGCCGTCCGTCCTCCGAGCCGGCTCACCTATGGCCAATTAAAACTGCTGCCGTTTTGGGATCCTTTGCGCGGCGACCCGTGCTTTGAAAAAATCGTCGCCTCTCTCGCACCGAAATAGGCGGCGTCCGTTGAAATTGCCAGCGCAGTCCGGATTGGGATTCATGCCGATAAATCTAACTACGGAGGACGCGGAGAACGGAGAACACAGAGGTTGAAACTAATCTTCTCCGTGACCTCTGTGTTCTCTGTGGTTAAATACATTCATGGCTTTCCGGACTTATAAGAACACCGACCTTAAGGTAAGCGAAGTCGGGTTCGGTTTGTGGACGATTTCTACCGGCTGGTGGGGAAACTTCACCGAGGACGAGGCGATCGCGTTGATGCGCAAGGCGTTCGATCTCGGTGTGACTTTGTTCGATGCAGCTGACACTTACGGGAACGGCTTAAGCGAAGAGTTGATCGCGAAAGCGTTTCCGAACCAGCGGGACGAAATCGTGATCGCGACCAAGGTCGGCTACGATTTTGTCCGCCACGGCGAAGCACGCGGACGCGGGCAGCGAGAAATTCCGCAGGATTTTTCTCCGGATGCGATTACTCGCGCGACAGACGCAGCGCTGAACCGATTGAAGACGGATCGGATCGATCTGCTCCAGCTGCACAACATTCGGATGGAGCAAGTCTATGACGACGCGCTCTGGACGACGCTGGAGAAATTAAAGAGCGAAGGAAAAGTTCGGTATTACGGCATCGCCCTGGGACCGGCGATTGGCTGGCTGTACGAGGGAATGAATTGCATTCGCGAGCGCGACATCACGAGCGTGCAGCATATCTACAACATGCTGGAGCAACATCCCGGACGCACCTTTCACCAAGCCGCAACCGACGCACGCAGAGATACAATGTTTCTCATTCGCGTGACGCATTCGTCCGGAATGCTCGAGGGCAAATACACTGCCGAGACTACTTTTCCGCCGACGGACCATCGCAGCCATCGACCGCGCAGTTGGCTGTTGAACGGAATTAAAAAGGTCGAGCAATTGCGGTTCCTCGAAAATTCCGAGCGCACGCTCGGGCAAGCGGCATTGCAATGGCTGCTTGCGGACGACCGCGTGGCTTCAACCCTGCCGAACATTTACAACGAAGAACAGCTCGTTGAATTCGCCAAGGCGCCCGAGTGTCCGCCGCTCACCGCCGACGACATGGCGAAGATTGATGAACTCTATTCCGACAACTTTGGCATCGAAGACGAACCGGCAAAGTTCAAGGGGACAATGGAGCTGCCCAAGGAAACCGCGGCGGCCTAGACACGAATTGCACTAATTCACACGGATTAACCCGAAGTGGGTCGAATGAAAGGTTGTGAGATTCGTGCCAATTCGGTTAATTCGTGTATTTAATCTGACTCGTCTTCTTCCTCCACCGGTTCGGCACGGCGGACTTCGGGTTCTTCGCGAGCGCGCCGCTGCTGATGACTTACTACCTTTTCACCCTGGTAAATGTCCTTGAACACATCTGCGATCATGGGCGCAGCAGCCGAACCCCCGTGGACTTTGCTACCGACGTCGCCTTCGTAAACAGCCGCAAACGCATATCGCGGCTGGTCGGATGGCAAAAATCCGGAGAACCAGGCTGCGGTGCGCTCTTTGTGTTTTGGTCCCCATTGAGCAGTGCCTGTTTTTCCAGCGATTTCAACATTATCAAGGCTGGCCTGGTGCGCGGTGCCGCCCCCGCCATTCACGACATCAATCATTCCGGTGCGCAGTTGGTCGAGGGTCTCGGATGAAAAGTCGAGTGTGCGTTTGGCGCGTACCTGGTACGCGGTCGCAATTTGGCCATCGAATGTCTGCACCTGTTGAACGAGTCGCGTTTGATATAACGTTCCGCCGTTTGCGACGACACCCATCGCTTGAGCCATTTGTAGCGGAGTAACCTGGATGTCTCCCTGGCCGATCGACATGTTCGCGATATCGCCATTGAGCAGTTTGCGGCCGTGGGTTGCCTTCATGTATTGATCGGTCGGAATGCGGCCTTCCGCCTCGCCACGCAACGGGATTCCGCACTTCGCGCCAAAACCCAGTTTTAACGCCCAGTCGATGATCGGCGCAGAGCCGGTCTTGATGCCCACCTGATAAAACCAGGTGTCGCACGATTCGGTGAGCGCCTGCACGAAGTTTAGCGCGCCGCGATTGCTTTTTTTCCAGTTGTGGAAGGTGACGTTGCCAATCTGAATTGCCGGCACGCATTCGTATTGGTCCTCGGCATAAACGGCGTGGCTTTCCAGTGCAGCAATGCCCACCGCAATTTTAAAGGTTGATCCAGGCGGATAAGACGAACGATACGCTCGTGGCAAAAGCGGTATGTCCGGATCGTCTTGCAACGCCTTGAATTGCTCGGCCGAAATCGATGGCACGAACAAATTGGGATCGTACGTCGGCCAGGATGCCAAGGCGAGAATGTCGCCGTTGTTGGGATCGATAATCACCATCGCGCCACGTTTTGCTTTTGCTTCCAGCGCCTTTTCCGCCAGTTGCTGAAGGTGCAAATCAAGAGTGGTGACCACGTTGTATCCAGGCTCAGGCGGGGTGATGAGTTTCTCGGAAGTTTTCCGGCCGTCCTTGTCGAAAGTGAGTTTGTATTCGCCGTGCTTGCCTGTGAGCATCCCATTGAAGGTTTGCTCCAGTCCTTCGCGTCCCTCCGTTTCCGGCCAGACCGTTTCGTGATTGTCGACAATGCCGTCGGGATTTCGCCCGGTCTTGCCCGTGTATCCAATAATCTGACCGGCAAGTTTTCCGTTCGGATAAATCCTCACATAAACAGGCCTCAGCGTCATGCCAGCCGGTAACTGATCTTTTATCTTTTCATATTCCTGCTGGCTCAGATTCTGCGCGATCTCCAGCGGCATGATTCCCCGATTGCGATAGTGACGAAGGATCGCCTCATCAGAAATCCGAAGCTTGCGGCCAATCAAGTCGCTTGCCTTGCCTATTTTTTCCCTGGTGAAGCTAAGCGCCTGCGCATCGGAAAAATCAGGAGGAGTTGGGAAATTGACGACGAGGTTGTAACTGAGCCGATTTTGCGCGAGCGGCGCGCCGTTGCGGTCCGTGATCTGTCCACGTGGAGCTGGAACATCGAGAATGTACGTGCGCGCCAGCTTTTGAGTCTCGAACGTCGGGATGATTGTTTCTTCTTCCGGCGAAGCACTTGGACTCGGCGCAGGCGTCGGCATTAGCGTTTGTGCGCGTGTTGTCGCTGACAGCGCAAAGATCGACAATGCGATCGAGAGATCCCTTACAGCTAACCAAATTGACTTCATTCGAAAAAATCTGCGTTAACTTCCCCAAGAACACTCACACTGCCATCCCGAGCGAAGTCGAGGGATCTCGTGACACTGCCCTCAGGTCGTTCCGCGGGATTCCTCGACTCCGCCTCGCTTCACTCGGAATGACGGCGACTTTCGGCAACATTGCACCTAAATCAATGGCTTTGCAGAAATCGCTGCAACTCTTCGGCCAGCTTTCGGCCAATCCCTTCAGTCGCAGCAATCTCCTCAACGCTTGCCTTCCGGAGACGATTCACCGACCCAAATCGCCGAAGCAACAAATTCTTCCGGTTCTGGCTTATACCCGGGCAATCATCGAGAATGCTCTCTTCGATTCGTTTTTTCATGAGCAGCTGATGGTACGCGTTTGCAAACCGATGGGCTTCGTCGCGAATGCGCTGAAGCAACCGCAAAGCAGCTGAATCCATTGGAAGTCGCAACGGTAACGCCCGGCCCGGCCGGTAAATCTCCTCTCGTTCTTTTGCCAGGCCGATGATGGGAAGGTCGTGCACGCCTAATCGCTGCAATTCACGGCACGCGGCGGAAAGCTGGCCTTTTCCGCCATCGACAATGATTAGGTCGGGAAGCCTGATGTAGCACGAGCCTCCGGCTTGCGAGTCCTTTTCAGCTGCAAGCGAGACGCATGCGCTACCCTGCAGCCGTCGGGCGGCATCAAACGCGTTCTCTTGAGAGAATTCCGCAGCATCGAGATTTGCCTCCCGCGCCTCGAGCAAGATCCGGGAATAGCGCCGCCGGACTACCTCAGCCACGCTGGCAAAGTCGTCCTGCCCTTCAACGGTGCGCACGCGATAGCGCCGATAATTGTTCTTGTCCGGCACGCCATCCCGAAAACAAACCATCGACGCAACGACGTGTGTGGTGGAAATGTTCGAGATATCGAAGCACTCCATCACACGCGGGGCATCTGGCAGTCGCAACGCATCCGCCAACGCCTGCACGTCCGCCATGGGATCAATTGCGCTGGGTAAGCTACCGCGGGTAAATCGACGCGTCGGCCTTGTCGTGCTACGCAAATCGTCAACCATGTTGCGAAGTTCGGCCGCCTTCTCGAAGTCCATTTTCTCCGCCGCTTTATGCATTTCGCTTTCCAGCGTCGAGATCATCTCCCGCGAATGTCCCTCCAGAAAATCGCACGCCTGCGCGACGCGCTCGCGGTATTGCTCCGCGTTAATTTCGCTCAAGCGGACCGGTAATTGATAGGTCGAGGATTTCAATTCCCGCTCGGTAGGTGCGCCCCGGCCAAAGGTGAGCACTCCAAATTTTTTGCGCATGAAATTCAACGTCTGCCGCAGCGCGCCGGCGTGCGCGTACGGGCCAAAGTAACGGCTGCCATCATCCTTTTTGAATCGGGCCAGCCGAAAACGCGGCCATTCCTCCGACATATCGACCCTGACGACGAGGAACCGTTTGTCGTCACGGAAGGAAACGTTGTAACGCGGCCGGTATTCCTTGATCAGCTTGCCTTCAAGCAAAACCGATTCCGCATCGCTGCGAACGGTATGCGTCTCAAAATCCCACGTCGCCTCCAGCATGGCGCGCGTTTTCAAATCGGCCTGGGCAAGTTTAGACGGCAGGAAGTATGAACTTACCCGTTTGCGCAGGTCGCGCGCCTTACCCACATAGATCACGCGATTGAACCGGTCGCGCATCAAGTACACGCCAGGTTTGTGCGGCACTTCGTGCACTTTCTTTTGCAAATCCGGTTTCTGTTTTCTCGATGCAGCCATGCGGCTGCAAATTTACGCAAGAAGGAGACAGCGCGAAACTGGCCGCTTTTCTGCTCCGGGCTATGTCTCCGCTGAGGACAGCGGACGCTACAACACATTGACACTGTAGCGTGCGCTGTCTCAGCGCATCTGGTCCTCCGGTCTAAGGCGATTACATCCGCGTTACGGCCTCGTCGTTGTAGTGGTGGTCGTTTCCTCGCGCTTGATAATCGTGGCAGGCTGGGTCAGCACAACTTTCCGCACCACAACCCGGTCGCCCACAGTTGAATAATAGATGGTCGCCGGCAGGTCTGGACGAATGGCCGACCAATTTACAATCCGACCTCCCGGGTCTACGACGGTCGTGTCCTTCGTGTAGTAGTAACGGACGGGTGCCGCATTCGCCGCTGTTCGGAATGTAAAGTAATCCGAATCCGGCGTGTAGGTCACGATATTGCCCACAGAGCTGGTCGTTGTCTGCTGAGTTGTGGTCGTGCCTGTCACAGGATCGGTGGTAGTCGTCGTTGTTGTCTGCTGCGCGATTGCTAATCCAATGGCAGCTGAGTAGATCGCTACTGCTGCTAAGATTTTCTTCAATCCGGTTTGTTTCATGTTTGTCCCTCTGCTTTCATTAAACGGATGTTCTCCATCATGTATGTCCCCGGCGCCTCAACACCGGAGTTTTTTCAGGTACGCCTTGGTTTCGTAACTTCGACCTCGTGTGGTCGCCTCCAAGTGGGTAATCGACCTTGTAGCCACGGCGCTGTGTCGCCGTGTTGCCCAAGTCAATGTCGCCAGAGCGCCTCGACACAGCGAGGCGGCTACACCATCTGTGAATAGCTCTTAGAGTAGTGTGATCTTTATGCAGGCTTTACCGGGTTTCCGTGATTTCCTTCCCGAGGACTACGCAAAGCGCAATTACATCTTTGCGTGCTGGCGTGAAGTGGCCCGGCGCTACGGTTTTGTTGAATGGGAAGGTCCTCCACTGGAGTCGACCGAGCTGTACAAAAAGAAGAGCGGGGCCGAAATCGTCGATCAACTTTTTAATTTTACTGACAAGGGGGAACGCGAAGTCGCTCTGCGGCCAGAGCTGACGCCAACGCTCGCTCGCGTGGTCGCGGCACACGAACGCCAGTTTAAAAAACCGCTCAAATGGTTTTCGCTCGGCCAGTTCTTCCGGTACGAGAAACAACAGCGGGGCCGCTTGCGCGAACATTTTCAGCTCAATTGCGATATCATCGGCGAATCGGATCTCGCGGCAGATATCGAGCTGGTTGCGCTTTGCATCGATGTCCTGCGTGCGTTCGGATTCACGGAAAAAGATTTCGTCGTCCGAATCAGCGACCGCGAGTTTTGGACAGATTTTCTGCACGAAAAAAATGTGCCGGCAGAACGCTGGGACGAACTCCTGCAGGCCATTGACAAATTCGGGCGCGAGCCGCGCGAGAAGACCGCCGAAAAGCTGGGCGACCTCGCCGAGCCTGTCTTTGCGACTCTAAAAAGCGGCGGAAAAAGTCAGAAGCTCAGCAAATTGTTAGATGCTCTGCGCGGACGCGGACTGGCGGATTTCGTGGCGATCGATATCGGGATTGTTCGCGGGCTCGCCTATTATACCGGCATCGTGTTTGAGGTGTTCGACCGCGCCGGAAAATTTCGCGCCATCGCCGGCGGTGGTCGATACGACAACTTGGTCGCGCAACTTAGCAACGGCACCGTCTCAATGCCTGCGCTCGGTTTCGCGATGGGCGACGTCGTCCTCGGCGAATTGATCAACGAAATCCCACTCGCTCGTGAAGCGATGGAGAAAGCAATTACGAACGACGCGAAAATCGACATCTACATTGTGATCGCGAAAGAAGAACGCCGTGCCGACGCGCTAAAACAAATTCAGCACCTCCGCGACGCCGGCTACCGCGTTGATTACCCGCTGACGAGCGAAAAGGTCGGCAAGCAATTCCAAACCGCCGAGCAGCTCGGCGCCCGTGTTGCGGTGTTGTTCGGCGACGAATGGCCACAACTTAAAATAAAAGACATGACCACCGGCGAGCAGCAGCTCGTCACAAAAGACAACTTCACAACACGCATTGAATCTATCCTGCGCTAGGCCGCGCAGCTCTGGGGAGCACAGGCTGGCAGCCTGTGCTCCCCAGAACGTAATCGCTTGCGCGATTTTTCACTTCGCACAGAATGAGACGCTACTTTTTTGCATCGCATGTACCGCACGCACAATTGCAATTCACTTCGCAAGACAGACATCGGCAAGGAGGTCACGCTTGCCGGATGGGTGAATGTCACGCGCGATCACGGCGGGGTGATTTTCATTGACCTGCGCGATCGTGAGGGATTGACCCAGGTTGTTTTTCGGCCTGAGGAAAATGCGCAGCTTGCGAAGCAGGCGCATACATTGCGAAGCGAAGACGTAATTCAAGTTTCGGGTCGCGTTGCTGCGCGCCTACCGGGCACAGAAAATCCGAACCTCGCCACAGGCGATATCGAAATCATTCCGAGCGATCTGAAAATTCTGAATCGGGCTAACACACTGCCGTTCCCGATTGACGCTGAGCCCCAGAATGAAGATTTGCGATTGACGCGCCGGTATTTCGATCTCCGTCGGCCACGTCTCGCACGCAATCTGCGGCTGCGTCATCGGGTTGCGAAGGCGACGCGCGATTACCTCGACAGCCGGGGATATGTGGAAGTGGAAACGCCAATCCTTTCCAAAAGCACGCCGGAAGGCGCACGCGATTTTTTGGTGCCGAGCCGCGTCACCCCCGGAAAGTTTTACGCGCTGCCGCAGGCGCCACAGCAATACAAACAACTGCTCATGGTAGCCGGCGTGGAGAAATATTTTCAGATCGCCAAATGTTTTCGTGACGAGGATTTGCGCGCGGACCGGCAACCGGAGTTTACCCAGATAGATATTGAAGCGTCGTTCGTAACGCCCGACGACATTTTCGAGGTTACTGAAGGAATGTTGGCGGCAATTTTCGAGGCTGCGCATAACATCGAGATCAAAACGCCTTTTGATCGCCTTACTTATCGCGAGGCGGTTAGCAGATACGGCAGCGATAAGCCCGACCGCCGTTTTGGAATGGAACTGGTCGATCTAGGCGAAGTCTTCTGCGAAAGCAGTTTCAAAGTTTTTCGTAACGCGCTCGATGCAGGCGGCGTGGTGAAAGCGATCAACGCGAAAGGCTTTGCCGGAATCACGATTGGCCAAGCCGATGAATTAACTGAGATCGCAAAGCTGTACCGCGCGAAGGGACTGGCCTTTATTAAAATCGAGAACGGCGAATGGAAATCGCCCATCGTGAAATTCTTCTCGGAGGTCGAAAAGCAGGCGTTGCGATCGAAACTTAATATTGAAGAAGGTGATTGCGTTTTCTTCGGCGCAGACAAATGGGAAATAGCATGTGAAGTGCTTGGCCGGCTGCGGCTGCGCATCGCTGAAATCCAGGATTTGCACGGTAGTGCGCGACCTCAGGGCGCGCCGGAATGGGATTTCCTTTGGGTAACAGATTTTCCGCTCTTCGAATGGAGCCCGGAGGAAAACAAGTGGAACGCGATGCATCATCCGTTCACCCGCCCGAAAGCGGAGGACATGCCGCTATTTGAAGCGAAGATATTCCCGGATGTTCGTGCCCAGGCGTACGACGTAGTGCTAAACGGCGTCGAGATCGGCGGCGGAAGCATCCGGATTTACGAGCCGGAGCTGCAGGAAAAAATGTTCGAAGCACTCGGCATCCGGCCGGAAGGTCAGCAATCTCAATTCGGGCATTTGCTCCGAGCGCTGCGGCTCGGCGCGCCGCCGCACGGCGGGATCGCGCTCGGCCTCGATCGGCTCGTCATGCTGATCTGCGGCGAACAAAGCATTCGTGACGTCATCGCATTCCCAAAAAACAATCGCAGCATGGATCTGATGACGAATTCACCAAGCGAAGTCGATCCCCGTCAGTTGCGCGACTTGGGAATCAAACTGGCGAACGACAAAAGGGTGTCCTGAGGCTTGCGCGTCCGATCTCGATTGGATCCTCGTGCACCGTGAGCCCCGGCGCTGATCAACTTCAATAACCCAGGGCCGCTTTTCGCTCGGTCGCGGTAGGCAGAGGGTCTTTGCGGGCTGTGATTGCCTCCCCCCCAGCTTCCTTGATCTGCTTCGACTGGACGTCATTGAACTCGACGTCCTTTGCGAATTCCGGAGGAAGATCCATGTCGGCATAGATGGCATGCACGGGACATACCTCTACACATGCCATGCAATCGATGCATTCATCAGGATGAATGACCACCTGGTTGTCCATTTCGTAGAAGCACGCGACCGGGCAGACTTCTACACAGTCGGTGAACTTACATCCGTTACATTTTTCGGTGACGATATGGGCCATGGGATTTGGAATTGTTGAGAGTTGCGTAAAAAAGACTGCCGTTACGAGTAATTAGTGACCCATCGCGAGTCAAATTCCTCCTTTAACGCCAGCGTTAAGCGACACCAGGGTGATGCTCGCGTCCACTCTTGAAGAGAATCGCCACGGAAAAGGTGACAATGGTCCCGAAGCAGATCCACCAGGGAAATTCCATTACGGGTAGCCAGCTCGGTTGGGCATAAAGCTTGCCGCCGAAGATTCCGGCGATCTTGTCGGGCAAACCGCTCAGGATCGCGACAACGATGAACCCGATGAGCATTGCTATAAGGTTGCCGAAATCGTTGCCGCGCCGCTTGGTGAAAATTCCGCAGAGAAAAACACCGAGCAGGGATCCGTAAGTGTAACCGAAAATTCCGAGCACGATCGGAATGATCCGCACGTTAGGATGAACAATGACGAGATAGGAAGTTGTCGAAGCGACAACGATCATCAGGAGAGAGAACCAGACCGTGGCCCAACGCACTGCGCGCAAACTTTGTTCCGGCGTCGATGCTGGATTGATGTACGGCTCGTACCAATCGCGGGTAAAACTCGTGGCCAGCGCGTTGATCGCGGTGCTGAGCGAGCCCATCGCAGTCGCAAAAATGCCTGCGATCAGCAGGCCGCGCAGGCCGACCGGCATCTGGTACAGAATGAAATGACAAAACGTTTCGTTAGGCGTTTTGGGAAGGGTTGGATCGGGATGCACCTGGTAATAAACCCAAAGCAACAATCCGATGCTGAGAAAGGTGAGCACAATCGGAATATCGGCCAGCCCGGACATAATGAGCGAACGCCGACTGCGGCGAATGTCGGGGGCGGTCAACATCCGTTGCACCATGTCCTGATCCGTGCCGTGCGTGGACATGGTGATGAATGTCGATCCGATCAGACCGGCGAAAATCGTGTACTCGACCTCGAACATCCCTTTAATTTTGTCCCAGCCATGTTTCGCGGGATCGAGACCGGTGGTGAAAAAATCGGAAATCCCGAAGCCACCGTGGCGTTGTACAATCTCGTTCCAACCGCCAGGGATCGCAGAGTAAAGAAGACCGAGCGCAATGAACGCGCTGCCAATCATGATCGACGCCTGGATGAAATCGGTCCAGATGACGGCCTTGATTCCGCCGAGCGTAGTGTAGATGGCGGTCAAAATGACGATCGCGATTGTTGAGCCGATGTAGATGAAAAGCGTTTCCTTTTGACCAGGCTGGACGCCGCGAATCATTTCATACGCGAGCGCAAGTGCGATTGCCGCCACATACAGGCGTGCGCCGGACGCGAGGAGCCGCGTAAACATGAAAACGGCTGAGGCCGCGTTCTTCGTCGGCACGCCGAAACGGGCGGTGAGATATTCGTAGATCGAATAAACTTTGTAGTCGTAATACGGCTTGATGAAAATGTAACTGACCAGGATACGCGCCAGGATGGTGCCGAGCGCCAGTTGTAAGTAGGTGAAGTTGCGCAACGCGAAGCCTTCGCCCGGCGTCCCGAAAAACGTACCCGCGCTTGTTTCTGCGGCAATAATGGAAGCGAGCACTGCCCACCACGGAATTCTGCGGCCGCCGAGAGCGAAGTCTTTGAGGTTTTCCTCCTTCCGGCCCATGTACAGGCCGATGGAAATGATGAGCACAAAATAGAGAAGGAGAACTGCGCTATCGATAGCGAGCCGGCTGTCCATGTCGGCGCTTACTTAGCCACAGACGCTGTGGTGAGCCAGTCGAATCCATCAACACAAATTTACACAGACATTGAGCGTTGGACGTTGAGCGTTCAGCGTTGGACGTTTGCTGGTGGACTTCACCGAGTGTGCCATATCCGATTTTAATTTGGAGAAGACGCTGAACTCCGGGCAGGTTTTTCACTGGGAAAAGGCTGGCAACGGGTTTGTGGGAACCATCGGGGAGTACGCGGTTTACGCAGAGCAAGACGACGATATTTTGAAAGTTCGTTTTGGCGGGACGCCAAAACCAACACGCGAGACGCGTGTGCTCCCCAGAATCGTCGCGCATTATTTTGCGCTCGATCATCCGTTGCAGGAGATCTGCGCCTCGTTTCCGAAAGATCCGAGCATGAATGCCGCTCGGGACTTTTGTCGCGGGCTGCGGATCATTCGGCAGCCGAAATGGGAATGTCTGGCCACGTTCATGTGTTCATCGATGAAACAGGTGGCGCACATTCGGCAAATTTCGCTGGCGCTCCGGAACCGCTTTGGTGAGCGACGGAAAATCGGGAGTCGAGTGATGTACACTTTCCCGTCACCGCAGCGAATTGCCGGAGCTTTCGAGAATCAGTTGCGCGAATGCAAGCTCGGTTATCGCGCCAAAAACCTGCGCGCAACAGCACAGCTCGTCAGTTCCGGCGAATGTGATCTCGAATCATTATCGGTGCTTCCGGATGGCGATCTTCGGAACAACCTGTGCGAGCTGCCGGGCGTAGGCGTGAAGATCGCAAACTGCGTGATGCTCTTTGCCTACGAGCGGCTCCGCGCATTCCCAATCGACGTCTGGATCGAGCGGGTGTTGAGACAGCGTTATTTCCCGAGCCGGAAGAAAATGACAGCGCAACAGCTGCGTGAATTCTCCGAAACCTATTTTGGGGAACACGGCGGGTATGCACAGCAGTACTTGTTTCATCACGCGCGGACAGCTTTACGGAAGTCAGAACTGGCAAGAGATTCCTCAACTGCGCGGAGTTTACCCTGCGGGAGCGAGGCGAGTCGAACGGGCTCCGGTCGGAACGACAAAAGGAAGGCCGCGCGGACAGGCCGCGTTAACGGGAAAGAAGGCGCAATCCCAGCAATAGAGACAAGATTAGAACAAAGGAATCGGATAGCTGCGCAAGTTGTCAGTCCTGCCGGGCTGAGATAATGTTCCGGTCTTAAGCTGAAACCCGGAGCCTGAATTCTTCACCATCAAGACACCGCTGTCATGACCACGGCTGACATTATGTTCGCCCAGCCGGGCAACCCCGAAAGCCTTCGCGATCATGAGTACGACGCGCGAACGATTTCGTGGGCGCTGCTTGCCGCGATTCTTATCCACTTGGTCGTGGCATTTTTGCTTGCCGCTTTCAGCGGCGTCTTCTCACCAAGTGTTCCGTTTGAGGAAAAGCCGGCTGAACTCACGTTCGTCGATTTGTCACCGACATCGGCTGCGAAGAATTCCGCGTTTATAGAAACGGACGAATCGAAAAAGGCCCCCGAGCCGAAGGACAAAACATTCGAATCAAACGCCAACTCAATTGGAGCAAGCGAGCTTGCCGCGGTTGGTGAACTGCCGTTGCCGTCACAGGATGGGAAGGATCGGCCATTACTGGATTTTGAGACAAATCCGCACTCGTTGGAAACAAAGGGAGCGCAACCGCAGCAGTCGAACGCTGCACCGCAACCCAAACAAATGACTGCTCCGCAACCGGCGCCGATCACCGCTGCGGAACAATTTGCGCTGTTGACTCAAAAGCCAACTGCTGCATCCGAGGCCTCGACCGCTACATCGCAAGCGCAGTCTGCGTATCGGCGGCAGAAGGAGCGAACACACATCTCCGGTAACATCACGAGTCGCGGCATTTCGGCCGTGAATGCTTTGGGCACACCGCTCGGTCGCTACCAAAAGATCGTGGCAGATTCAATTGGGTCACGCTGGTACGTCTTTGTAGAGCAGAAGCGTGATTTAATTACCATCGGCACCTTGCGGCTTCGATTTAATATTGACCGGAGTGGACAAGTAAAAGGTCTCAAAATCACTGAGAACAGTTCGAACGAGGCGTTTGCTAACGTTTGCGTGCAATCAGTGCTCGAAGCGCACCTTCCGCCGATTCCCGAAGAGGTCGCGAACACGTTGCCGCCCGAAGGTCTGGAAGTGGACGGACTCGGTTTCATCATTTTTCCAAACCGATGATCGTCGCCTGGATCATTGCCGAAACGGACGGAATCGTGAATATCGTATTCGGATTTTTCACGAGGGGCGGGCTTTTCATGTGGCCGCTGCTGGCCTGCTCGATTGTCTCGGTGACGACGATGATTTTGCGCGGGCTCGCGCTGCGACGCAAGAACGTGATGCCGCCGCTAATCGAACAGGAAATAGAACGTCTCGCGCCCGGCGAAAGTCCGGAGCTGTTGTCACGAATCCTGCATCACGATCCTTCGTCGCTGGCGCGGATCACGCGTGTCGCGCTGCAATATTTGCGTGCGCCGCGTTCGGAAAACATCGAAGCGGTCCAAACTCGTGCACGCCACGAGATGGTTCGGCTGGAAAAGGGCCTCATTGTGCTTGAAGTCATCGTCGGCATCGCTCCCTTGCTCGGGCTGATCGGCGCCGTCTCAGGACTCGTCCACGTTTTTTCCCACCTTGGATTGAGCTCGGGCGCAGCGGATACGCGTCAGATCGCGCTCGGAATCGCCGAAGCATTGAACGCCACCGTCTTCGGGCTCTCGATTGCCGTGCCGACACTGATCGGGTTCACCTATTTTTCGAGAAAAGTAGAGGTGATGTCGGTGGAGATGGAAACTTTGGTCGTCGAGCTAATCAATAAACTCTATTACGGCCGCTCCTCGCGGGAATTTGAAGCGGTAAAACCGCCCCCCACCACGCAGATACCGATTCCGACGCCGGTAGCCTGAAATGGCGCGGCGCATCTGAGCACATGAAATTCGCAGTGCGAAAACGGCGGGCACCCCTCATTATTATCGTGTCGCTCGTCGATATCCTTATCATCCTGCTCATCTTTTTTGTCGTTTCGACGACCTTCAAAAAGGACCAGCCAGAGGTCCAGATTAATTTGCCAGAGTCCAAGACGGCGCAGAAACGGCCGGGTGAACTCGAACACGCGATTGTTAGTATCGATCAAAATGACGAGGTTAAACTGGACGGACGCGCCATAACCGTGGACGAACTGGAGGGGGCGGTGAGTGGTTTGCCTGAAGCGCGCAAATCAGCGCTTGCGCTGCAAGCGGACAAAAAAGCCTCCTTCGGCACGATCATTAAGGTGATGGATGCGTTGAAACTGGCAGGCGTGAGAAATTTGCCGGCGTTT
>Ga0209470_1001014_pt1 | contig 21515 bp, 23 predicted proteins | sample GraSoiAngelo_125_FD_185882 | JGI IMG/M metagenome (GOLD analysis project Ga0209470, IMG submission 185882) | Grasslands soil microbial communities from the Angelo Coastal Reserve, California, USA - 14_0927_05_40cm (SPAdes) (version 2) | ecosystem: Environmental > Terrestrial > Soil > Grasslands ... | reverse complement strand
AGGCCGCCGATCACGACGACCGCGAAGGTCAGGATGATCAGCTCGGAGCCCATGAGGGGCGCGACGTTCCGCATCGGTGCCGCGAGTACCCCAGCGAGCGCCGCGAGGGCGACGCCGATGGCGAATACGGCTGTGACCCAACGGTCGACGTCGATGCCGAGCGCCCGCGTGAGCTCGGCACGCTCCGTGGCGGCGCGCACGACCATGCCGAGCCGGGTACGTTCGATGACATACCACGTCACGACACATACCAGCAGCGAGAACGCGATCACGAAGAGCCGGTAGACCGGGTAGCTGACCGGCCCGAGCGCCACCGACGCGGCGAGCTCGTCCGGCGTCGGGTACGGCTGGCCCTGGATCCCGAAGCGCAGCCGCATCGCGTCCTGGAGGAAGAGCGTGAGACCGAAGGTGAGGAGGAAGTTGTACAGCGGGTCGAGGCCATAGAGCCGGCGCAGGAGCAGCCGCTCCACGACGATGCCGAGTAGGGCTACGCCAATGGGCGCGAGCACGAGCGCGGGCCAGAAGCCGATGCCGAACTGCTGGAGCAGGAGGTACGCGGCGAACGCGCCGAGCATGTAGACCGCGCCGTGCGCGAAGTTCACGACGCGCAGGACGCCGAAGATGATCGCGAGGCCGAGCGAGAGCAGCGCGTAGAACGCGCCGTTCACCAAACCGTTGAAGAGCTGGACGGAGACGTAGCCGAGGTCCATGTGAGGCTCGTGCGGCGCGCCCCGAACGGGACGCGCCGCACTCATCGACCTATTTCTTGCAGCCTGCGTCGGCCAGTGGACGTGACGCCGTCTCCGCAGGGATCGTTCCAAGGACCTTGGAGTAGTCGAACTTCTCCTTGGCCTCGGAGGCCGGCTTCACCTGCGCGAGGAGCGCGTCGTGCATGACCCAGTGGTCCTCGGCGCGGATGTTGCCGTTGCGGATGAAGAAGTCGTTGAACTTGTAACCCTCGAGCTGCTTCACGACGGCGTCGGCGTCGTCGGTGCCGGCGCGACGGATCGCCTCCATGTACTGCCATGCCGCGGAGTAGTTCCCGGCGTGCGCGAACGTCGGGCGAATGCCGGTGCGCTTCAGGAACTTGTCGGCGAACTGCTTCGCCTGGTCGTCCATGCTCCACAGCCATGGGGTCGTGTAGACGATCCCGGCCATCTGGTCCTGACCGATCGCGGTGATGTCGGTGTCGAAGAGCAGCCCGACCGCGAGCTTGATGCCTTGGTCGCCCAGCTTGAACTGGTTGTACTGCTTCACGACGTTCACCAGATCGCCGCCGGCCTGCATGACGCCGAGGATCTGCGGCTTCAGCTGGCCCGCCTTCACAAGGAGCTGCGAGAAGTCACCGCTGGTGTTCGGGAACGGCGAGCCGTCCGACTGGATGACCGTACCGCCGAACTTCGTCACCGCGCCTCGGAAGGATTTCTCCATGTCCTGACCGAACGCGTAGTTCGGATAGATGATGTACCACTGTTTGCCGACGTTCTCCGTGACCCACTTCCCGGTCCCGGCGGCGAGCATGTAGGTGTCGTACGCGTAGTGGAAGGTGTACTTGTTGCAGCTCGCGCCGGTGAGATCAGTCGTCGCCGCGGTGATGTTGATGTACAGCTTCTTCTCGTCGTTCGCGACCTTCGCGATCGCGAGGGCCGCTGACGACGTCGGGACGTCGAGGATGATGTCGGCGTTGTTCCGCTCGTAGAACTCCTGCGCCTTGGAGCTCGCGACGTCCGGTTTGTTCTGGTGATCCGCCGTGATCACCTCGACCGGGCCGCCGAGCGCGTTCTCCCCGTACTTCGCCTTGAAGTCCTCGACCGCCATCTTCACCGCCTCGACGGCGTTCTTGCCGGAGAGATCGGCGTAGACGAGCGATTGGTCGTTGATCACCCCGATGACCAGCTTCCCGTCAGTCAGTTTTACCTGCGCGGCGCTCGGCGATGCACCGCCCGTCGGCGCGGCCGCACCACACGCCGCGGTCACGACCGCGGCGATCATCGCGAGCGCGAGCACGCGTTTCATATCGGTTCCTCCCATTTGCTGTCGCCTGACGCTAGACGCCAAGATGTCGGAGCAGCTCGTGTTCGCGCGCGGCGATCTCCGCGTTGCCGAACGTCTGCACGACCGTCCCCTCCGCCAGGAGATAGTGGCGGTCCGCCACCGCCATGGCGAACCGCAGATTCTGCTCGACGAGGAGCATCGTCAAACCGTCGTGTTTCGCCTCGAGCAGGATGTCGCGGAGCTGCTGGACGAGGACCGGCGCGAGGCCTTCGGTCGGCTCGTCGAGCAGGACGACCTTCGCGCCCATCCGGAGCGCCCGCGCGATCGAGAGCGCCTGCTGCTCGCCGCCGGAGAGCTTGGTGCCGGGATGACGGCGACGTTCCCTGAGCACCGGGAACGCCTTGTAGACGCGTTCGAGCGGCCAGTGCGTGGTGCCCACCTGCGGCGGCAGCATGAGGTTCTCCTCGACGGTGAGCGTCGCGTAGATGCCACGATCGTCCGGGACGTAGCCGAGGCCGGCGTGCGCGCGCTCGTGCGCCTCGAGGCCGGTCAGGTCGCGACCGCCCAGGCGGATCCTGCCGCTCATCTGGGGATGGAGTCCCATGACACAGCGAAGCGTCGTGCTCTTTCCCGCGCCGTTGCGCCCGACGAGCGTGATGAGCTCACCCTCCTTCACCTCGAAGCTCACCTCGCGAAGCGCGTGCGCCTGCCCATACCACGCGGTGAGGTTCTGCACTTCAAGCATCGATCTGTCCGAGATACGCGGCGATGACCGCGGGATCGTGCCTCACCTGCTCGTAGCCGCCGTCGGCGATCACGCGACCTTGCTGCATCACGATCACGCGATCGGCAAGCTCCGCGACGACACCCATGTTGTGCTCGACGAGGAGGACGGTGCGGCCGGCGTGGACGTGGCGAACGAGCGCGATCGTGCGCTGGACATCCTCGAGGCTCATCCCCGAGGTCGGCTCGTCGAGCAGAAGGAGCCGTGGCTCGAGCGCGAGGGCGAGGGCGAGCTCCAGGGCACGCTTCTGCCCGTAGGGCAGGCTGTCCGCGGTGCGCGCCGCGACCGAGCCGAGGCCGACCTCCTCGAGGATCGCCATCGCCGTCTCGCGATAGCGCGCCACCGCGCGCTCCGACGTCCAGAAGTGGAGGCTGACGGGATCGGCGACGTGGAGCGCCAGGACAACGTGCTCGAGCGCGGTGCGGCGGTCGAAGAGGCTCGTGATCTGGAACGAGCGCGCGATACCCATGCGGCTGATGCGATCCGGGCTCATTCCGGTGACATCAGCACCGAACGCGACGATGCTGCCCGAGGAGGGCTTCACGAATCCGGTCAGCATGTGAAAGAGCGTGGTCTTCCCGGCGCCGTTCGGCCCCACGAGCGCGTGGACCTTGCCGTCGTCGAGCGCGAGCGACACGTGATCGACGGCGCGGAATCCCGCGAACTCCTTCGTGAGATCTCGCGTCTCGAGCACGCTCATCGCCGGCCTATCGTAGCCGCGCCGTCGTGCTCAGGACGGTTCGTCGGGATCGATGAGCCAGTCGAGATGCAGCCACAGCACGCGTGAATAACGGAAGATGAAGGGCACGAGCACGAGGTACGCGGTGTTCCCGATGATGAGCGCGACGACCGCGTCGAGGCCGCCGATGAGGATGAGCGCGATGACCATCGCGGCCAGGATCGGCACGGCGATCGCGTAGCTGACCACCATCGCGCCCGCGAAGTACCCGGACTCCCGCTCAAACACCAGGCCGCACACCGGGCACGCAGTGTTCATCGAGATGAAGCCTCGCCACACCGGACCGGATAGGCATCGCGGGCAGCGGAGGGTGAGGACCGCGACAAGACGCCGGATCAGAAGTACCCGAGTACGACGGCGGCGACGATGATCGAGACCGCCGCGCCCACGATCAGGATGAGCGGCACGAGGTAGAACAGCACCAGCGCGACGATGAGGATGCGCGTCGCCTGTCGCTGATCGACCCCGTAGTACGCGCGCACACCGCGATACGCGATGACGCCCAGCCAGACCAGGCATGCCAGTCCGATGAGCTGCGCGATCTGCGAGCCGACGGTGGCGCCCGTTCCGAGGACGAGCGTCGCCACGTTCGCGGGGATAAGGGTCAGCGCCGCGGCGTAGGCGAAGAACACCAGCAGTGGCAGGTACGGCCGACGGAGACCGGCGAGCCGCGCGGACGCTTGGACCGCGCTCGAGCCGAGGAGCCAAACAAAGATCGGCGTCACCGCGGTCGCGACGAGAACCGCGTCGAACGAGCGCTGCACAAGATAGATCACGACCGCGGTACGCTCGGTGCCGAGCGCTTGGAGCATCGCGGTGACGAGTGGATGGCGCGTCGCGCCAAGGAACAGGTCGTCGACGTACGTCTCGCTGGAGACCCGGACGGCGCCCAGCGCCGAGAGACATGTCGCCGCGAACACGAGCAGCACCGCGGAGAGAAGCCGGCCCCGCGCCAGCACGACCGGCGCGCCGACGCTCGGCGACCGCGCGAGCGCGAGGAGCGGCTCCCGACTTAGATCCATGGAGTGCCGAGCGCGATCAATGATCGCGGCTCAGGTCCACGCCGCACCGAGCGCGCCTGCGACCGCGGCATCGACCGCCGCGTCGATCTGCGCGCGCTGATCGCCGCTCCATTCCGGCGGATCCGGATCGTGGAGCTCGGGCGGGATCGGCATCCCGAGCATGATGAGGAACTCCATCGACCACGCGCGGCGCACCGCGTCGAGCGAGTAGCCACCCCCGCCCATCGCGACCCACGGCACCCTGGTCGTCGCAAGTCGCCGCACGACGTGCTCGCGCGCTTGCGTCGACACCATCAGGTTCGTCAGCGGATCGTCGAAATGCGAGTCGATCCCCTGTTGGGTCACGAGCACGTCCGGACGGTAGCGCTCGAGAAGCGGCGGCACGACGGCGTCGAATGCGCGCACGTACGCGGCTCCATCGGTATACGCGGGCAGCGCGACGTTGACGCTGTACCCCGCGCCCTTGCCGCGGCCACGCTCGTCGGCCGTGCCGGTTCCGGGGAAGAACGGACGCCGAACGTCGGGCATGATCCCGTACTGGTGCAGGCTCACGGTGAGCACCTGGTCGGTGTCGTAGAACGCGGCCTGCACACCGTCGCCGTGATGCGCGTCGATGTCGACGTATGCGACCTTCATCCCGCGGTCGGCGAGCAGGCCGCAGGCGATCGCGGGGTCGTTGTAGATGCAGAAGCCGGAGGCGTTACGGCGCATCGCGTGATGCAGGCCGCCGGATCCATTGAACGCGACGTGTAGCCGGCCGGAGATCACCTCCTCCATCGCGGTGAGCGTCCCGCCCGTCGTCAGCAGCGACACCCCGTGCATGCCCTCGAACGGTGGCGTGTCACCCCAGGCGGAAAGCCCCCACTCGGTGTAATCACCATCCGGATCACGGGACGCCTGCATGACGGCCTCGACGTAGTCACTGTCGTGGATCCGTTCGATCTCGGCCCGCGTCGCGGCGCGCGGCGTGAGCACGCGCGTATCGTCACGCGCGAACGCGCCCAGGCGTTCGAGGGTGTCGTGGACCCCGATGAGGCGCTTCGGCTTCAGTGGATGGTCGTCGCGGTAGACGTGTGCGGCGACGCGCGGATCCCACAGAAAACCCGCGCCCTTTGCGGTCATCGATGGGTGATGCGATCGAGGACGTAGATATTGAAGGCGTACTTGTGACGATCGTCGGCCTCGTGCCGCTCGTTCGTCACGACGCGCCAGTCGTCTTTGCCCATGTCGAAGTACGTGTCGCCCTGCACCTCGGCATCGACCGTGGTCAGGTACAGGCGGTCGACCATGGGTAGGAATTCCTGGAACACCTGCGCGCCGCCGAACACGATGATCTCCGGCGCTTCGCCCGCGAGCCGCAGCGCCTCCTCAGGCGACGAGGCGACGAACACGCCTTCTGGATGAAATGCCGGGTCGCGGGTGAGGACGATGTTCGTGCGGCCCGGGAGCGGATGTCCGATCGAGTCGTACGTGCGGCGGCCCATGATGACCGGCTTTCCCATGGTGACCGCACGCACGTGCCTCATGTCGTCGGGGAGCCGCCAGGGTAATCCTCCGTCCTTGCCGATCACCTTGTTGCGATCGACCGCGACCACGAACGCGATGCGGCTCACGCCGCCATCATCACGCCCCGCACGCTAGACCGCCATCTTCGCTTCGATCGGCGGATGGAACTGGTATTGCTCGAGGCGAGCGACGGCGTCGAGCAGCGGCCCCGGCTTCTCGCCGGCCTTCGCGCGGGCGACGATGTCGCGATAGCGCGCGACGACCTCGTCGAGCGAGCGAAGCGATGGATCCAACGCGAGACGTGGGGACGGGAACGGCGCGCGTTCGAGCTGCTGGCGCGCGGCATCGAAGTGGTCGCGATAGACGTGCGCGTCCGCGAGCACATGTATGAACTCATGCGGCACGAGGCCGCTGAACTGCGCGATGAGATGGAGAAGCAGCGCGTACTCGGCGATGTTGAACGGCACGCCGAGGAAGAGATCGCAGCTGCGCTGATACATCATCACGCTGAGCCGCGCCTGCCCGAATTCGCCTTCGCGAGGCGCGACGAAGAACTGGAACAGCGCGTGGCACGCGGGCAGGCTCGTCTGATCGAGCTCGCCCGGGTTCCAGGCGGTGACGACGTGGCGGCGGCTCTCGGGCTTCTCGCTGAGATTTTGGATCACCTCGCGCAGCTGATCGACGTGACGCCCGTCGGGCGCGATCCAGTCGCGCCACTGCTGCCCATAGTTGCGGCCGGCGTCGCCATCGAAACGCGCCCGCTCGATCCAGTACGGCGCGTACGCGTTGCCGTCCCAGATCCGCACGCCGAGCGCGTGCAGCTCGTTCACGTCCGATGAGCCGGCGATGAACCAGAGCAGCTCCGCGAGGACGGAGCGGAATGCGAGCCGCTTCGTCGTGACCGCGGGGAAGCCCTCGGACATGTCGAAGCGCATGACCTCGCCGAAGATGGCGCGCGTCCCGGTGCCGGTCCGATCGTCGCGGTCGACCCCGGTCTCGAGCGCCTTGCGAAGGATGCCGAGGTACTGATGCACGCGCTAGCTCCGGGTCCGGCGGTAGACACGGCCGCCGACGCGCAGATATCGCACGAGTCCGTCGGGTCCGCGCAGGAACTCACCGCGCGTGTCCTTGAGCGGACCGTCGAGCAGCGTGAAACGCGCGTCGCTCGTGAAGGCGACGCGGGACGGCGGCGGGTCGGGTGGCTTCGGCTGGACGTTGAGCTTGTTGTGCGAGAACGTGCGGTACACCAGACCGGTGTCGGAGAGCTCGAGCTCCGCGTCGGAGAGCTCCGCGCGGTAGCGGTCGGCGTACTCCTTGTAGCGCGCTGTCTCGAGCTCGATGTAGACCGGCTCCGGCACCTTGAGGTTGAGCCGCTGCCGCTGCCACCAGGTGGTGACGTCCTGATGAAGGAGCCCGCCGCGCGCCGAGTTCGTCTGCACCGTCACGGCCTCGCCGCGGTCCGGCGCCAGCATCAGGACGCCCTGTTGCCCGATCGCGACGCCGCCGTGGTACTGGAGGCGCACACCGCCGACGGTGCGGAGGAACCACGAGACACCCACCTTGCGATCGAGGTCCGCGTCGGCGAGCGGCGTGCGCATGAGGTCGAGCGACTCACGCCTCAGAAGGCGCGCGCCGTCCGGGGCTCGTCCGTCGCCGAGGTGGAAGCGCGCGTAGCGCATGAGGTCGTTCGCCGTCGAGACGATGCCGCCGACCGGCGTCGTCGCGCGCGGGAAGGCCCACGGGCGCGCGACCGTCGGCTTCTCGTCGACGATGACGTGGCCGATGGCGACACGATGCGTGATCGCCTCGCCGGCGGAGAAGCACGAGCGGGTCATCCCGAGGGGGAGAAAGAGCAGCTCGCGCGTGGCTTCCTCGTAGCTCTTGCCGGTGACGACCTCGATGAGCCGTCCGAGCAGTGCGAAGCTCGAGTTCGAGTAGTGCCAGATCTCGCCTAGCGGTGTGAGCTGCTCGAGCTCGGCCATCGCGGCCACGTAGCGCTCGAGGGCGTCATCGCCGTTGCCAAAGTCGGCGAAGCAGTCACCGAGCCAGCCTCCGGTGTGGGTCACGAGATGGCGGACCGTCGCGCGCTCCTGAGCGTCGGCATCGCGGAGGCGGAACGCGGGGATGTACTGGCGCACCGGCGCGTCGAGATCGAGTGCGCCGCGCTCGACGAGACGCATGATCACCGTGGCCGTCATCGTCTTGGTGACCGACGCGATCTGGAACAACGTGTCGCCATCGACCGGAAGCGGATGCTCGACGCTCGTCACGCCGTACGCGGTGACATCGACATCGTCCGCGCGGATCATCCCGATCGCGACGCCCGGCACGTGGTAGCGCTCCATGGCGTCGCGCACGAGGGTGTCGAGCGAGGGGTCCACGAGTCGCGATGCTAGGCCGTGTGCGCGCAGCTCGCGGAGGAGGCCGTGATCAGGAGGTCTGCGCGCGCTCCCAATCTTCGCGGAGCACTTCGCCGTGCCACACGTCGTGCCACCGACCGCCGGTGAAAAAGTGCTCGCGGCTGACCCCGATCGTCCGATAGCCGTTCTTTTCGAGCGCGCGCCGGCTCGCCTCGTTCGGGACGAAGACCTCCGTCATGAGCTTGTGGAGATTGAGCTCGCGGAACGCATAACGCGTGCGCAGGCGCATCGCCTCGGTGGCGTAGCCCTTGCGCCAGTGCTCCTTCGCGCCGATCACGATGCCCGTCGTCGCGTGCGCGTTGATCCAGTCGATCGCGTGGATGCCTGTCGCGCCGATCGTCTCCCCGTCGGCCTCGATCATCCAGAACACCGTGTTATCGGATTCGCCGAACTTCTTCAGCGTGTCGACCTCGTAGTAAAGCGCCACCGCTGTGCGCCGTCCGAGGTAACGCGTCACCTCCATGTCGGCGAACCACGGAACGAAGCGCGCTGGATCGCTGTCGTCCGCAGGACGCAATGTGACGTGATCACCGCGCAGAACGGGGCCGAACATGGGCACGCAGAATAGCCAAAGATGGAGCTGCAGTTCCTCGGCGCCGCGACGACCGTCACGGGATCGCAGTTCCTGCTCACGACGTCGCGTGCGAAGGTGCTCATCGACTGCGGAATGTTCCAGGGCAACCCACACGAGGCGATCCGCAATCGCGTGCCGCTGGCGTACGACCCCAAAGAGATCGACGCGCTCCTGCTGACGCACGCGCATCTCGACCACTGCGGGCTCATTCCCCACGTCGTCGCTCGCGGTCTCCGCGCCCCGGTCTTCGCCACCGCGGGAACGGTCGAGCTGGCCGGCCTCGTGCTCCGTGACTCCGCCAAGCTGCAGGAGGAGGCCGCGCGACGCGACGCTCGGTTCGGCCGCAAGCACCCCGACCGCGCGGCGAAGGAATCGACCGACGCCGCGGCTGATTTGCGGAGCGCCACGCGGGAGGCCGCCACGGCCGACGACGAGGAGACCGCGGCGGAGACGCGCGACCCCGAGGTCACGCTACGGAATCAGCCGCCGGTCGTCGACACGCGCATCGACGAGCCTCTCTACACGATGGACGACACAGAGGCAGCGCTGCGGCTCTTCAAAGAGGTCGTCTACGAGCGTGAAGTCCTGGTCGCTCCCGGCATCCAGGCGACCTTCTTCGACGCGGGTCACATCCTCGGCTCGGCGATCATCCGCCTCCGCGTCGAGGACGGCGCTGGCGAGAAGATCGTCGTGTTCTCCGGCGACGTCGGCCGTCACGACACGCCGATCATCCGCGATCCGACGACGGTGACCGACGCCGACTATCTGCTGGTCGAATCGACGTACGGCGGACGCGAGCATGAGCCACAGGCGGAAGCCGTGCGCATCCTCGCGGAGACCGTGCAGCTCGTCGCGCAGGCGAACGGCGTGCTGCTCGTGCCGTCGTTCGCGATCGGGCGCACCCAGGAGGTCGTGTGGCAGCTCGACCGGCTGCTCGACGAGAAGAAGATCCCGCGCCTACCGCTGTACCTCGATTCGCCGATGGCGTCGAAAGCCACCGAGATCTACCGACGACATAGCGAGTACTACGACGAGGAGATGCGCCAGATCCTGGCGAAGCGGGAGGACGCGCTCGACTACCCCGCGGCACAGGTCACGAACGACATCGCGAGCTCGCGCGCGATCAGCAGCGCGACCCGCCCGTACATGATCGTGGCGTCGAACGGGATGCTTACCGGTGGCCGCGTGCTCGGCCATCTCGGCGAGCTCATCGACGATCCGGCTGCCACGCTGCTGTTCGTGGGCTATCAGGGAGAGGGCACGCTCGGCGCGCAGCTCCAGGCGGGCGTGAAGACGGTCCGCATCGACGGTCAGATGCGGGATGTGCGTTGCCAGATCCGCTCGATCAGCGGCTTCTCGGCGCACGCCGACGAATCGGAGCTGCTCGACTGGATCGGCGCGTTCAAGAAGCCACGCCTCCGCCGCGTGTTCATCGTCCACGGTGACCCCGAGGCCCAGGCCGCCATCGAGCCGAAGATCCGAGCGCTGGGATTCGAGACGCACATCCCGAAGTGGCACGAGCGCGTAACGCTCGAATAACCAGGAGCCGCGATGAAACCCACCAGTTTCAACGAGCTCAACACCGAGATGCAGCGCCTGCGCGACGCCGGACACGAGTCAGACGCGCTCGATCTTCTGACACGGTCGGAGCCGCTCTTCCCGGGGCAGGCGGCGCTGACTCGTATGTTGCGGGTCGAGCTCCTCGCCAGGATGAACCGCGCATCCGAGGCAGTAGATCTGTTGCGCGACGGGCTGGATCGAGGCTATCGCTACCGAGGTCGATGGCTACGTCACGAACGGATTGCGTTGTTGACTAGCCAACCCGACTTCAGTGCGCTTGTCGAGCGCTCCGAGGCGCAATACGAGAGAGCACAAGCGGACGCCCGTCCGGACCTCAGCATCTTCATGCCGCAGCATGGGGCCGGCGTTGAGTTGCCGATGCTCCTCGCACTGCACGGAAACAACCGAACGATGCAGGACACCGCGCCGTCTTGGCAGTCCGTCGTCCGAGACGGGTGGGTGCTGGCGGTGCCTCAGTCCAGCGAGATCGCGACGACCCCCGGCTTCTTCGTATGGAACGACCGCGACCGAGCGGCTCGGGACCTTGAGACTCACCTCGCCACGCTGCGCGCACGGCTCTCGCTCGACGCGACCCGATCCGTGTTGGGCGGCTTCTCCATGGGCGCGCGTTTGGCCGTGGAGCTTGGGCTCCGTGGTCATTTCCTGACCAAAAGGATCCTGGCTGTCGGGACCTGGCTTCCAGACTTCGAGATGCTCAGGGTTGGGCTGGACCGGTCCAGTGTCCAGATGAGCCGTGTCTACGTCGTCGTCGGCCGTCACGACGCGTCGGGCTACGAGGGATCGATGAGGCTCGTCGACCAAGTGAGAATGCTGGGTGGCTCCGCGGACATCGAGATCCACGACGGCGGGCACGAGGAACCGGGTGACATGTCAGCCGCGCTGCGACGCGCGCTCGAATTCCTCGGAGACAGCGCTCGCTAGCGAGTACAGGGGCCGCTGAGACAGCGCGGCCTGCAGCAGCACCTCATCACCGCGCTTGTCGGCCACGTCGAGCTTCGCGCGGATGCGCGTGAGATGCACCCGCAGCGTGTTCGGCGAGACGCCGAGCCGCGCCGCGAGGGCGGCCCGATCCAGTCGCCTGCCCTCGCGTGAGAGCTGTTCCATATCGCGGAGGATGCCGATCTCGCGCCAGGTGAGGCCCATGCTCCGGAGCCCGAACGTCGCCTCGTCGAGCGCCGATGCGCCGACGGCCGCGCCGGCATCCGTCTTCGCGCGCCGCTGCGCCGCTTCGGCCCGCGCGCGGATCGTCCGCGCGAGCGCCGACGCCTGGCCGTCCCGTTCCGCCGCCCGTCCGAGCCAGGCCGCCACGTCCGGCAGGTAGTACGCGAAGCCCTCGCCGCCGCGCGCGCCGATGTCGCGCACGAGATGGCCGACACGCGATGTCCCGCCGCCGCGCACGACCGTTTCGCGGAAGTACGCGGCGTGCACCGCCGCGCCGATCGCCCAGTGATCCATCCCGCGGGACTCGAACTCGCGCGCGGTGTCGTCGAGCATCCGAACCGCGGTGCGGGGATCCCCGCGCTGGCCGCGGACGATCGCACGCACGAAGTCGCGGAACTGCTCGTCCTCGGGAAAGCCCTTCGGCGCGCGGCCGAGGATCAGCTCCGCGACCTCCGCTTCACCGCGCAGGAGCGCGATGTGCCCGTGATCCTCCGTCGCGCCGGTCGCGCTCTGACGCGCGAGCCGCTCGCCTTCGCTCAGCTCGCCCCGCTCGAGCTTCGCGCGCGCAAGGCAGAGGAGCGTGTGGCGCCAGACCGACGAGCCGTACTGGCGCAGGCCCAGCTCGGCACGCGTGAACTCGTCGACAGCCGTGTCGAGCCGACCGGCGAACCAGTCGACGAAGCCCGCGGTGTAGGTCGCCCACGCGACCTCGGCCGGATCGCCGACACGCGCAGCGTTCCGTCCGGTCGCCTCGGCGGCGGCGGCGGCGCCCACGTAATCGCCGGCGTGTGAAAGCAGGTGCGCCAGCTGACGCTGCAGGCGCGTGGTGACGAGATCGCGCGAGCGTCCACGTGGGGCCACCGCGAGGGCGTCGGAGCCACGCCGTGCATCGACGAGCGCCCCGCGCACGTCGTTCGACGCGGTCCGCACGATCGACGATCCGAGCCGAAGCTCCGCGAGTAAGAGGGGGTCGCCGGCCGCCGAGCTCTCCGCCATCGCCGCGAACCGGACCGAGTCCTCGCGGCGCACCAGGTAATAGGAGAGATGCAGCAGATCCACGGCGACGCGTGCCGCCAGGAGTGGATCCTTCACGAGCGGCAGCACCGCGCTCAACTCGGCCCACGCGAGGTCGAACGACTCGAGGTACTTGAGACAGCGCGCGCGAAGCACGCGACGTTCGAGCGTCTGTCGACCGCTCGAGAGCTCTGGGAGGAGACGCTCGGCGTCGACCCGAGAGAGCGGCGCGAGCGCCTGCTCGCGCGATCCGGTCATGCGGTCGGCGGGAATGCCTTGGCGAGCTCGCCGACGTGGTCGCGCGCGTGTTGCGCCTGGTATGCACCGAAGTGACCCGCGTCGAGCTCACCGTGCTCGGAGTGGATGCCCGGACGCGAGCGGGCCTTCTCGTCCATCAGCAAGCGCACGATCTCCGCGTGCGCGGCGCCGAGGCGGCGGGATAAGTGCATCGGATCGCGCTCCGCATTGCGCCGCTCCGCGGCGAGCGCGTCCTGATCGAAAGACTGAAGGGCGGGACGATCTTCGGTGATGCAGCGCCTCACGCGCTCGGCGAAGATCTCGGCCGAGTCGGCGAGATGTCCCAGCACTTCGACCGCCGTCCACTCGCCGAAACGCGTCGCGCGCAACCGCTCGGCGGGAACAGTGCGCACGATGCGCGCGACCGTGGCCGCGTTGTCGGCGAGCAGGAACGCGGTGTCCTCGTCGTACCGGAGCCGGTCCACCCGACCACGGTACCCAACTCCTAAGGCCGGCGTACGACTTGACGCCGCACGAAGCTGACGAACGGGACCTGCTCCGGCGGCGATGATGGCGGCGTGCGGGACTTCGTCGCCGGCTTGTTCACGCTTGCTGTGTTGCTCCTGATCACGGTGGCGCCCTCGTGGGACCGAACGTATGGCAACTCGGCGACCACACCCACGCCCACACCCACGCCGCGACGATCAGCCCCGTCGCCCTCGACACCGATCTCGCGCGCCTACGACGTGTCGCAGGCGCTGGCGACCGGGCACGGCTTCGCGGTGTGCGGCGCGAGCGATAGCTGGACGCGCCCGAGTGCGCAGGAGGAGACGGCGCGCCTCGATGCCGACCCCCGCTACCGAGGAGTGCGCGTCGACGACGGTTCACCTGCTGCGCGCCAGTTCCAGGCTCCGGCGGTGCTCTACGACGGCGCGGGCAACAGCTCGCGGGCCGGGATCATCGCGCAGACCGGTCTCTAGTCGGATCCGCGCATCAGCGGCACCGGCTGCCAGACGAAGGAACAGCAGGTGTGGCTTTTCTCCTACGCGCCAGATAGCTACGAGGTCATCGATGGCGCGACCGCCGCGCTGAATGTCCATCCACAGCCGGGTTACCGGATGGTCGTGATCACGGGTGACCCGCGCCGCACGCTCGTGGTCTTCGGACAGGACCGGAAGCTCGAGCTGCTCACGATGGACGTGCCGGCCGCGGTGCCGGCGGCATCGCCGCCCCCGTCGTTCCCGGCGACCGCCCAGCCGCTCGAGCTCACGCTGCCTACCAGCTGCCAGATCGTCTCGAGCTACCGGCACACCGACGAGCAGGCCAACACCTGGTACGTCCAGTGCGGCGCCGGCAAGGTCAACGTCGCGGTGCCGTCCGAGGCGACGCAACAGGGCTGGACGCTCATCGGTAACGACGCGCCGGATGGAACGTACGTGCTGCACAAAGGAGCCCTGTGGATGCAGATCTTCTTCCGCCGCGACGGACCCGGCACCCGGGACCCCTTGGGGATCCTCCAAACGTACCGTCAGCTCGTCTTCAATCCTGCCCCGCGACCCACTCCTTGAACGCACGGAGGTCGTAGGGCCGGCCGAGGAAATCTTGGACGAGATCCGCGGCGGGCTTTGTCCCGCCGGGCGCGAGGATCTTGTCGCGATAGCGCCGCGAGACGGTCGTGTTCATGAGATCGCCATCGAAGGCGGTATGCAGATCTCTGGCGATCGTCTGCGACCAGATGTACGTGTAGTACGCGGCCGAGTAGTGATCGCCGTTCATATGCTCCCAGCTTGCGGGTGACGCGGTGCCCGGGATCGATTCGAAGAGCCCGTAGCGTTCGTTGACCTCGCGCTCCACGACGCGCGGATCCGCGCCCGGCCGCGTGCCGTCGTGGAGGGCGAGCGACAGTCGGGACCGCATCAGCAGCTGGCGCGTGCGGATCGCGCGGCCGAAGTTGCGCGCGGCCCGCAGACGCTTCACGAGGTCGGCCGGGATCGGGGCTCCGGTGTCGACGTGGGTCGCGAAACGCGTCAGCACTCCGTGGTCATAGATCCAGTCTTCGAGGAACGTGGAAGGCGCTTCCATGAAGTCGCCCTCGGTGCGCGATAGGCGAACGAACGGAACGCTGCGCCGCGCGAGACCGTGCACGAGATGGCCGAACTCGTGGAAGTACGTGACGACCTGCGAGTGCTCCATGAGCGCGGGGCCGGAGAGCGTCGTCGGGTCCGGGAAGTTGCAGCAGAGGACGCCGTGCCCGCTCTGCGTGCCGCCGACGCCGAGCCGCAGCGGCGCGTTGAAGAACCACTTGTTCTTGCGCTCGCGCGGATGCATGTCGAGGGAGATGCGGCCCGCGGGCTCGCCGTCGATCGTGACGTCGAAGCTCTCCACCGTCGGGTGCCAGCGCTCCTCGTGCACCACCGGGGTGAACGTCATGCCGAAGAGCTCGCTGTTGAGGTCGAGGATCGCCTGCCGCACCCGGCCGTATTCGAGATACGGGCGCACCTCCTGCGCGTCGAAGCGGAAGCGCTTCGTCTTCACGCGGTTCAGGTAGTACTGCCACTCCCAATCGCCGACCGCGCTCGCGCCCGGATGATCGCTGCGCTTCTCCTCGAGGAGGACGGCGAGCTCGGCCTTCGCGGCATCGCGCGACGCGTCGTCGAGCTCCGAGAAGAAGCTGACGAGCGCCTCCGGCGTCCGCACCATGCGGTCCTCGACGTTGTACTGCGCCCAGTTCGGATAGCCGAGGAGGCGCGCGAGCTCGTGCCGTGTCCGCGTGAGGGCCGCGAGCACCTCGACGTTCTGCGGCGCGCGGTCCAGGTACGCGGTCTGGAGCGCCTTCCGTGCGCGATCGGAATGCGCGTAGGTCATGAACGGCTGGTGATCCGGCGGATTGGTGCTGATGCGGATCGAGCCATCGGCTCCCGGCCGATGCGTCGCGACGTAGTCCGCAGGCAGACCGTCCAGCTCGTGCGGTCCCTCGAGCGCGACGTAGCGTGTGTCGTCGCGGATGTTGCGCGCGTGGTCCTGACCCAGCTGCGTCAGCTCCGCGCGTAGCGCGCGTGCGCGGTCGCGCTCGGCGGGACCGAGCAGCGCGCCGGCGCGACGCATGTCCGTTCGCGAGATCTCGACGAAGCGGCGTTCGACCGGATCGAGCGAGGCGGGATCGATCGCTCCGAGCGCGTCGTAGAGCGGACGGCTCTGCAGCTGCCGCTGGCCGAGCTCGATGCCTTCCCGCTGTAGCTTCTCGGCGAGCTGCTGCACCCCTTGGTCGGGGTGCATCGCGATGTAGATGCCGCACTCGGCACCGAGGTTGTGGAGCTCGACCTGGAGGTCGCCCAGCGGCGCGATCACGCTCCCTTTCGTGAACGGCGCGCTCGTGCGCTCGAGCTGCCGCAGCAACGACTCCGCGCGCGCGAGCCGCTCGCGGTTGCCGTTCTCGAGGCGCTCCGCGGTGATCGGCGCGGGCATCGTGAGCGTCACCGGCGGGAGTTTAGGAGGACGACGCGCTCAGCGCGGCGCGGGCGACCAAGCGACCACTACCGGGTCGCGCGAGCACCTCACCCTTCGCGTACGCGATCTCGCCGCGAAGGAGCGTGACCGTCGGCCAGCCAGTGACCTCCCATCCTTCGTACGGGTCGTAGTCGCATGCGGAGTGCATCTCGCTCGCTCGGATCGTGCGCGTCGTATCCGGATCGAAGATCACGATGTCGGCGTCGCCGCCGACGGCGATCTCGCCCTTGCCGCGCAGACCCGCGATCCGCGCCGGCGACGTGGCGAGCACGTCGACCATGCGCTCCACCGTGAGCCGCCCGCGACGAACTCCTTCCGAATACAGCATCGGCAGCAGCGTCTCGAGATTCGCGACGCCAGGCGGGACGCGGTCGAAGGCGAGCCCGGGAGCCAGCTTCGCGGCGCGGCGGTGCGGGTAGTGATCGGTGCCGACGGTGTCGAGCAGGCCGCTTCGCAGCGCGTCCCACATCGCATCGACGTCGTCGCGCTCGCGCAGCGGTGGCTGGCCGACCCAGAGCGCGGCGTCCGGGCGCTCGAAGCGCTCGCGCGTGAGGTAGAGGTACAGCGGACGGGTCTCCCCGTAGACGTGCAGCCCGCGCGCCTTCGCTTCAGCCAGCGCCGCGAGCGCGACACGCGACGAGAGATGTACCAGATAGATGGAGGCGCCGGTCTTCGCCGCGAGCTGCGCCGCGGACCGGATCGCAACGTCCTCCGCCTCGGGCGGACGGCTCTCCGGGAAGTAGCGCACGCCGTCGCGGCCGGCGGCATGTAGCTCGGCGGTGGCGCGCGCGACGACCGCGTGGTCCTCGGCGTGCACGGCGACGAGCATCCCCGCGGCCGCGGCAGCGCGGAGGACGCGGACGTAGTCGGTGATCCGCTCCTCGAAGCGTGGCGCGACCATGAAGATCTTCAGCCCGGTGTGACCGTCGCGCACGAGCGAGGGAAGCTCCGCCGTCGCTTCGTCGCTCGGGTCGGTGACGACGACGTGGAACGCGAAATCTGAGAGCGAGGTGGCCGCGTCGCGCAGACCACGCTCGATGCCGGCCCGCAGCGTCCCCTCCTGGTAGACCATCGAGCACACCGTCGTCACGCCACCCGCGATCGCGGCGCGCGTCCCGCGCTCGAAGTCGTCGAGCGGCGTGAAGGTCGCCGTGCTCGCGAGGTGCGTGTGCAGGTCGACGCAGCCCGGGAGCACGAGCTTCCCCGCCGCGTCCAGATCACGCGCGGCGCGCGCGACGACGCCGATCGCGACGATGCGGCCTTCCTGAACGCCAACATCGGCGCGCGAGCTGCCGCGGGCCGTGACGACCGTCCCGCCGCGGATCGCGAGATCGATCAGGCTGTGTCGTCCTCGAGGCTCGAGAGGCGCTCGGCCTCGTCCTGCTGGGCAAGCGCGTCGATCATGTCGTCGATGTCACCATCCATACGACGCTCGAGATTCGACAGGTTGTAGCCGAGCCGCTTGTCGGTGAGTCGATCCTGCGGGAAGTTGTAGGTGCGCATCTTCTCGGAACGCTCGCCGCGGCCGATCTGCGCGCGGCGCGCCGTTCCGGTCTCGAGCTCACGGCGCTCCTGCTCACGCGCGAGGAGACGAGCGCGCAGCACGGCCATCGCCTTGGCGCGGTTCTTCAGCTGCGACCGCTCGTCCTGACAGGTCACGACCTCGCCGCTCGGGAGGTGGGTGATCCGCACGGCGGAGTCGGTCGTGTTCACGCCCTGACCGCCCTTGCCGCCGGCGCGATACACGTCGATCTTGAGATCGCTTTCGGGGATCTGGATGTCGATCTCCTCGGCCTCCGGGAGCACGGCAACGGTCGCGGTCGAAGTGTGGATACGACCCTGTGCCTCGGTCACCGGCACGCGCTGGACGCGATGCACGCCCGACTCGAATTTCAGCTTGCTGTACGCGCCTTTGCCGGCGATCCGGAAGATGATCTCCTTGAAACCACCCTTCTCCGCATCGCTCTGCGACAGCACCTCGACCTTCCAGCGATGGCGCTCGGCGTAGCGCGCGTACATCCGGTAGAGATCGAGCGCGAAGAGCGCCGCTTCTTCCCCACCCTCCCCGGCGCGGATCTCCACGATGACGTTCTTCTCATCGAGGGGATCGCGCGGCACCAGCAGGCCGCGCAGCCGCGCGAGCACGTCGTCGATCTGGCGCGAGGCGCTCGCGACATCCTCGCGTGCGATGTCGCGCAGGTCCGTGTCGTCGGAGTCGACGAGCTGCCGCGCTTCCTCGAGACGCGCCTCGGCGTCGCGCAGCGCGCGCACGGCGTCGACGACCGGCTGCAGCTGCGCGAGCTCCTGGCCCACCTCGCGGATGCGCTCGTGACTCGCGGTCGTCTCGGGATCGGCCATCAGCCGGGTGAGCTCGTCGTGGCGCTCCTCGACCTTCGCGAGACGCCGGCGAAGACCGGGAGTGAGGGGATCGCTCAAGGTTGGCTCGGTGCGGGCGTCTTGCCCGCGGCCTCGGCGTCGCCCGCGAGCGCCTCCTCCAGCGACGCGACCGCGACCTCGATCATCCCCGCGTCGGGTCGCCGCGTCGTGATGCGCTGCAGCAGCAGGCCGGGCGCGACAAAGACGCGCATCACCGGATTCGCCTCGTGCGCCGCGCCGAAGCGGAGGACCTCGTATGAGATCGACGCGACCGGGATGATCAGCAGCAGACGCGCCACGAGATCCACGACGATGTTCGTCCGCGGCAGGAACGCGAACAGCGCGATCGACACGACGACGACGAACAGCAGGAACGCGGTGCCGCAGCGCGGATGCGCGGTCGGATATGGCTTGATACGCGCCGGAACGAGCTCCTCGCCGTGCTCGAACGCGTGGATCGTCATGTGCTCCGCGCCGTGGTACATGAACACGCGGCGGATGTCCGGCGCGAGCGAGATCGCCGCGAGGTAGCCGAGGAACAGCGCCATCCGCAGCAGGCCCTCGGCGATGTTCAGCACGAGCGAGGATTCGATGAGCTGGCGCGCGGCCTGTGTCGCGAGATACGGGATGCCCACGAAGAACGCGAGCGCGGCGATGATCGCGACGGCGAAGATCACCGCGTTGCTGCCACTCCCCATCGAGCCTTCGCCCTCCTCGAGCTGCAGGTCGGCCGAGCGCATGAGCATCCGCGTGCCATACGACAGCGACTCCCAAAGCACGACGAGGCCACGCACGAACGGCGCGCGCGCGACGGCTGAGCGCAGCAGCACCGAGCGCAGTGGCTCGCGATACCGGTAGATCTCGCCGGTCCGCAGGCGGCAGGCGAGCGCGACCGTTCGCCGGCCGCGGATCATCACGCCCTCGATGACGGCCTGGCCGCCGTACGCCGTGGGTGGATTCACCGTCCGCTCGCGGTCTCGGTGGGACGGACGGCGCGCCGCGGTACCTCGTGGCAGCTCCGACAGCGCGCCTCGTATGCCTCTTTCGCGCCGATGACGATGATCGGCTCGTCGTAGAACGCGGGCACGCCGTCGACGATCCGCTGCGTTCTCGTCGCGGACTCGCCGCAGACCACGCAGATCGCCTCGAGCTTGTCGACCTTCTCCGCGAGCGCGAGCAGCGTCGGCACCGGACCGAACGGCTCGCCGCGGAAGTCGAGGTCGAGGCCCGCGCAGATGACGCGGCGGCCGCTCGCGACCAGCTTGCGGACCACCCCGACGATGGCGTGGTCGAAGAACTGGACCTCGTCGATGCCGACGACCGTCGTGTCCGGCGCGATGAGCTGGAGGATCTCCTCGCCCACGAGCACCGGACGCGCTTCGAACGAGTCGCCGTCGTGCGAGCGCACGAGCTCCACACTGAAGCGATCGTCGACGGCGGGTTTGAAGACCTGGACCGCACGGCGCGCGATGACCGCGCGCTTCACACGGCGGATGAGCTCCTCGCTCTTTCCGCTGAACATCGAGCCGACGATCACCTCGAGGCCTCCTTGGCTCGAGGGACTCCTGCTCAATCTTCGGCTTCGCCGAGAGACACGCTCAAGGCTGGTGGTCTCGCTCGTCGCGGCAAAGCCGCTCCTCGCTCGGCCTAGCTCTTCCTCGCGGCCGGCTGCTCCGCCTGCTTGGTCCCGTACCGCTTGTTGAAGCGATCGACGCGACCCTGGATGTCCAGGATGTGCTGCTTTCCGGTGAAGAACGGGTGGCACTTCGCGCAGACCTCGACGTGAAGCTCGGGCTTCGTCGAACCGGTCATGAACGTGTTGCCACAGGCGCACTGCACCTTGGCCTGCATGTACTTGGGGTGGATCTTTTCCTTCATGGGGTCCTTCTCTCTATGCCGCTGGGATGACGTTGACTTTGCGCCGGTCGTCGCGCGCGGGGCTGTACTTCACTTCGCCCGCGACGAGCGCGAAGAGCGTGTGGTCCTTGCCGACGCCGACGTTCTCGCCGGCAAGAAGCCGCGTGCCCCGCTGGCGAACCAGCACCGTACCCGCTTCAACACGCGAGCCCGCGAATTCCTTCACGCCGAGCCGCTGGCCGGCCGAGTCGCGACCGTTCCGGGTCGAGCCTGCGCCCTTCTTGTGTGCCATTTCTTAAGCCTCGATCTTCGTGATCCGGAGCGTCGTCTCCGACTGGCGATGCCCGCGTCCGCGGCGCTGGCGCGTCTTGTTCTTGTAACGGAGGACGTGGATCTTCGGACCCTTGCCGTGGGCGACGATCTCCGCCGTCACTTTCGCGCCGCCGAGCGCCGGCTTACCGGCCTTCACGTCGTCGCCGTCCGCGATGACGAGGATGTCGCCGAGCGTGACGGTCTCACCGACCTTGCCTGCGAGGCTGTCGACGCTGACGAGGGCTCCCTCTTCGACGCGGTATTGCTTGCCGCCGCTGCGGACGATGGCGTACATCGGAAACTCGGACCACCCGGACAGAAAAAGTCGCCGCGCGCGTGCGCGACGTTGCATAAGTATACCGGACGGCCGGGTCGCCCCGACCGTCCGGCAACAGACCGAGCGGTTAGGCCCGCGCGCGCGCGGAGACGG
>Ga0209470_1001013_pt1 | contig 21520 bp, 19 predicted proteins | sample GraSoiAngelo_125_FD_185882 | JGI IMG/M metagenome (GOLD analysis project Ga0209470, IMG submission 185882) | Grasslands soil microbial communities from the Angelo Coastal Reserve, California, USA - 14_0927_05_40cm (SPAdes) (version 2) | ecosystem: Environmental > Terrestrial > Soil > Grasslands ... | reverse complement strand
TTGCCTGGCGTCGTCCGAGCCGAGCGCCGCGGTGTCAATGACCTCGTAGAACGCCAGGCACTGATGCGGCCATGCCTCGTTGGCCGTGCGGCGGACCACGGCCCCGTTCCGGGCGTCATCCTCGCCGGCGTGCACGGTGATCGCCACCTGCCAGGGCTGAGCGAACATCGCCGCATGCGTCTCCGCCTCCGCGGGCGTGAGCCCCACGTCGGCTAGGCCGTGGCTTCCTGCCCCCGCCCGGTACCAGCCCACTACCTGATCGCCGGTCCTCTGCACGACGCCCTGTGCCACGACCCAACCGTCGAGCAGGACCGCCTTGGGATGCGCTCCGGCCCCCGGGGCGGCGGGCAGTCGAATCGTCGAGTCGATGAGCAGATAGGGAGCGGCGGTCTCAGGAGAGCGGAACACGTTGCCGGTGAGGAGTCCGAAGCAGGGGTGCGGCGCGGCCGCGCCGTGCTCGGTCAGGGCGAGCAGCACGCGCTGCGCGATGAAGATCGGCAGCGGACCAGGCTCTTGGCGCGGCTCGGCGCCGGCGGGCCGCCACAGGACCGAGGTCGCCAACGGTATCGGGCGGTCCTCGTATAGGGGCTCGTCCAGCTCCCGCTCGGCTTCGGGCGCGGGGGACGGGGAGGGGGAGGGGGAGGGGGGGGCCACCATCGATGGGGTACCTCCAGGGACGCGGAATCGTGCGACCCTGCTCTGGCCCCCGTCCGACATGCGTTGCGTCATCCGTGTCCCCGGCGCCCGACCTCTGTCATCCTGAGATACCGCCCTTCCAGCGCGACGTCAACCTGCGAAGGCGCGCATCATTCGATACCAGAACTCCACCGCGTCGTAGAAGCTCTGCACACCTACGCGCTCGTCGCGGCCGTGGGCACGTACGTCGTTTTGCTCCTCGAAGACCGCCGAGACGCCGTAGGCGGGAATGCCGGCGTTACGGAGGAACAAGCCGTCGGTCGCGCCCGCCTCCATGACCGGCACGACCGGTACGTTGGGAAACTGCTCCCCCACCAGACGCTCGATCGGGTCCATGATCGCCGGCGTCAGCGGGGACGGGGGACTCGGGATGGGCGTGTAGATCGCGCGGATCGCGATCCGGTCGTCGCCCGCCAGACGACGCAACGTCGCCTCGACCTCCGACGCGCGCTCCCCCGGCAGGATGCGGCAATTCACCGTCAGCCGCGCGGACTGCGGCAATGCGTTCTCGGCGTGCCCGGCAGCCATCATGGTGGCGGTGCAGGTGGTGCGCAGCTTGGAGTTGTAGTACGGCACGGTCCCGAGGTGCGCGACCGCGGCGCTGTCGGGCGGGTCTTTCAGCACGCCGCGCATTTCCTCGGCAAGAGAGCCGCTTTCAACGGTCGCGGACCGCTCGAAGAATGCCCGGGACACTTCGTTCAGCTTGACCGGAAACTGGTACTGCGCCAGCCGTTCGAGCACGGGCGCGAGCCGGTACAGGGGATTGTCCGCGGGGCGCGGCAGTGAGCTGTGCCCGCCCTTGTCGGTCGCCTCGAGGATGTACGTCGCGTAGACCTTTTCGCTCGCCTGGACCGCGAACGCGACCTTTCGCCCGTCGCGGAGCACCCCGCCCCCCGCGTCTGTATTGAGGGCGAACTCCGCATCAATCAGTTCGCGATGCTTGGTGACGAGCCACGTCATGCAGCTGCCGGCGGTCTCCTCGTCTCCCGTGAGCACCAGAATCAGGTCGCGCCGCGGCCTGAACCCCGCGCGGCGCAGGCGGATGAAGTCCGCGACCAGCGTCGCATCCCCCGCCTTGTTGTCCGTCGTGCCGCGGCCGTAGAAATAGCCGTCCTTCTCGAGGAAGGTGAACGGATCGACCGACCAGTCCGCCCGCCGGGCGGGCACTACGTCCAGGTGCGCGAACACGATGATCGGCTTCCCCGCCGTCCCCGTGCCGCGGTAGCGGGCGACCAGGTTGCCGTGCTGCGGATCGGGACCGATCAACACGCGCACGTCCGCGGCGGGGAACCCCGCGGTCACGAGGCGCTGGGCCATGGCGCGCGCGGCGCGCGGCGTATTGCCCAGTGAATCGGTGGTGTTGATCTCGACCAGCTCGCGGAAGATGTCGTGCGCGAGCGCGCGGTCAGCGGCGGACATGCCGTCCTGGGCCGCGCCACACAGCGGCAGCGCTACGCCCAGCAGCACGCTCAGAAGCGGAGCCGGACTTTTCATCCCACCCTCGCGATCGCGTCGATTTCCACTCGCACCGCCCTGGGGAGGGCGACCGCCTGGATGGTGGACCGCGCCGGCTTGTGGCTCGGGAAGTGCTTCGCGTACACCTCGTTCAACGCGGGAAAATCGGCCATGTCCACGAGGTACACGTTGGTCTTCACGATCCGGTCGAGTCCCGAGCCGGCCGCCTTGAGGATGGCCGTGAGGTTCTTGAACACCTGCTCCGCCTGCTCCGCCGTCGTCTTCCCGACGATCCCTCCTGTCTTGGGGTCGAGGGGAATCTGCCCCGCGGTGTACACCATCCCTTCCACTACCACCGCCTGGCTGTAGGGCCCGATCGCCTTGGGCGCCCCGTCGGCGACCACGATGTCCATGCTCTTGGATGCCATCAAAAGAGTCCCTCGATCGTGCCATCCGGGTGTACCCGGATCTTTTCCGCCGCAGGCGTCTTCGAGAGCCCCGGCATGGTCATGATGTCGCCCGCGAGCGCGACCACGAATCCTGCGCCCGCCGACGGAAGAATGTCGCGCACCTGCAGGGTGAAGCCGCTCGGCGCGCCGAGCTTGGTCGAATCGTCCGAGAACGAGTACTGCGTCTTCGCCATACAGACGGGCGTCTCACCCAGGCCCAGGGCGGTCAGCTGCTCGAGGGCCCGCTCCGCCGCGGGGGCGAAGGCCACGCCCCCGGCGCCGTAGATCTCCTTTGCGATCGTCTCGATCTTTTCGCGTATCGGGCGCTTCGCGTCGTACAATGGCTTGAAACTGGCGGTGCGGCCCTCCAGCAGCTTGAGCACCGCCTCCCCCACGGCCACGCCGCCTTCCCCGCCCTTCTCCCATACCTCGCACAACTCGACGCCCACGCCCTCAGCCGCGCATTCGGTGCGGACCGCGTCGAGCTCCGCGTCGGTGTCGGTGAGGAACCGATTCAGCGCGACCACCACCGGCACGCCGAACTTCTTCACATTCCGGATGTGGCGGCGGAGGTTCGCCGCACCCCGCTGCACCGCAGCGGGGTCAGCCGCACCGAGACGATCCTTGGGCACGCCCCCATGCATCTTGAGCGCGCGCACGGTGGCGACCACGATCGCGGCTTCGGGGTTCAGGCCCGCCATCCGGCATTTGATGTCGAAGAACTTCTCCGCTCCGAGGTCGGCGCCGAATCCCGCCTCCGTGAGCACCACGTCGCACAACGTGAGCGCAAGCTTGGTGGCCACGACCGAGTTGCAGCCGTGGGCGATGTTGCCGAACGGCCCGCAGTGAATGAACGCCGGCCCGCCCTCGAGCGTCTGCACGAGGTTGGGATTGATCGCGTCCTTGAGCAGGAGCGTCATCGCGCCCTGCGCTTTCAGATCGCTCGCGCGCACCGGCTTCTTGTCGGGTGTGAGCCCGACGATGATGCGCGCGAGGCGGTGCTCGAGGTCCTCCGTTCCCGTGGCGAGCGCCATGATCGCCATGATCTCGGAGCCCGGGATGATGACGAAGCGCTCCTCGCGCGCCGGTCCGCCGTTCAGGCCGCCGAGGCCCACGATGATGCTGCGCAGCGCGCGGTCGTTCATGTCGATGGTGCGGGGCCACGTGATGCGGCGGGTGTCGAGGCGGAGCGCGTTGCCGTGGTGCAGGTGGGAATCGAGCATCGCCGACAGAAGGTTGTGCGCGCTCGCAATGGCGTGGAAGTCGCCCGTGAAGTGGAGGTTGATGTCCTCCATGGGGACGACCTGCGCGTAGCCGCCGCCCGCCGCGCCGCCTTTCACCCCGAACACGGGTCCGAGCGACGGCTCGCGGATGCAGAGCGCGGCGTTCTGGCCGATCTTGCGCAGCGCCTGCGTCACGCCGACCGTGACCGTCGACTTGCCCTCGCCCGCCGGCGTCGGATTGATTCCGGTCACCAGCACCAGGCGGCCTCTCGGCTTGCGACGCGTCAGCGCGCCAAGCCGCACCTTCGCCTTGTACTTGCCGTACAGCTCGATCTCGTCGTCGTCGAGTCCCAGCTCCGCTGCGATGTCCGCTACCGGGCGCAGCCGCGCCGCCTGGGCGATCGCGATGTCGGTGGGTATTTTGGCCGTGGTGGTCACACGCTCTCGTGCTAGAGGGTCGTGCCGAGCCGCGTCCCGAAGACTCGGCGCGCGTTCTCCGTCGTCCGTTGTCCTACGAACTCCATCGTGTCCCCGCGCGCCCGCGCCACTCCCTCGGCTACGGCGCGCACGTAGGCCGGCTCGTTCCGCTTGCCACGGTGCGGGACGGGAGCAAGATACGGGCCGTCGGTCTCGACCAAGAGACGGTCAGGCGGGTAGGCGGTTAGTGGCACAGCCGCGCTCCAACGCTGGAACGTGATCATACCGGAAAAAGAAAAGTACGCTCCGATCGCCATCCCCGCGTCGAATACCCCCGTTCCCGAGCTGAACGAATGGAGGATCACGGTCGCTGCCGAGCCGGCGAGCGCCGCCGCCATGTCCCCGTCCGCTTCGCGCGCGTGGACCACGACGGGCTTCCGGAGCTCGGCCCCGAGCGCCAGCTGCGCCTCGAAGGCCCGGCGCTGCGCCTCGCGGGGCGAGTGGTCGTAATGGTAATCCAGACCCGTTTCGCCGACCGCCACCACTTCGGGTAGGCCGAGCAGGTCTCTCAGGCGGGCGTCGGCGGCGGCGGACCACTGCCGGGCGTCGTGGGGGTGGATTCCGACCGTGGCGGAGAGGCCGGGGTAAGCGCGGGCGAGCGCGACGGCCCGCTCGCTTTCCGCCAGGGTCCCGCCGATCACCACGACGTGCTCGATGCCGGCGTCGCGCGCCCGGCCGAGCACGGCGTCGCGGTCGGGATCGAACGCCGCGTCGCCGAGATGGCAATGCGCGTCGACCAGGCCCGGGCGCAGCACGCTGCGCCCCGGTTACCGCGTGGGTTGCGGCTGCCGCGGACGGGGCTCGGGCGCGACCGACTCCATCCCGCGGAAGACGCGGGCGCCGCGTGCGTCCTCGCCGGGCCAGCGCTTTTCGATGGCCATCAGGAGCGGCGCGGCGATATAGATCGACGAGAACGTCCCGGTGAAAATCGCGAAGGTCATCACCAGCGCAAACGGGCGCAGCACCTCGCCCGCCAAGAGCACGAGCGCGATGGTGGTCGCCATCGTGGTGCCGTGCGTCAGCACCGAGCGTGGCAGGGTCTCGTTGATCGACAGGTTCAGGATCTCGTACAGGTTCTGGCGGCGGAACTTCCGCAGGTTTTCCCGCACGCGGTCGAAAATGATGATCGTGTCGTTCAACGAGTAGCCGACCATCGTGAGCACCGCGCCGACCACCACGAGGCTCACTTCGAGGTCGAGATAGCGAATGAACGCGATCGTGGTGAGGATGTCGTGAAACGTTGCGAGGACCGCCGCGAGCCCGAACCGCCACTCGAAGCGGAACGCGAGATAGATCAGCGTGACGATGAACGAGCAGAAGATCGCCAGAAATGCCTTCCCCTGGAGCTCGCGCCCGACCTTCGGCCCGACCGCCTCGGTTCGGACGATGTTGTAATGCTCCGGCGCCAGACCGAGTTCGCGCGCCAGTGCCGAATCCACGGCCGCGGCGGTCGCTTCCGTCGAGCCCTCGGTGCTTTCCGTCCCGACGCGCGCGCGAATCACGAATTCGTTGGGCGCCCCGAATTGCTGGATCTCGGCGTCGCGGATCCCCGCCGCATCGAGCGCGTGACGCAGGCGCTCCGAGCCGACGGGCGCGGGCGTGTGCACCTGAATCAGCGTGCCGCCCGTGAACTCGATCGAGTAGTTCAGCCCGCGGACCAGGAACAGGGAGAAGCCGGGGAGGATGATGGCGGCGGTGAGCCCATAGGCCCACCGGCGCCACCGGATGAAATCGTAATTGGCGTTGGCGAAGAGGCGGATCATCTCAGACGCTCAGGGTGACCATGTCCGGCCGTCGGTCGAGCCAGATCATGTAGAAGGTGCGCACCACAAAGATGGCGGTGACCATGGATGCGGCGATGCCGATGATCAGGGTGATGGCGAAGCCCTGCACCGGACCGGTGCCCACCAGATACAGAATGAAAGCGGTGAGCGCCGTGCTCACGTTCGAGTCGATGATGGCGCTCATGGCGTGCTTGAACCCCTCGTCCACGGCCGTGCGCACGAGCTTGCCGTGCTGGAGCTCCTCGCGGATGCGCTCGAAGATCAGCACGTTCGCGTCCACCGCGATGCCGACCGACAGCACCAGGCCCGCGAGCCCCGGCAGCGTGAGCGTGAAGCCGAATCCCGCGAGCCCGGCGAGCGTGAACACGACGTACAGAGCGAGCGCCGCCACGGCGAGCGCTCCCGACAGCCGGTAGTAACCGATCATGATGAGCACGACAAGCACGACACCCACGACCCCCGCCCGGATGCCATCCTTGATCGAGTCCTGTCCGAGCGACGGCCCGATGGTGCGCTCCTCGATGATGGCGAGCGGGGCGGGGAGCGCACCGGCCTTGAGAACGAGGGCCAGGTCCTGGGCGTCCTGCAGCGGCTTCGCCCCGAGCTCGATCTGGCCGCGCTGACCGATCTGACTCTTGATGACCGGCGGCTGCCCCTGCACCCGGCCGTCGAGGATGATCGCCATGAAGTCGTTCACGTGCCGCCCGGTTTCCCGCTCGAAGACGCGCCCGCCGCGGCGGGACAGCACGAAGTTCACGACGGACTGGTTCGTGAGCTGGTCGCGCGTGGCCTTCGCGTCCTGGAGGTATTCCCCCGTGATGATCGGCCGGTCCTCTACGGCGTACAGGGTCCGGTAGCTCCTGCCGGCCCGCGACAGCACCTCGGTCCCCCACTTGAACTCGATGCCCCGCGGCACGAGCCGCTCGACGTCGGGGCGCACGAGCAGACTCTCCGCCACCGGCACCTGCTCCTCCGGGACCAGGAACTCCCCGGGGATGTTGCTCGGGCTCTGGAACAGGACGGATGCGAGAGGGCCGGGCGCATTCGCGTCGCTCGTGTCCTTGGCGGCGGCCTTCGCCTTCGCGGCCTTGCCTTTCGCCTTGGCAGTGTCCGTCCCGAACAGCTGTGTGACGGTCGCCGCCGGGGCGGCCTGCCCCGGCGCCTTGACGCCGGCGCGCCGCAGCGCCTTGTCGATCTCGGGGAGTGCGTCCCGGAACACGTTCTTCATATCCGTGATGCGGAACTCGAGGAACGCGGTACGCTGGACGATGCTCTTGGCGCGCGCCGGATCCTTTTCGCCCGCGAGCTCGACGATGAGGCGGCAGCGTCCCTGGATCTGCACCACGGGCTCCGTGGTGCCGAACTCGTCGATCCGGGTGCGCACCACGCGCTCGGCCCGCTGGATGGCGTCGGCGCAGTCGGGCACCGGCCCCTTCGACTGGTCCACTTCGAGCGCCAGATGGATGCCGCCCTGCAGGTCGAGCCCGAGGTCGATCGGCACCCGGCGCACCGTGGTGTCCTTCATGCGGCCCGTGGTCTTGTCCGGGACGCGCTCCGTGACGTTCGTGGGCATGAGCTGCCACACCGAAAGCACGAGCAGCCCGGCGATGAGGAGCAGTCGTGAGCGGATAGTACTCATGTTCAGTCCCTAGCCCTTGAGAATCGTGCGCGCCGCCACCGCATCGCGCTCGATCTGATCGATCAGCGCCTGACGCGACGGGAACGTCTGGGTGTCCCGCAGCCGGCGCACCCACTCCACGGTCACCACCTGATCGTACAGGTCCCCGCTGAACTCGAACAGATGGATCTCCAACCCGCGGGCGTGCACCCCAAACGTGGGCCGCGGCCCCTGGTTCATCATTCCGCCATAGCGCTCGCCCGGTGCCGCTTCCCCCCCCCTCCCCGCCCCCCCCTTCCCCGACAGTATCACCCGCACGGCATACACGCCGTCGGGCGGCATCAGTTTCCGCGGATCGGGCGATGCAAGGTTGATCGTCGGTACCCCGATGGTTCGCCCGCGACCCGCCCCCCGCTCCACTCTTCCCCGCACGCTGTACGCCCGCCCCAGGCCTCGCTCGGCGAACTCCAGGTCGCCGTGGGCCACGGCCGTCCGGATCAAGGACGATGAGATCGGCTGGCCGTCGTCCTTCACCGCCGGCACGACATCCATCACGAACCCATCCTCGTGGGCGAGCCGCCGTACCAGCTCCACATCGCCGGAGCGACCCCGCCCAAACCCGTGATCGTACCCCAGAACGAGCTCCTGCATCCCGAACCGAGCGCGCAGCACGTCGCGCACGAATTCTTCGGGACCGAGGCGCGCCAGCTCAGGCGTGAACGGTACCACCTCCACCCGCTCGACGCCGAGGGCCGCTGCCAGCACGCGCTTCTCGTCCGGGAGGGTGAGCAGCCGGGGCGCGGCGCTGGGATTGACGACTTCGAGGGGGTGCGGGTCGAACGTGATGAGCAGGCTCGTGCCCACCCCCTTCCCCCTCGCCCCCTCCCCCTCCCCCTGCGACCGGGCACGGCGCACCAGCTCCGCCAGCACGGCCTGGTGCCCGCGGTGGATCCCGTCGAATGTCCCGACCGTGGCGACCGTACCCGTCACTGCTCCACCACGACGACCCGGGGTTTGAGGATGTCGCCCACTCGCTCCGCCACCGCGACGAGGGTGCCCTCCGCGAACAAGGCCACACTTCCCGCGTCCTCCATCCCGCTTCCCGTGGCCACCGGTCGCCCGTGAACCACGGCGTCACGCCCGGCGCTGTCGAGCTCGCGGCGCGGCAGGTCGCGCACCAGCTCGGCGGGATCGCGCAACGCCCGCGGCGTCACCTGCTCCGGCGCGACGGCGTCGGTCAGGCGGAACGAGCCGACCTGCGTCCGCGTCAGCGCGGCGAGGTGCGCTCCGCACTCCAGCGCCTCGCCCACATCCCGCGCCAGGCTTCGCACGTACGTCCCGCCGCTCACCGTCGCTCGGAAGCCCAGGTCCGGGGGCGCGTAGCTCGTGAGCTCAAGCGCCAGTACATCCACGCGCCGGGGCCGCAGGGCCACCGCTTCGCCGCGCCGCGCACGCCGATAGGCGCGCTCCCCCGCCACCTTCACGGCCGAATAGGCCGGCGGCCGCTGCTCGTACGTCCCTCGTAACGTCGCAAGCGCCTGCTCCACGCGTCCTCGATCCACTCCCCGCCACGACTCCGATGTCGCGATCGCCGCGCCCGTCGGATCGTCGGTGGTGGTCGTCGTGCCGAGTCGGATCACGCCATCATACGTCTTCGTCCACGCCGTAGCGAACGGCGCCAGGCGAGTGGCGCGGCCCACCACGATGACCAGCAGCCCGGTCGCGAACGGGTCGAGCGTGCCGAGGTGTCCCACGCGACCGGTGCCGAGGGCACGCCGCACCGTGTCCACCACGTCGTGGGACGTGGGCCCGCCCGGCTTCGCGACCAGCGCCACGCCGGAGATCAGCCCGCTCCGTCCTTGAGGTTCCGGAGCACGCGGTCGATCTGCTGCGCGTGGTCGAGCCCCCGATCGAGGTCGAAGCGGAGCTCCGGTGTCACGCGCAACGGCAGCTCTTTGGCGAGCTGGGCGCGCAGGAAGCGCGCGGCGCTGGTCAGACCTTCGAGCGACTTGGCCTTCTCCGCGTCGGTGCCCATCACGCTCACCCGCACGCGGGCGTGCGCCAGGTCCGCGCTGACCTCCACGGCGGTGACGGTGACGAACCCGACGCGCGGGTCGCGGACATTTCCCGTGAGGAACGCCGCGACAGTCTGGCGAATCGCTTCCGCCACGCGCTCGGGCCGGTGACTCACGCGACGCATCGGGTCAGAAGTAGGTGGTGCTCGTGTCGACGATGCGGGCGCCGTCCGCGCCCGCGACCAGACGGTCCGCTTCGCGCAGCACGCTGTCGGCGTGACCGCGGTCGGTCGAGACGACGCACACGGTCAGCTCGGCGCGCTGCCACAGGTCGTGATGCGCCGTCTCGGCCGCGGACACGTTGAAGCGGTGGTGGAGCCGGTCCTTGAGGCTCTTGAGGACCTGCCGCTTCTCCTTGAGGGAGTGGGAGGCCGCGATATGGAGCTCCCACGTCATGACACCCACGATCACGCGGGCGTCAGCGTGCGCGCGACCTCCTCGATCCGATACGCCTCGATCAGGTCGCCGACCTTGAGGTCGTTGAAGTTCTCGACCCCGATCCCGCATTCGAACCCCTCGCGTACCTCGCGCACGTCTTCCTTGAAGCGCTTGAGCGAGGCGAGGGTGCCGTCGTAGACCTCGACGCCGTCCCGGACCACGCGGACGCGGGCGGTGCGCGGGATGACGCCCGAGCGCACGAAGCTCCCCGCGATGGTGCCGATCTTGGCGATCTTGAAAAGCTGGCGCACCTCCGCCTCGCCCAGCACGACTTCCTTTTTCTCGGGGGCGAGCAAGCCGCCCATGGCCGCCTTCACTTCCTCCACCGCCTCGTAGATGATGCGGTACGTGCGGATCTCGACTTTTTCCCGCTCCGCCGAGGCGCGGGCGTTGGAGTCGGGCCGCACGTGGAAGCCGATGATGATCGCATTCGAGGCCTTGGCGAGCAGCACGTCGGAATCGGTGATGGCGCCCACGCCGCGGTGCACCACCTCGACCTTGACCTCGGGCGTCGACAGCTGCGCCAGAGCATCCGCCAGCGCTTCCGCCGGGCCGCCCTGGTCGGCCTTGATGATGATCCGCAGCGCCGCCGCGCCGCCCTCGGCGCGCTCGGCCATGAAGTCCTCGAGCGTCTTCACCCGTCCCGAGCGACGGTGTTGCGCCTCGCGCTCGAGCCGCTGGCGCTTCTGCGCGATGTCGCGCGCCGCCGCCGCGTCGGTCATGACCTGGAAGGTGTCGCCCGCCTCAGGCACGCCTTCGAAGCCCAGCACCTGCACCGGCGTGGACGGACCCGCGCCCGCCACGGTCTGCCCGCGCTCGTCGTACATCGCCCGCACCCGGCCATAGAACTGCCCGCAGATGAAGTCGTCCCCACCGCGCAGCGTGCCGTTCTGGACGAGGATCGTGGCGAGCGGACCCTTGCCGGGGTCGAGCGTCGCCTCGAGCACGGTGCCCTGCGCGCGCCGCTCGGGGTTGGCCTTGAGATCGAGTAGCTCGGCCTGGAGCAGGATCTGGTCGAGCAGCTCCTCCACGTTCTGGCCGGTCTTCGCGGAGATCGGCGTCGCGAGCGTGGTGCCGCCGAACTCTTCGAGCACGACGCCGTGCGCCAGCAGGTCCTGCTTCACCTTCTGCACGTTGGCGGTGGGCAGGTCGATCTTGTTGATCGCGACGACGAGCGGCACGCCCGCGTTCTTGGCGTGCGAGATCGCCTCGATGGTCTGCGGCATGATGGCGTCATCGGCGGCCACGACGAGCACGACGAGGTCGGTGACCTGGGCGCCGCGGGCGCGCATCGCGGTGAAGGCTTCGTGGCCGGGCGTGTCGAGGAACGTGATGGAGCGTCCGTCCTTGAGCGTGACCTGGTACGCGCCGATGTGCTGGGTGATACCGCCTGCCTCACCAGCGACCACCTTGGCCTTGCGCACGTAGTCGAGCAGCGACGTCTTGCCGTGGTCGACGTGGCCCATGACGGTGACCACCGGCGCGCGGGGCTTGAGATCGCCGGCCGCCTCCTCGGGCGCCTGTTCGGGTACGGCGATGGCGTACTCCTCTTCCCGCGCCGCCTGGAAGCCGAACGCGGAGGCGATGAGCTCGATCATGTCGAAGTCGAGGCGCTGGTTGATCGTCACCATCTGCCCCAGCTCCTTGAATGCGAACGCGACGATCTCCTTGGCGGGGACCTTCAGGATGTGGGCGAGCTCCGAGACCGTGATGAACTCGGTCACCCGGACGAGCGTCTTCTCACGCTCCTTTTCGTCGCGCCGCTTCTGCTCTTCGATGTCGCGGAAGCTGGGACCCTCCTCGCGGCGATGCGCCCCTTTCTTGGCGATGGGCCCTTTGATCGAGGCCAGGGTGCGCGAGATGTTCTGGGCCACGGCCTCCTGGTCCACGAGCGACTTCTTACCCTTCTTGCGCTTCTTGCCCTTTTCGCGACGCCGCTCCTCGAGCGGCTGCGTCCCGGGCGCGGCCGACGCGACGGGCCGCGGCGGCACGGCGCCACCGGGCGTCGCGCTCGCCACCGGCTTGGGCCGCACGGGCGTGGGGATCACGGGTCGGGGCGGCGGCGCCGAGAAGGGCAGCGCGGACGCGGGCTGGGCCGCGGCCGTCGCGGCGACCGGCGACGGCTCGGCGCGTGCTTCGTCGACCGGTGGGAGGTCCTTGAACAACGCGGCGGCGCGCTCTTCCAGTGAGGGCTTCCCTTCCTGTTCGACCGCCTTGGCCGCCTCCAGGGCCTCGCGCGCCTTGAGCTCGCGCTCCGCTTCGAGCGCGGCTTCCGCCTGCGCCTCCGCGTCGACTGCGGCCATCTCGGCCGCGGTGCGCCGCCGGCGCTTCGGCCGTGCCTCGGGGGCGACGGCCACCGGCTCGGCCGGGGCCTTGGCGGCGCGACGCCGCTTGGGCGGCGCGGGCGCCTCCTTCTTCCGCTTGTCGCGCTCCCATCGGGCGCGCATCAACGCCACCTGCTCGGGCTTGAGCGGCGAGAGGTGGCTGCGCACGAAGATGTCCTGCTCCTTGAGCATGCCCAGAAGCTGCTCCGAGGAGATCCCGAACTCCGCTGCCAGATCGTGAATCCGCGTCGTCGTCACGCAATCCTCCAAAGGACCTGCCCTTATGCCACCGGCGCTGGCGCGCCGTCTTCCGGCCCACCCGGCCCGGCCTGCCCCGCTTCCTCCACGCCGCCCCCCCCAGATGTCCCCTCGTCGTCGCCGCCCTCTTCCGTCATCTCGTTCAGAAACGCCATGAGCTTGTCGGCGAGCTCGGGGCTCATCCCGACGATCTTGTCCACGTCCTCCCGCTCCAGATCCAGGACGTCTTGCAACGTCTTGTGCCCTGCCCGCTCCAGCACATCGACCAGCTCGACCGGGAGGCCCTTGAGCTCGCGCAGAGCCACTTTGGTCGCGGCCTCTTCCTCGGCCGGCGGCAGCGGGGCGAACAGCGGTCCCTCCCCACCCCGCTCCAGCCACTCGCGGCTCGAGTACAGGTCGATCTTCCAACCGGTGAGCTCCGACGCGAGCCGGACGTTCTGGCCGTTGCGGCCGATGGCGAGCGACAGCTGGTCCTCGTCCACGATCGCCTGGATGGTCTTGGTGTCCGGGTCCGAGAACACGCGTGCCACGCGCGCGGGGGCGAGCGAGAGTTTCGCAAACCGCTCGGGATCGGGCGACCAGGGCACGATGTCGATGCGCTCGCCGTTCAGCTCGTTTACCACCGCCTGCACGCGCGAGCCCTTGAGCCCCACACAGGCGCCCACCGGATCGATCGAGTCGTCGCGCGATGAGACCGCGATCTTGGTGCGGCTCCCCGCCTCGCGTGCCGTGGCGCGGATCTCCACGATCTGCTGCAGGATCTCCGGCACTTCGAGCTTGAACAGCGCCTTCACGAACAACGGGTCGGCACGCGACAGGATGAGGCGCGGGCCTTTTGGCGTCTCCTCGATGCGCTTCAGCACCGCCCGGATCGTGTCCCCCTGGTGGAAGTGCTCGCGGTGGTTCTGCTCGCGGTACGGGATGATGGCTTCGGCCTCCCGGAACTTGGCCAGCATCACCACGATTTTGCCCCGCTCGATCTGCTGGACCTCGCCCGAGAGCAGCTCGCCGACCTTGTCGGAGAACTCCTCCCGGATGCGGGCTCGCTCGCCCTCCCGCACGCGCTGGATGATGCGCTGTTTGGCCGCCTGCACCGCGGTGCGGCCGAAGGCCTCGAACGGGACTTCCTCCTCGAGTACGTCTCCCACCTGGAAGTCGGGATCCTCGAAGCGCGCTTCCTCGAGCGCGACCTGCAACGCTGGGTCTTCCACGGCGTCGACCACGGTGCGGAGCACCGCGATCCGGATCGTGCCCTTCAGCTCGTCGATCCCGATCTCGGCGCGCACGTTCGGGCCGTACCGTTTCACGAGCGCGGCGTGCAATCCGTCCTTGAGCAGATCGAGCAGCTCCGTCCGCTCGAGCTGCTTGGTATTCGTCAGCTCACGAATCGCCGACACGACGTCTGTTGTATTGGTCATTCTGTCATCCGTTTTTCGTTTGTCTCACCAGTCCACGGCGAGCCTCGCATCGCGGATCCCCGCGAGCGGCACCGCTCGCGGCGTCCCGCCCTGAGGCTCGAGCACGACGGTCGACTCGTCCGGCACGGACACGATCCGCGCCCGCACCCGACCCAGTCCGGCCACCGTGGCCTGGACGTCCCGGCCGACGAAGCGCACCCAGTGCCGGTGCCAGCGCAGCGGCCGCTCGAGGCCCGGACTCGACACCTCGAGCATGTAGCGGCGTCCCAGCGGGCCGTCCGCGTCGAGCCACGCCTCCAGGGCCCGGCTCGCCGCTGCACAGTCGTCCACGGTCACGCGCCGCGGCGACGTGTCCGGCCACTCGATGCGCACTTGAGCGAGCGGCCGAGCTTGAGTGCCGCCTATGCGGAGGTCCGCCAGTTCGAGACCCAATGCTGCGAGCTGGGTCCGAAACGACTCGACGAGGCTGTCGGAGAGCATAAAAAAAAGCGCGGGCCGAACTTCGCCCGCTTCACCGGCCCGGAATCTAGCCGCCGAGAGGCGGCTGTCAAGCGACGGGGCTCGCTCCTGTCGCCGGGAGTCCCACGTAGGCGATCATGCGCCCGTCCCGCCCGCCCGACGCGCGGTGCGAGAAAAAGTGGTCGCGGTCATGCGCGCTGCACCAGGGCGAGACCGAGACCTCGGCGACACCCAGCTCGCTCGCCTGCCTGGCCAGGATTTCCCGGAGGTCCACATGACTCGACGGCCCGTCGGCGCGGTGGACCGCGGGGCGGCGCCCCGGGGTACCCACACCCGCATCCGCCTCGTTAACCCTGGGCACCCGCGCCGGGGCCAGCCGCTCAATGACCTCAGAACCTACTTCATAGCACGCACCGCAAATACCAACTCCACAATGCATTACGATTTCCGTCGATCGGACCAACGCGGCACGCTTCAGGACCTCTACGCCACGCTCGAGGATCCGCCCCGCCGTGCCGCGCCACCCGGCGTGGAGCAATGCCACCACCTGCTTACCTGGCACGGCGAGGTAGACTGGGACGCAGTCGGCGACGGTGACGGTGAGCAGCGTGCCGCGCGCTCCCGTCACATGGCCGTCGATTCCGTCGACGATCAGCCACCCGTCGGTCCCGTGCTCGTACCATTGGACCGCGGTGCCGTGCACCTGGTGGGCGAGAATCACGCCCGGGAACTGCTGGCGTACCGCGGCGCGGACGGCGCGCCACCGGGACATCACCTGCCCGACGTGCTCCTCGCTCCACAGCCCCAGGGAGAAGCCCGGGTCCCCGGCGCCCGCCCTCCCTCCGCGGGTGGTGATCCCGGCCACGATCCCGAACCGGTCGGCCCATTCGCGCAGCTCCATGCGCGGGACCGCGGGGTCGGGGGCGGGCTGCTCCCGAAACGCCAGGCGGTCGGACGGTCGGACCGTGGGAGAGATCGTCACCGGGCCGCCGTGCGACTGTCGGGCCGGCCCTCGAGTCGTTCGATGTGCGCGCCTAGCGCCCGCAGCCGTTCGTCGATCCGCTCGTACCCGCGTTCGATCTGCCCGATGTTGTGGATCAGGGAGTCGCCTTGCGCCGCCAGCGCGGCGAGCAGCATGGCCATGCCGGCCCTGATGTCGGGGCTCTCCACCACGCCCCCGCGCAGCGCGGATGGCCCGGCGATCACCGCGCGGTGCGGGTCGCACAGCACGATGCGGGCCCCCATTCCGATCAGTTTGTCCACGAAGAACAGACGGGATTCGAACAGCTTCTCGAAGACCAACAGCAGGCCGTCGCACTGCGACGCCACCACGATCGCGATCGACATCAGGTCCGCCGGGAACGCGGGCCACGGCCCGTCTTCGAGCTTGGGGACGTGCCCGCCCAGGTCGGGGCGAATACGCCGCTCCTGACCGGCGTCCACGATCAACTGGGCGCCGTCGAGCCGGGGGCGCACGCCGACCCGCTCGAACCCGAAGAGGATGGCGCGCAGGTCATCGCCGCGCACCCCGTCGATGGTGATCGCACCGTTGGTCACTGCGGCGAGACCGATGAACGAGCCGACCTCGATGTGATCGGGCCCGATCGTGAACGGCGCGGCGGTGAGCGGGGCGCCCCCCTCGATGATCAGCGTGTTGGTACCGATCCCGGTGATCCGGGCTCCGAGCACGCCGAGAAACCGCGCCAGGTCCTGGACGTGGGGCTCACACGCCGCATTCCGCAACGTCGTGGTGCCGCGCGCCGCGACCGCGGCCATGAGCGCGTTTTCGGTCGCCGTGACGCTCGGCTCGTCGAGGAAGATGTCGGCACCCACGAGATGCTTCCCTTCCAGCCGATACGCCGCTCCGACAGTCACGTCGGCGCCCAGCCGCTCGAGCGCCAGGAAGTGGGTGTCCACTCGCCGCCGACCGATCACGTCGCCGCCAGGGGGTGGCAGGCTCACGCGGCCGAACCGGGCGAGCATCGGACCGGCCAGGAGGATGGACGCGCGGATCCGGGCGCATAGCTCGGGATCGAGCTCGCGCGGCTCGGCGCGCGCGGTGTTCACGGCGACGCTGTTCGCCCCCGTCCATTGCACCTCGGCGCCGAGATGCTCCAGTAGCGCGAGCATCGTCTCGACGTCGCGGATGTGGGGCACGTTGTCGATCGCGCACGGCCCGTCAGCAAGCAGCGTGGCGGCGAGGATGGGAAGGGCCGCGTTCTTGTTGCCGGCTGGGCGGATCGTGCCTTTCAGCGGACGCCCGCCCGTAACCGAAAAGGAGGGAGGCATGGGTGAGCCAAGCTATGCGGCCGCTTGCGCCGGCGTCAAGCGTGCGCGAACGTTCGCGACGTGAATCTGAGTCCCGTTCTCGCGCTCGCGGGACTGGCCGCAATCGGGTTACTCGTGACGCGTCTCCCGCTCCCCGCGCGGCGCCGCGTCCCCTGGCTCGACCCCGTGCTCGCCGCGGGCGGCCCGCTGGTCCTGCTCGGCATCATCCTCGGACCGGGGGCGGTGCCGGGCATCGGCTTCCTCGATGGATCGGTGTTGCGCTCGCTCGCGCCGGTGACGGCGCTGGCGATCGGCTGGATCGGCGCCGGGCTCGGTGCCCGGTTCGAGTGGCGCAGCGTGCGCCGTATTTCGCGCCGCGCGTGGCTCCTGGCCGCGCTCCCCTCCGGCGCGGCCTTCGGCGCGGTCGCGCTCGGCGCGTGGATGCTCACGCGCGCGCTCCCGGCCGTGGCGGCCGCGTGGACCCCGCGGCTCGCGGCGATCCTGATGCTCGCCGCCGTGGCTGCCGTTTCGGGACCCGGTGTCGTGGCGCTCGTGGCGCGTGAAGCCGGATTGCGGCGGAGCACCGCCAGAGGGCTCGTCCTCGCCGCGTCGCTCGAGACGCTCGTCGGGGCGCTCCTCTTCTTCGTGCCCGTCGCGCTCCATCGCGGTGATGGGCTCACCACCATCGCGTTCGCGGTGGGAAGCGCCGCCCTGGTCGGGGTGGCGTTCCTGTCGCTGATGCGGGTGTGGCCCGCAGGGGCCGACATTGGCTTCGCCGTCCTCGCCACGCTGGCCTTCGGCGCGGGCGTCGGCTACGCGACAGGGCTGTCGCCGTTCGTGGTCTGCGCCCTGGCCGCGGTTGTGATCGTGCATGCGTCGCCTCCGGCCCGGCGGCACGCGATCCGCCGCGTGCTCGCTGAATGGGAGCGACCCGTCGTCGCGGTGCTGCTGGTGATCACCGGGGCCCTCCTGACGCTTCCTACCGCCTGGATCCTGCTTGCGGTACCGTTCCTTGCGGCTGCCCGTGCGGCCGCGAAGTGGGCGGCCGTTCGCTACGGAGTTCGCACCCTCCCGCTCGCGCCGGTCCCCCTCCCCCTTCCCCCCCCGCCCCCGCCGAACATCGGGCTCGGCACGATCGCACAGGGAAGCGTGGCGGTCGCGCTGGGGGTGGCTTTCCTTCTCTTGTATGGCGCGCCCGGCGGTGCGGCGGTGCTCACGACCGTCGTGCTCGGCGTGGCATGCGCGCTGCTCGCCGCGCCGCTGCTCATGACGCTCGCGCTGCGAGCCCCCGTCGTGGTGTCGGCGCCCGCGCTGCCCGCGCCGCCCGCGCCGTTGACCGAGTCCGTGGAGCCCGCGCAGCTCTCGGTCCACACACCGGTTGAGGCGCCCCGATGATGCCGACGTGGACGGCAGTGGTGGGCGCGCTATCGCTTTTGGCTCTCGCCTTGTCGGCGATCGTGATCGCCGCGTCGGCAGTAGCGACGGCCCTCGGCGTGCGATTGTTTTTGCGCGTGCTGCGGGATCTGGCGGGCCCCGCGGTCGGGGACGTCCGGGCGCTCCTCGCGTCCATTCGGACCGAGGCCGAGGGCCTGGTGGGCACGTCGCGCGCGCTGCGGGAGCGGATCGTGCGCGCCGCGGACGCAGCGGAAGCGCGCCTCAACGATCTCGACGCCGTGGTCGAGGTCGTGCAACAGGAGGTGGAGTCGACCGCGGTTGATGTGGCCGCGACGCTGCGGACGGTCCGGCGCGGGGTCTCGCTGCTCGAGTGGGGCCGCCGCACGCTCAAGCGGGGGAAGAAGCACTGACGCGCAAGCAGCTCCTCGCAGCCGCGGCGGCCGGCCTGGCCGGGGTGGCGCTATACCCCGCCGTCGCCCATGCCTGGACGCCCGGGACCCACATCTACCTCGGCGAATCGGTGCTCGCCAACCTGCATCAGCTGTCGGGCACCGTCGCCGACCTGCTGCGCGCGTTCCCCTACGACTTTCTCTACGGCAACATCGCCGCCGACACGTCGATGGCCAAGAAATACGCGCCCGTGGGCCGCCACTGCCACGCGTGGCACGTCGGTCAGGAGATCTTCGATCTGGCCCACACCGATCCGTTACGCGCGTTCGGCCTGGGCTACCTGTCGCATCTCGCGGCCGACGCCGTGGCGCACAATTTCTTCGTGCCGCGCCAGCTCCTGCTCACGTCCGGTACCACGGCGTTGGGGCATAGCTACTGGGAGAGCCGGTTCGAAACCCACCTCGGATCGGCGTACGCCAGCACCGCGAAGGAGGTGATCCTGCAGGATCACACGTCCAGCGACACGCACCTCGATACGATCATCTCGCCCACCCTGTTCAGCGTGCGCACCAGCCGGCGGCTGTTCCGGGGGATGGTGCACCTCACCGAAAGCGAGAGCTGGCGCTGGGCATTCCAGATGATTCTCGAGAACACGCGCTGGGACCTCCCCGATCAGGACGTGGAGCGCCACATGGCGGTGGCGTTCGAGTACGTGATGGAGATGCTCGGAGAGAAAGATGCGGCGGCGCGGCGGCTCGATCCGGCGGGCCACCAGGCCTTGAAGCTCGCGAAGCAGATGCGGCGCCAGGCGCTCCAGGAAGGCGGACGGGACGACCCGGGGCGAATGTTCGAAACGGCGGAACAGCACTTCGGCCTGCCGTCGCCGCCCCTCGCCTACTGGAAGCAATCCCGGGCGCAGCGTCCGTGGCGCGACCGGGATCGTCGCGAGGAGAGTTAGCCGGCCACCCCCCGAGTTCGGCGGGCGTCCACCGCTTGCATGCGGCGCTGCTCATCGGCCGCATACCGCAGCCGCAGCGGTCGCCACAGCACGATGCCGAGAATCGCCGACAACCCGCCCAGCAACAGCGCCGGGTACCACACGTACCGCGGCTGGGCGGCAAACACGGCGGCGATCCCAACCAGGGCGAACGCGACGCCCACCAGGATCAGCGCCGTCACCGAGTTCAGCACGAACTGACGCACCGTACCGCGTCCCGCCAGAACGCCGATGGTCCCGCCCAGGACGCCGAGCAAGCTGCCCAGCAGGACACCGAACAACCGCCCGGTGCGCTCGCTCCACCAGGCACCTGCGGTCGTCCCACCCGCTGGTGAATAGCGGTCCAGTCGGAGCGGCCCGATCACCACGCTGCCCCGCCCTGGCAGCACCAGATCGATCTCGAGGCGACTTGGTGTTTCGGTGCCCGGCATGAACGGAAGCTCAAATGGCCGCCAATTCGATTCGCCGCGTAACGCGGCGAGCGACCCTTGCGGGGCAAGAGTGCGAGTGAAGTACCGCCCCCCGTCTGGGAAGACGCTCCACATCTCCAGGTATCCCTGCCCTTCTACGCCGTCGTAGCGCACCATCCCCCTGACGACGTAGGGCCCGCCTCCCGTAGGCGGGCGGTCGATCGTGACCAGTTGGAAACGGGTACCGCCGGGATTGTCGGCGCGCAGCTCGAGCGCTGCCGCGCGGTCCGGCCCCTGGCCCGGGAGCAGCTGCCCGCCGGTTACCGTGGTGTGGGACCAGTCGATCGTAAAGCCCTGCGCGGTTGCCGCGCGGGCCGCCACGAACAGGGCCACGCCGACTCCGCTGAGCACGCGCCTCATTTCAAGTCTCCTAGGCTGCGAGCCCGCTCCTCCAGCACGCGCTGCGCCAGCTTGGGGTCCGCCTTGCCGCGCGACACCTTCATGACCTGCCCCACGAAGAACTGCAGCAGTTTCGTCTCGCCCTTGCGATAGCGCTCGACCTCCGTGGGGTGGGCCCCCAGTACCTCGCTGACCCAACCTGCGACGACGCCCGTGTCCGCCACCTGAGTGAGCCCCAGGGCCTCGGCGACGTTGCGTGGCTCGCCACCATGCTCCGCCATTTCGCTGAACACCCGCTTGGCCGCCTGGTGGCTCAAGGTGCCGCCCCGGACGAGGCTGATCAGGCCCGCAAGCGCTCCCGCCTGCACGCGCAACCGCTCGCCGTGATCCTTGGCATCGGCCAGCACCTCCGTCATCACCCAGTTGGCCGCGAGTTTGGCGTCGGCGCCGGACCCCGCGTGCACGACCGTCTCGTAGTAGTCCGCGACCGCACGCTCGGCCGTGAGCACGGCGGCGTCGGTCACGCTGAGGCCGTATTTCTCGACGAACCGCTCCCGCTTCTTCGCCGGCAGCTCCGGCAATTGGGTCTGCTGCTCGGCGACGAACTCCTCGCTGAGCATGAGCGGCGGCAGGTCGGGGTCCGGGAAGTAGCGGTAGTCGTGGCTTTCCTCTTTACTGCGTTGCGGCCGCACGCTGTTCGTCTTCGAGTCGTACAACATGGTCTGCTGCGCCACCGTGCCTCCGGCCTCGAGCACGGCAATCTGCCGGTCGCGCTCCACGGTCAGCGCCTTCTCCACGAAGGCGAACGAATTGATGTTCTTCACCTCGGTCTTGGTGCCGAGCGCGGTCTCGCCGGCGCGGCGCACCGAAACGTTGGCGTCGACGCGGAGGCTGCCCTTCTCCATGTCGCACTCCGAGATCGCGGCGTATTCGAGGACCTGCTTGAGCGTCAGCAGGTAGGCGCGGGCCTCGTGGGGCGAACGGAAG
>Ga0209470_1001007_pt1 | contig 21542 bp, 19 predicted proteins | sample GraSoiAngelo_125_FD_185882 | JGI IMG/M metagenome (GOLD analysis project Ga0209470, IMG submission 185882) | Grasslands soil microbial communities from the Angelo Coastal Reserve, California, USA - 14_0927_05_40cm (SPAdes) (version 2) | ecosystem: Environmental > Terrestrial > Soil > Grasslands ... | reverse complement strand
CTCGCCGCGCAGGACGCTGAAGCCCTTGCCCCCGGGGACGTGCAGGATGCGCAGGCCGCGGTCGTGGGTGTCGGGGGCGAACAGCCAGTCGCCGTCTTCGGTAAACGCGAGCGAGTAGCGCATCTCGCCGTGCAGGCCGTGGCCCGGCGCCTGGGCGGTGTTGGCGAAGGTGCGCTCCTCGCGCTCCTTCACCACGCTCATCACGTGCACCTGGCCGAGGATGCCGTTGGCTGCCGCGCGCGTCCCGTCGCGATTCAGCGCGAGCGAGACCGGCGCCATGGCCTCCAGCGAGCTCGCCATCGACACCGACCCTCGCAGGGTCAGCGCCGGCCAGTTCCAGAGCTTCAGCCCGCCGCCGTCCGAGGTGGTGGCCAGCACGCGGCCGTCGCCCGAGAAGGCGACCGCGTCGATGCGGTCTCCCTGGTGCGCGTTGGGAAGGGTACGGACGAGCTCGCCGCGCTCGAGGTCGACCAGGTGAATGGTCGTTCCCCCGACGACGACGAGCACGCGCTCGGTCGGGTGGAACGCGGACCCGCGGCTCTGGCCGATACTCAGCACCGCCGCCTGGCGGCCGGTCGCCGCCTCCCACAGCTCGACCGTCCGCGCGCCGTGTCCAATCGTGGCGAGGAGCGAGCCGTCGGGCGAGAACGCGACGCCGTCGATGCTGCGCGCGGCGCCCCGGGGGTGCACCGGCACCTTCCAGCGCTCGGCGCCGGCGGGCACCTCGCGCGCGATCAGGTCGCCGTCCATATCGCCGACGACGACCAGACTGCCGTCGGGACTGAGGGCGACCGCGTTCACCACCGCGCGTAGACCCGCCACCTCGAGGACCCGGGTGGCCGTGACCGGTAAAGGGCCGTCGGAGCAGCCGGCGAGCGACAGGGCGACGGCAACGGCCAGCGCGCATGAGCGCAGCGTCATGCCGCAACTCTAAGTCATAATCGTACGATGCATATGTTCGTCGGCGCGATCTTCCTCATGCTCGGCGGGGCCTGCGTCGCGTACCTCTGGGCCGGCGGCTCCATCTTCGAGCGCGAGCCGCCGCTGCTCGCCTTCGGCATCTTGCTCATCGTCCTCGGGGCGGGGCTGGCGGGACGCTCGCGCGCGGCCGCGCTGCTCGTCAGGGCGGGCCTCGGCGCCGGTCTCGTCGCCCTCGGCTGGATCGCCACGAGCTATCTGAGGTTCCGAGGGCTCGGCGCCACCGACGACCTGCTCGCGCGCGTCTATCTGCTGGGAATCGTCCTCGCCGTCGCCGGCGTGGTCGCCCTCTTCATGCTCGTGAGGCGCGTGAAGTACAACAAGCGCGCCTTCCGGAGGATCGACCTGCTGTTGCTCGCCGGCACGGGCGTCGCGCTCACGCTCGGCGTGGTCTGGCTCGTCGGCGACGACTCGCGGTTGCGCCCGTGCCGTCTGGGGGTCGACGCCGCCTGCGACATCATCGCGACCCGGCTCCTCGAATCCGCCGAGCGCACGCCGACCGCGCCGCCCACGCGCTGGGAGGAAGATGCCGCGCGCGTGCTCGAAAGGTACTGCCGCGGTCCCGAGCCGGGGCCGTGCGCCGTCCACCGGTATGCGGTCGGCAGCGTCGCGCTGCGCGCCGGTCGAATCGACGCCGCCCGGCAGGCATTCCTGCGCGCCTGCGACGAGGATTCGAGCTGGTGCGCGCGCGCGGCGCAGGAGACGGCTCTGTCGTGGACGCCGGAGGAGCGCACGCGGCTCGAGCGCCACCGGTAGCCCGACCGGCTCGAGGCGGCGTTACGCCCTGGCGTACCGCGGCATCACGTCCGCGGTGAAGAGCTCGATGGATCGCATCGCCTGGGCGTGGGAGAGGTCACCCCACTGGAACGAGCAGACGAAATAATTCGCTCCGGTCGCCACGTACTCGTCCATGTAGTCGCGCACCGCGGCCGGCGAGCCGGCGAGGGCCACGCCGCCGAGCCGATTGGGATGCGGCCGGCTCGTCTGCTGATCGAAGCGCTCGAGCTCCGCGTCGATGTCGCGCCGCAGCTCGCGCGTCGGCAGGCCGGCGGGGCGATCGCCGACGAAGCCGAACGAGCCGTCCCTCGTCGACATGAACTGCGTGAGGTTGCGCTTCTCGGCCTCGAGACGGCGCGGCGCGGCCAGATTCCAGCGGTATTTTTCCCAGGCCGGCGCGGCGGCAGAGATCGCCTCGTCGTCCGTGTCCGCCACCACCAGGTGGACGACGAGCCCGATCATGGGCGCCTCGCCCTGCGCGGTCAGCGCCCCCGCCCCCTGATGCTCTTCCCACGCGGCCCGGTAGCGGGGCACCGCGACCGCGAGGCCGTCGAGCGAGCCCACGATGATGGTGTGCATGCCTTCCATCGCCGCCGTCACCGGGTTGCGCATGTACCACAGCGGCGGATACGGCTTCTGGAGCGGCCGCAGGTACATCGGCAGCTTGTCGAAGCTGTGGAAGCGCCCCGCGTAGGTCAGCTCGTCGTGACTCAGCCCTTCCCGGATGATCGCCAGCGTCTCGAGGTAGCGCGCGTAGTTCGTCTCGGGATCCGCCTCCTGGCCCCAGAAGTAGGCTTCCATGACGCCCCCGCGCCCCACGCCGATCTCCAGACGCCCGTCGCTCAGGTGGTCGAGCATGCTGATCTCTTCGATCAGGCGCAGCGGATGATGCAGCGGCAAGACGTAGACGCACGGACCGAATCGCAGGCGTCGCGTGCGCTGGGCGACGGCGCCCAGGAAGACGTTCTGGGAGGGCGCCAGGCTGTGGATCGCGGGCGTGTGATGCTCCGCCAGGTGATAGGCGTAGAACCCCGCGGCGTCGAGGCGCTCGATCTGGAGCAGCCGCTCACGATAGATCTGGTCGAGACGCAGGCCGGGCACCGGCTCGATGTGGTCGAAGACGCCGAATTTCACGTGGCGGAGTATATGACGAATCTGGCGCCGCCCGGCGAGTGTCGATCGCGACGCTCAGCGCACCGCCTGCGGCACCGGGGACGGGTAGCGCAGGAGCGCACCCAGGCCGGGCGGATCATCCGGTCTCCGGGATTCGGGCGCAGTATACTGCCGGTTGTTCCGAGAGGAGACTGAGCGATGGCCGAACGCGCGCTGACCGGCATGCGGATCCTCGACCTCACGCAGTTCGAAGCGGGCACCACCTGCACGCAGTTCCTCGGCTGGCTCGGGGCCGACGTCCTCAAGATCGAGCCGCCGGGCGGCGAGCAGTCGCGGCGCAACCGGCCCGAGGTGCCCGGCCTCGACGCGATGTTCTTCCTCGTCTTCAACGCCAACAAGCGCAGCGTGACCATCGACCTCAAGAACCCCGCGGGCCGCGCGCTGTTCCTGAAGATGGTCGAGCGCGCCGACGTCGTGGTGGAGAATTTCGCGCCCGGGCTGATGGAGCGGCTGGGCCTCGACTACGACCGGCTGCGCGCGACGAACCCGCGCATCATCGTCGCGCGCATCAAGGGCTTCGGGCTCTCCGGTCCGTACCACGAGTACAAGAGCTTCGACATGATCGCCCAGGCCACGGGCGGCGTGATGAGCGTGACCGGGTTCGACGACCGCGAGCCCGTGCGCTGCGGCGCGGCCATCGGCGACACCGGCACCGGCGTCCACACGGCGGCCGCCATCATGGCCGCCTACATCCAGCGCCAGCGCACGGGCCAGGGCCAGCTCGTCGAGGTGGCCATGCAGGAGGTGGTCGCCAACTTCCTGCGCGGCCGCTTCGTCGATCACTACCGCGACGGCAAGCCGAGCGAGCGCCGGGGCAACGCGCTGATCGGCGGCGTGCCGGGCGGCGCGTATCCCTGCGCGCCAGGCGGAACCAACGACTACGCCTACATCTACGTGCAGACGATGAACCAGGACATGTGGCGCGACTTCGCGACGGCGATCGGTCGCGAGGACCTGCTCGCGGACGCGCGCTGCAAGGACGCGAAGACGCGCTGGGAGCACCGCGACGCGCTCAACGAGATCATCGCGGGGTGGACGCGCGCGCGCACGAAGCACGAGGTGATGGCGACGCTGGGCAAGGCCGGCGTGCCGTGCGGCGCCGTGCTGGACACCGGCGAGGTGCTCGACGACCCGCATCTCAACGCGCGCGGCCAGATTCACACGATCGAGCACGCGACGCGCGGCCGCTTCCGCCTTCCGGGCTGCCCGGTCCACCTGTCGGCCTCGGAGGCGCCGACGACGCCGCCGCCGCTGGCCGGCGAGCACACCGCCGCCGTGCTGGCGGAGGTGCTCGGCCTGTCGGCCGACGAGGTCGCGAAGCTGCGCGCCCAGGGCGTGCTGGGCTGACGAGGGTCAGCCGACGGCGACGCAGCCGACGGGCGGCAACCCTTTGAGGGCGAGCGCCCAGCGCGCGCCCGCATCGAGCGACCGGTACACGCGTCCGTCACCGGTGCCGAAGACGACGAGCGGGCCGGCCGCGGCCAGGCACGCGGTGTCGACGTTGTCGTCGAACCACGCCGGCAGGCCGGCGCGACACCGCTCGAAGCGCGTCTCGCCGTCGAGCGGCGTGCGATAGATCGCCGAGCGCCGTCCGCGGAACCCCGTCGAGGCCGACACGAGCGCCTGGTCGCCGGCCACCGTCACCGCACGCAGGTAGTGCGCGTGCAGGCCCGCGGTGGCGAACGTCCACGAGTCGCCGCCGTCCCGACTGAGCCCGAAGCCCTCGGCGGCCGCGAGCAGCACGACCTCCGGACGCGTGGGATGGGCGAGCACCTGATGGACGTCGCTCTCGATGTCGACCGTCGGCGCCCACGACGTCCCGCCGTCGCGCGAGCGCGCGACGCCGCCGACGTGGACGTTGACGTGGATGGCGCCGTCGAGCGCGACGGCGATCGACCGCACGTCGGCGGGATCGCCCCAGGGCGTGTACCAGGCGTCGCGGCCCTCGACGGTCTCGAACGACGGCATGGGCGCCAGCCCGGCCCCGGTCAGCCGGAAGAGACGGGCCTGCTCGGTGCCGACGAGAACGCCGTCACGCGCCGGCGCGACGCACGTCGCCGGCGGGCCGTCGATCGACGCGCGCGTCGTCCAGGCGCCGTCGCGCAGCTCCAGCAGCGCCGAGCCATCCACGACGGCCCAGACCGACGCGGGGCCGAGGGCGAGGGCCGTCACCGATCGCCCGGCGAGCGCCTCCACCGGCCTCGAGGTCTCCCCTTCCAGTGTCCACAGCCCGCCCCCGGTGCCCACGAAGATTCTCGCGTCCATGTCCGAATGATACTCTCGGGCGCCACGACAGCATGAAGACCGACCTGCTCCTCATCCCGATGAGCGCGCGCTGGGCCGAGATGCGCGCCGCTGCGCTCGCCGCCGAGGGGGCCGGCTTCGACGGAGTGTGGACGTGGGATCACCTGCGCGATCCGGACGACGGCGGGGGCCCGGGCGTCCCCGAGGCGTGGACCGTGCTGACGGCGCTGGCGGAAGTCACGCGACGCGTCTCGCTCGGCCCGCTCGTGCTCAACGTCGCCAATCGCCCTGCGGGAGTCCTCGCCAACATGGCGGCGACGCTTCAGACAGTCTCCGGCGGGAGGCTGCTCCTGGGTTTGGGCGCCGGCGGCAATCGCCGCACGCCGTACGCGGCCGAGCAGGCCGCGATCGGTCAGCCGGTCGAGCGCGACGCGGTCCGCGCGCAGCGCGTCGTCGACGCGATCGCGCTCATCCGGCGGCTGTGGGCGGGCGAGTCGGGATTCCTGCGGCCCGAGCCGCCGCCGCCGATCATCGTGGGCGGCTTCGGTCCGCGCATGGCCGCCGTCGCCGGTCGACACGCGGACGGCTTCAACACGCAGGCCTTCCATCCGCAGCTCGGCGCCCTCGTCCAGCGCGCGCGCGACGAGCACGCGGCCTCCGGCCGCGACGCCTCGCGCTTCGTCGTCACGGTGTTCGCGGGGCTCGACGAGCGCATGCTGCGCGCGGACTCGCGCGCGCGGCAGTCGCTCGAGCGGGCCGGCGTCCAGCGCCTCATCTTGCTGGTTTCGCCACCGTTCGACGCCGACGAGATCAGGAGCGCCGGACGGCTCCTCGTCGCCCGGCCCGGCTAGCGCACGTCGATCGAGCGCAGCACCGTGACCACGAGGCAGGTCACGTTGTTGTTTTCGTTAGACTCCGCCACCTCGTTGCCAGGATTGATCCGGCCACAGAGGAACATCTGGTATCGTGGATTCATATGAAACTCTCCGAGAAGTTTGCGCGGCAAGAAAGCGAGCACACTCGGCTGGCCCGTATCGCGCGACGGCGGATTTCGCAGGATCGCGCGGAGGCGATCCGTCAATTGCTTGGTATCGAGAAGGAACGAGAGGCTACGGCGCCGACCATCGCCGAGCGTCCACACGTCTGCGGCCTCTGTGGTCGCCGCTTTTCATTGCCGATGCACCTCGGCCGCCACCAGAAGTCGAAGCACAAGACTGCCCCAGCCCGCCCGGGCCCGACCCACAGCCAAGACGCACGCTGATTCCAGATCCGCTCCCGGCTCGTCGCCGGCCAGAGAGCCTTACTTCAAGATGTCACTTGCGTCTGCCGCGCCGATCAGGCGGTCGGCGTCGCCTTGGAGGAGCAGGCGTTGCTTGACCAACGTCTGTGTGGCCTTGCGAACCGCGTCAACGTACCCGGCGTGGGTACCATATCGCTCTTCGAGCGACAGGCGCGGATCGCCCGTACTCATCCGTTCCTGCAGCGTCCGCGCGAACGGGATGTAACTCCCCGAGAGGGTGCAGAAATCATCCGGGAACACCCCGCTGTAGAGATTCCATCCGGTGTAGGTCGCGGTCGGGGCCAACACCGCGGTCGACCGAATGCCCCCGATGTCATTTCCGTCCGCGTCCACCTGCGGGACCAGGATCGTGTACTGCCGGGTACCGACCGCCGGAGGCTCGACGGTGAGAATGCCGGTTTCATCGAGCCCCTTGAACAGCGGCCCATAGCTCAGGACGCTCAGCGGATTCGCGAGCGCGAGGAATTTGACCGCCGGTCGGCTGACCCCGCCGTAGTCGTTGGCAGGAATGTGGGGGAAGTTCACCCTTGCGGGTGGTACGAGCGTTCCGTCACGAAGGCGTGGCGCATGGCTCGGCGGCGGTTCCATCCCGCGCTTGAGCCAATCGGTCAGAGCGACCCACAGCGCGCGCTGGGTTTCGAGATAGCTGTTGGGGTTCAACTGCTGCTGGCACCGGCCCAGCGATGCTGTGAACCCTGGTGGGAATGCGGCCGGCCCGTGTTGCGTGCTCGTCTGAAGGTAGGTCCTCACGAAGTCCGGGTCATGGACGTCACGAATGCCCAACGGGTCCGTCAAGCCGAGGGATTGTCGACCTTCCCAGATCTCCAGTGAGGTCGCGAAATGAAAGATCTTTGGGCAGGTGTCCGTCTTGAGGCACCGTCTGAGGATCCCTCCCTTCTGTCCACTGATGGGATCGTGCAGCTCGCCATAGGTAAATGGAAATTGATACGCGGGGTAGACGTGATCCGCGACGTGGCCCCACGCCCGGCCGGGCTGGCCGAAGCGAATGTTGAAGGCCGCGCGACCCCCGCCGATCAGCGGGAAGGCGCCGTCGAAGACGATCCGTCCGCGCTCGTCCTGGTTGAATCCCAGGTGGATGAACGTACGCATGTTACGACCGCTTTGCGAGGCGCCAGAAAACACAGCGAGGGTTCCGTGATCGTCTCGCCGATCGTCGTCGCGATCGGACTTTCGACCTCGCTCGTCTGCGACCCAGAGCGGATTTGCCGTACCGGCATCGTCATGACGCTCGTGCTTGAAGAAGGCGATCAGATCTCGCATGCCAGCGTAGCCCAGGCCGATGACGATGGGATCCTTGCCGCGGTACAGCAATTCGTAGATCTTGCCCGGCTGAAAGCCGGGGCCGAACATGCAGATCTGAGTCGCGCTCGGGGTCAGAGTCACGCCGTCAGGGCACGACCCGAACGCCCAGGCATTGTTCGACATGGGCACTCGCGGGTCCTTCTCGTGCGAGCGCACGGTCAGCGTCGGAAGGAAGCCGTCGGCGAGCGCGACCTTATTATCGGTACTGACCGTCGGATAACTTGCGTGCGTGAGCCCCGTGAAGGTCCCGCTGCTGAGATTGAGGGTCGTGGTGGCGGTGGCCACGATGAATTCCGCGCGCACCGTCCCGGTGATCGCTGAGCCATCGCGGTTTTGCGCGATCGGCACCTGCATGGTCATCCGGCTATTGCCTGGTAGGACGTCCGGCTGCCATCCGCTCTTGATGAGGGTGTAGCCCATGTTCTGGATGAAGCCGTCGCCGGCCGTAGTGGGATTGTTACCCCCGAGCACGCCGATGTTGAACGGAATGCCGCCGTTGCCACGGTTGACGACATGGTAAAAGAGCATCCGATTGCCCTTCGCCATATCGATCGGTTTCAGTATGTAGAGGTCGGTCGAATACTCGACCATCCCGTGCGCATTCCGGGGAGCCAGATCGATGTCCTGGATGATCGCGTTCGAGGGGTGGTGAGGATCCACCTCACCGTAGGCGGTGCCGGTAAGCTTTTCGAATTGCCCGACGCTCCCGAACGACGCCCCGGCGAACGTCGGTGATTCAGTGTTCGTGATCTGGATGCGGGTGATCCGTGCCTCAACGGTGGATGCCATACCGAGCAGCGAGAGAAGAGCGACCGCAGTCAGGAGCCTTGCGCCCTGACGCCGCTCGCGCCGCAGCATCTGGTAGAGCGATTTCATCGTCGTTCCCCCTATTCGTGAAAGCCGCACGCCCGTGGAATGACCGGGACCGTACCCGCCGAGGTCGCGGAGGCGGTATTGGACCTTGGTCCAAGGGGCGTCGAGGGACGTGCGTTCTCGCTAGCGGACCAGCCGCGCGCACCGGTCGAGCACGGGCAGCACTTCGTCGGCCTTCGCCGGCGGCAGGTTGAAGACGAGACGGGCGACGCCGGCGGCGCGATAGCGCTCGATGAGGTCGCGGTCTTCCGGCACGCCGAAGATCGTGATCGGCAGCGCGGCCGGGTCGCGCCCGGCCTCCACGGCCAGCTTGCGAAACTCCGGCAGCAGGCCCAGCACGTCGCCGTAGGTCGGGCGGCGCGCGTGCGGCACCCAGCCGTCGCCGAAGGCGATCGCCCGCCGCGCGCCATACGGGAAGGCGCCGCCCACGAGCACCGGCGGGTGCGGCTTCTGCACGGGCTTCGGCCACGTCATCATCGGCGGAAACTTGACGAACTTGCCGTCGTACTCCGGCTTCGACCTGGTCCAGATCGCCTTCATCGCCTCGACGCGTTCCCGCATCACCTCGAAGCGCGACCCGGCCTCCGTGCCGTGGTCGGCCATCTCCTCGGCGTTCCAGCCGGCGCCGATGCCGAAGAGGAACCGCCCGCCCGAGATCTGATCCAGGCTCGCGACCTGCTTGGCGGTCTGGATGGGATCGCGTTGGACGACGAGGCACACGCCGGTGGCCACGCGCAGGCGCGTGGTCGCGGCGGCGGCGGCCGCCAGCGTCACGAAGGGGTCCATCACGTCGTAATACTTCTTCGGCAGCTCGCCGCCCTGCGGAAACGGCGTGCGGCGTGAGAGCGGGATGTGCGAATGCTCCGGCGCCCACAGCGATCCGAACCCGCGCTCCTCCAGCGCCCGGCCGAGCTCGGCCGGCCCCATCGAGTAGTCCGTGAAGAAGATCGCCGCGCCGACGTCCATGCTCGGGTCCGCTCGCCTACGTGTCCGTGAGGGGCACGATCGCGTACAGCCGTGGCCGGTCGCCGATCACGCGTGTGACGTGGCCGCGTCCGGTGAGGTCTTCGGCCAGCACCACGTCGCCCGCCTCGACGCGCGCGATGGTGCCGTCGCCGACCTCGATCTCCGCGGTTCCCGACAACGAGATCGAGTACTGCCGCCGGGGCGCGCAGTGCCAGTCGAGCACGTAGCCCGGCGGCGCCGCGCGAAACGCGATGCCGGTGGCCGCCTGCATCGGCGTGCCCTCGCCGTGGGCGCCCTCGACGTCCCTGAACGGCTTCATCGCCAGCGGCACCTCCGCGAGGTGCGACTGGCCGTCCGCGCCGCTGTACACGCGCCACATCTTCGGCATGCTCGCCGTCCTCTCAGCCGATCTTGACGCCGTACTTCTGCAGCGTGTCGTCGCGCAGCTCGAGCCCCAGCCCCGGCGCGTCCGGCAGCGCCATGAAGCCGTCGACGATCGACGGACGCTCGCGAAACAGCTCGAACCAGAGGGGATCGCGGGTCGGGTCCGCGAACGATTCCAGGATGAACCCCGTCGGACTGGCCGCGATCGCGTGGACGTGGATCTGCGGATCGTGGTGCGCGGCGAGCGGGATCTGGTAGAGCTCGGCCATGACGGCCGCCTTGCGCCACGTCGTGAGCCCGCCGGCCCACGTCGAGTCGATGATCAGGTAGTCGACCAGGCCCTCGGCCAGCATCGTGCGCAGCCCGAACGGGCTGTATTCCGTCTCGCCGGCCGCGATCGGGATGTTGACCTCGGCCTTCAGCCGCTCCAGCGTGCGCCGCTCGTCGTACCAGGGCATCGGGTCCTCGAGCCAGAAGATGTCGTGCGGCGCGCACAGCGTCGCCGCGCGCACCGCGGTCGGCAGGTTCCAGCCCTGATTGGCGTCGAGCATGATCGCGACGTCCTTGCCCACGGCCTTGCGGATCACGCCCACGCGCTCGGCATCCGCCTCGGGCGTGAGGCCGCCGACTTTCACCTTCAGCGTGCGATACCCCTGCGCCACGTACATCGCCGCCTCGCGCACGAGATCGTCCGGCCGCTCGCCGTCCCGGTAGTAGAAGCCCGTCACGTAGGCGGGCACGCGCCGGCGAAGAGCGCCGCCGAGCAGCGCCCACACCGGCCGGCCGATCGCCTTGCCCTTGAGGTCCCACAGCGCGATGTCGATCGCGCTCATCGCCGTCACGAGCGGACGCTGCTGCCGCGCCAGCGTGGGAATGCCGCGCACGCTGGTGTAGGTCAGCGCGAACAGGTCCTGCCAGATCCGCTCGGCGTCGAACGGATCCTGGCCGACCACGAGCGGCGTGATCGCCTTGATGATGTCGCTCACGGTGCGCAGGCCGTCCGGTCCCTGCTGGAACAGGAACGGGCCGTGGGCCTCGCCGATGCCCACGGGCCCGGCATCGGTCGTGAGCTTGACGACGACCTCGCTGACGCTCGTGATCCGATGGGTCGAGGTGCTGACCGGCTGTGGCAGCGGCGCGGAGAGGAAGTAGGTGTCGAGCCGGGTCACCTTCACGGGGGTGGATCATACAACGGGCGGCGGGGACGCCGGACACCCGGCGGCGGCGTGTCAGACGCCGCCGTGGTGAACAGCCCGGTGCATGGCCGGTGCCGTCCGTCACGGCGCGGGGATCGTGACAATTACAGCGGGCGGGTGCCAACTCACCCGGCGGCTGCGACAATGTCGGCTCGATGGCGCGCCTGAACGTCGGGGTCCTCGGGCTGAGCCACGATCACGTGTGGGGCAACCTCGCCGCGCTGGCGGCCGGCCATCACGGCCGCCTCGTGGCGGCCGCCGATCCCGACGCGGGCCTGCGCGACCGGCTCCGTGCGCTGCACGGCGCCGTGGCCACTCACGACACGTTCGACGCCGTGCTCGAGCGCCGCGACCTCGACGCCGTCCTCGTCTTCTCCGACAACCGGACGTCGGCCGAGCTCGGCGTGCGCGCGCTGGGCCGCCGGCTCCCGGTGATGCTCGAAAAGCCGATGGCCGCCGACCTGGCCGGCGCGCGTGCGCTGCTCGCGGCGGCCCGGACCGCCGGCGTCCCGCTCATGGTGAACTGGCCGACGGCGTGGCGGCCCGCGCTCCGTCATGGCCTGACGCTGGCGCTCGAGGGCGCCGTCGGCGCGCCGGTCCAGCTGAGCCACCGCGGCGGCCACGCGGGGCCGCGTGAGTTCGGCTGCTCGCCGCAGTTCTGCGACTGGCTCTACGACCCGCGGCGAAACGGCGGCGGCGCGCTCGTCGACTACTGCGGGTACGGCGCGGTGCTCTGTCGCCTCGTGCTCGGCCGGCCGCAGGCGGTCACCGCGGTGACGCCACCGCCGCGCAAGGCGGGCCTCGTCGCCGAAGACAACGCGGTGGTCGTCCTCTCCTACCCCGGCGCGCTGGGGCTGCTCGAAGCGAGCTGGACCCAGATCGGCGGCGAGCCGGCCTTCGCGATGATCGTCTACGGCGAGCGCGGGACGCTGCTCGTCCACCAGCCGCGCCCGACGCGCGAGGGCGAGCGCGCCGGGGCCGGGCGCGTGCAGGTCGTCTCGCCGGAGGGCAGCCGCTTCCTCGATCCGCCGCCGCTCGGTCCCGACGAGTGCGACGGCCCCACGCATTTCCTCGCCTGCGTGAGCGCGGGCCGCGACGTGACCGGCTTCTGCGCCGCCGACGTCGGGTGCGACGTCCAGGAGGTCATCGCCGCCGGGCAGCGCTCGAGCGCGACGGGCCGGCGGGTGGAGCTGCCGCTACAGCAGCGTCCCGCGTAGCACCAGGTAGGCGACGCTGAAGTAGATCACCAGCCCGGTGACGTCGACCAGCGTGGCGACGAACGGCGCCGAGGCGCTGGCGGGATCGAACCCGAGGCGGCGCAGGACGAACGGCAGCATCGACCCCGCCAGCGAGCCGAACGTCACGACGCCGACCAGCGCGAAGCCGACGGCGAGCGCCACCAGGACCCAGTGCGGGCCATAGTTGTAGAAACCGAAGAGCTGCCACGAGACGATGCGCGCGATGCCGATGGCGCCGAGGATCACGCCGAGCGTGACGCCCGTCGGGAGCTCGCGCATGGCGACCCACCACCAGTCGCGCACCCGCACCTCGCGCAGCGCAAGCGCGCGGATGATGAGCGAGGTCGCCTGCGATCCGGAGTTGCCGCCGGAGCTCATGATGAGCGGGATGAAGAGCGTCAGCACGATGGCGCGGCTCAGCTGGCCCTCGAAGTGCTGCATGGCCGTCGCCGTGAGCATCTCGCTGACGAACAGCGCGCACAGCCAGCCGCCGCGCTTGCGGATCATGGTCCCGAAGCCGACTTTCGTGTACGGCTCGTCGAGCTCCTGCATGCCGCCGAGCTTGTGGACGTCCTCCGTCTGCTCCTTGATCAGCGCGTCGATGACGTCGTCCACGGTGACGATGCCGAGCAGGTGGCCGCCTTCGTCGATGACCGGCACCGCCAGGAGATCGTACTTGGCGATGAGCCGCGCCGTCTCCTCGCGATCCGTCCACACGTGCACGGTGACGGGCGGGTGCCGGTCGCCGACCTCGAGCAGCGTGCGCGTCGGATCCGCGAGCACCAGCTCGCGCAGCGTCACCGTGTGGACGAGGCGGCGATCCACGGGGTCGAGGACGTACACCGCATAGACGGGGCGGCGCGGATGGCCGCCGCTGCGAATCTGGACGAGCGTACGCTCCACCGTCCACGTCGCCGGCGCCTCGACGTGCTCCGTGGTCATGATGCCGCCCGCCGTGGTGGGCGGGTAGTTCAGGAGCGAGCGCAGCGATTCCTGGGTGCTCGTGTCGACGGCGGCGAGCAGCCGCGCCGCGGTGCGCTGGGGCAGGTCGCGGAAGACCTCCGCGCGCTGGTCGGCCGACATCGCCCCCATCAGCGCGACCGCTCTCTCGATGGGCAGGTGCTCGAACAGACGCGCCCGGTGATCGAGCTCCGGCTGGTTGAGCGCGCGCACCGCCAGATCGAACGGCAGCGCGGCCAGCACGCGGGCCGCGGCCGGAGGGTCGATGGCGTTGAGCGCTTCCGCGACGTCGGCGTCGTGGACGCGCTCCAGCGTGCTCGCGAGACGTGCGGGGTCGGAAGTCGCCAGCCGCTGATCGTCCATGCTCTCTCCCTGGTTCACCGAGCGGGCGCGCCGCCGCTCGCGCGGTAGTGGGTCGCGTACGCGTGCCGGCAGCGCTCGCGCAACGCGGCCTCGTCGATGGGCCCCGCGAAGCGCGCGGGGGAGATGTCGGAGCAGTCGAGGGCCGGCGCGCCGTCCACGATCCACTCGGCGATCGCCTCGCCGAGCGCGGGCGACACGCTGAGGCCGCCCACGCAGCAGCCGCTCATCACCCACGCGCCGGCCACGCCGGGCAGCGGTCCCACGAGGTAGCGGTCGTCCATCGTGAGCGTGGGCAGCCCGCCGCGGTGCTCGGCGACGCGGATCGTCGGCTCCTGAAAGATCGGAAACTGCTCGCGCACGCTGCGGGCCAGGCGCCACAGCACCTCGAGGTCGAGCGGGAGGTCGGCGACGTCGAAGGCCGGCGGCAGCGTGGCCGCGTCGACCTGCACGGGATCGGGCTCGTAGCCACCGAGCATCAGCCCGCCGCGCTCGTGGCGCACGTAGACGTTGACGTCGATCACGCGCGCGATCGGGAACTCGGGTCCGACGCCGGGGATCGGCTCGGTGATCAGCAGCTGATGGCGCGTCGGCACCACCGGCAGCGGCGCGCCCAGCCCCGCGGCGACGAGGCGCGCCCACGCGCCGGCGGCGTCCACCACCGCGCGCGTCGCGATGGTGCCGCGCGGCGTCCGCACGCCCTCCACGCCCCGCGGGCCGATCTCGAAGCCCGTGGCCGGCGTGTGCGGGAGCAGCACGGCGCCGAGCTTTTCCGCCGCCCGGCAGTAGCCGAGCGGCAGCTCGGACGGCTCGACGTTGCAGTCGGTCGGGCTCCACGTGATGGCGACGATGCCGCGCTCGCCGAGGATCGGCAGCCGCCGCCGCGCCTCCGCCACCGAGACGAAGTCGATCGGGATGCCCGCGGCGACGCCGCGCGTCACCTCGAGAGCGAGCTGCTCGGCGTCGCGCTCGGTGCGCGCGATCTTCAGCGCGCCACTCTGGGTGAAGCGCAGCGGCTGGCCGGTCTCGTCGCTGAAGGCGGCGAGCTTCGTGACCGCGCGCCGGGCGAGCGTCGTGAGCGCCGGCGTGGCCCGCACCTGGCTGGTCAGCCCGGCCGCGCGCGGAGAGGTCTGCGACGCGAGCGCGGCGCGCTCGAGCACCGCCACGCGGAGGCCGCGCCGCACGAGGTGATAGGCCGCGCTCGCCCCGAAGGCGCCCGAGCCGACGACGACGACGTCGGCGGAGACGATCACCTGCCGCCGAGGGTCCGGTACGCCTGCGCGGCGGCGTCGCGAATCGACGCCTGCTCGGTGGGAGACTGCATGAGGACCTGCAGCGTCGCCACGGATTGCCGATCGCCCTGCGCGGTCAGGTACTGGATCGCGCGCAGCCGATACGACGGCTCGGCCTCCGACGCCACGACCTGGCGCATGAACGGGAGCGAGCGCTCGTCGTTCAGCGAGACGAGCGCGCGGAACGCCATCTCGCGCCCGCGCCCGTCGGCGCTCGATTCCTGGAAGATCTGCGCCAACCCGGTGACGCCGCCCGGTCGGCCCGACTCGGCCAGGCCGTACGCGGCGCTCAGGCGGACGAAGCGATCGTCGCCGCCGTTGGCCAGGATGCTCTCCAGCACGGGCAGCGACTCGGGTGTCTGCAGCTGGCGCAGCCCGACGGCGGCGGCGCGGCGCAGGAGCACGTCGCTGTCCTTCTCGACGATGTCCTTCAGCAGCGGCAGCGATTGCGGCACTTGCAGCGTGCCCAGGAGCCGCGCCGCCGCGCGCCGCTCGTCGCTGTCGTTGCCGGCGCTGAGCACTTTCATCAGCGCCACGCCGGCGACGTCGCCCATGCCCCGCAGCTCTTCGACCAGCTCGCGCGCCCGCTGCCAGCGCTCGCCCCCCTCCGTGCCCCTCGTCGCCTCCAGATACCGGTAGAAGCGGTCGAGCGCGGCCTCGATGCTCGGCGACGATCCGGACGATCCGGGGCGGGACGCCGCGCGATCGGCCGGCCCGCCGCCGCGCGCGCGCAGATCGCGAAGGACGCGGTCTTCCGTGACGGCCGCCGCGAGGCCGCGCTCACCCGGCGTCGAGGCACGGGACGCCGATGGCGTCCCCGGCCGACCGCCCGCGTCGGACGACCGCGCGGCGGCGATCTCCTCTCGCGCGTGGAGCCGGGCCTGCAGCGTCGACACCTGCTGCTTCAGCTGCTCGGTTTCGCGCGCGGCGGACGTCTTGCCGGCGACGCCGGCGGCCGCCCAGCCGATGGCGAGCGCGGCCACGACGGCGAGGGGCCACAGGAAGCGTCCCATGACCCGGCATGATACCCTGCCCCGTCGAAAAGGAGGACCCACCATGACCACGCGCAGGGAATTCCTCGGGACGACCACAGGCGCGCTGGCCGGCCTCGCGTTCGTCGGCTGCGATCTCCTGGCCGCCGCGCCCGTCCGCGCGCAGACGCGCCGCCGCGAGGTCGTGGTGAGCGGCCGGCGCGTCAAGACCGTCGACGTGCACGCGCACTGCGCGGTGGCCGAGGCGATGGCCCTGGTAGGGATGACGCTCGGCGCGCCGGCGCCGCCGACGCGGCCGGAGCTCAGCATGGTGACGCACGTGTCCGAGCGGCTTCGCGCGATGGACGAGCAGGGCATCGACGTCGAGGCGCTCAGCATCAACCCGTACTGGTACAAGACCGAGCGCGATCTCGCCAGGCAGATCTGTCAGATCCAGAATTCGAAGCTCGGCGAGGCCTGCGCCGCCCATCCCGACCGCTTCGTCGCCTTCGCGACGGTGGCGCTGCAGTATCCCGATCTGGCCGCCGAGCAGCTCGAGGACGGCGTGAAGAAGTACGGGCTGCGCGGCGCCGGCATCGGCGGCAGCGTCAACGGCGAGGAGATCAGCGATCCGAAGTTCGATCCGTTCTGGGCCAAGGCCGAGCAGCTCGGCGTGCTCGTCTTCATCCATCCGCAGGGCTCGGGCGTCGCCTCCGAGATCCCGAAGCGGCTCAAGGGCAACGGGCTGCTGGGCAACATCATCGGCAACCCGCTGGAGACGACCATCGCGCTCTCGCACCTGATCTTCGACGGCACCCTCGACAAATTCCCCGGCCTGAAGATCTGCGGGGCCCACGGGGGCGGCTATCTGCCGTCCTACGCGGCGCGCTCCGATCTGGGCTGCTCGACCCAGCCCACGCAATGCCCGGGCGGACCGCATGGGCCGATCAAGAAGAAGCCGACGGAGTATCTCAAGCAGATGTACTACGACACGATGGTCTTCACGCCCGAAGGCCTGCGCCACCTCGCGGCCGAGGTCGGCGTCAGTCGGCTCATGATCGGCACCGACTTCCCGTATCCGTGGACGAAGACTGCCGTCGACCACGTCCTCGGCACGCCGGGCCTGAGCGACGCCGATCGCGTCGCCATCCTCGGCGGCAACGCGTTGAAGCTGCTCGGGATCAAGACGTAGCGGTCACCTGCGCCACCGTCGGCGTGCCGACGAGCGTGGTGCGGCGCATGTCGCGCGGCTCGTGCACGGGGAACGGCCGCGCCCGATGCATGGTGCGGCGGTTGTCCCACATCACGAGGTCGCCGACGCGCCAGCGGTGCGCGTAGACGAACTGCCGCTGTGTGGCGTGCTCGACGAGGTCGCGCAGGAAGGCGCGCCCCTCCGGCACCGGCCAGCCCAGGATGCCGCCCGCGTGCGACGACAGGTAGAGCGACTTGCGTCCCGTCGACGGGTGCGTGCGCACCAGGCGCTGGCGCACCGGCGCGAAGCGCGCGCGCTCCTCGTCGGTGAAGTCGGTGAAGCCGAGCTGCTGGCGCGAGAAGATCTGCGAGTGCTCGCAGATCAGGTCCTCGACCTCGGTCTTCGTCTCGTCGTCCAGCGCGTCGTAGGCCGCGCGCATGTCGGCGAACTCCGTGTTGCCGCCCCTGGACGGGATGCTGCGCGCGTGCAGCAGCGAGTACTTCGCCGGGATCGCCTTGAACGAGCTGTCGGAGTGCCAGAGGCGGTTGCCGATGGCGAAGAGCCGGCGCCGGTCGTCGCGCGCGAACACCTGATGATGCTGGTCGAGGTTCGACACGTCGGCGAACGTGGTCGGCAGGCGGTACTCGTCCGGCGCCCGCAGGCTCGTGCCGATCGCGTGCTCGAGCTCGCCCAGGCTGCGGCTGAAGGCCAGCTGCTCGGCGTCGTCGATGCGCTGGTCGCGGAACACGAGCACCGCGTGCTCGTCCATCCCGGCGTGGACCGCCGCCACCTCGTCCGGCGAGAGCGGCTTGCGGAGGTCGAGCCCCTCGACTTCGGCGGCGAAGCACGGGCCGATCTGACGCGTCGTGATGGTCATGGCATCACACCCGGCGCTGCAGGAAGTCGGTGACGAGCGGCCAGGCGAGGTCCGCGTAGTGCGGCTGGAAGCCCTCGTTGTCGGGGTGGCGGAAGCCGTGGTTGGCGTCGGAGAAGAAGTGCCACTCGACGGGCTGGCCGTTGGCGACGAAGCTCTGCCACAGCGGACCCTGGATGGCGGGCGTCGCGATGTGGTCTTTGCCGGCGCAGAACACGAGCGAGGCGCACGTGAGCGTCCTGGCCACCTTGAAGGCGTGGCGCGGCCGGTGCGACGTCTCGGGCTCGTCGCGGATGGACGGATAGTAGAGGACGATGGCTTTCACCTGAGGATGGTCGGCCGCGAAGGGAATCAGCAGCCGGCCGCCCAGGCAGTGCCCGATGCACGCGGTGCGCGCGGGGTCCGACTTCATGGGCCCGATGAGGTAGTGCCAGGCCTCGTCCATCTTGCCGAGGAACTCCGGGTCGGAGTGCTTCTGTTGCAGATCGGCGCCCTGGCCGATGTGATTCGTGCCGAGAATGCCGAACATGTTCAACAGGCTCGGCACGAACACGTTGAAGCCGAGGCCGGCCAGTCGGTACGCGTCGATCTTGTAGTCGGCGGTGACGCCGTGGGCGTGGTGCACCATCATGATGCCTGGCCGGGCGCCGGCGCCGTCCGGATGCGCCAGGTAGCCGCCGATGCCGTCCTTGTCCTGCGTGAGCATGCGCGCGGTGATCGTCATGTCCGTGATTCCTCCCAGAGCCTATCGGTCGAAGACGAGCGGCACGTCCCGGTCGTTGCGGCCCCGGGCGAAGATCGCCAGAGCGTCCGGACGCTCGTAGTAGATCTCGAGGGTGTTGCCGTCGGGGTCCTGGAAGTAGATGCTCTTCTGGCTGACGTGATCGATGGAGCGCGTCACCTCCACGCCGTGCCTGCCGAGCGTGGCGTACGCGTCCCTGAGCGCCTCTTCGCTCTCCACCCGAAACGCGACGTGACCGAGCCCCCGCACCCCGGGCGTCTGCCGCCCGGCGGCCTCGGGATCCTTGACGGCGAACAGGTCGATCGCGTGGCTCTGCCCCGCGAGCGCCATGAAGACGCCGCCGTGCTCGGGGTCTTCCTCCAGGACCGAGAACCCGAGGACCTCGGCGTAGAATTTCTTGGAGGCCTCCAGATCGAGCACGCGCAGCAGGACGTGGCCGATTCCCGTGAGACGGATCATGGCTGACGCTCCTTGATCGAGACGCGCCAGTGGACGCGGTCTTCCTCGGGGGGATAGTCGCCCGCGGCCTTGTGATACGAGCACCGGTTGTCCCAGATGACGATGTCCCCCTTGCGCCACCGGTGGCGGTACTCGCCCTCGGGCTGGATCATCCGGCCGGTCAGCTCGTCGATCAGCGCGTCGCTCTCCTCCTCCTCGAGGCCCTCGATCTCGAGAATTTTGCCGGGGTCGAAATAGAGCGCCTTGCGCCCGGTCTCGGGATGAGTGCGAATGATGGGATGCCGGACGGGAACCCAGTCGCGATCCTCGGCGTTGAGCAGCGCCGTCGCCTTCCGCCGGCCGCCGTAGGTGAAGACGCCCTTGCGTCCGTCGAGCCTGTTCTTGAGGTGCTGCGGCAGCGCCTCGTACGCCGCGTACATGCTCGCGAACAGCGTGTCGCCACCCCGGCTCGGGACGGCCAGCGCGTAGAGCTGGGTCGCCTTGAAGGGCTCGGCGTCGTAGGCGCCGTCGGTGTGCCAGCCCTCGGCGCCGCGCCGATAGATCGCCGCATCCAGGCGCCCGTCCGGCCCGAACTTGTTCACGCCGAGCAGGGTGATCTCGGGATGGTCCGGGTGGCGCGTGGACTTCGAGGGATGCGGGTGGATGACGCCGAAGCGGCGGCTGTAGCGCAGGAAGTCCTCGATCGCGAGCTCCTGGCCGGGCACCACCACCACGTTGTACTCGAGCCACGCGCGATAGATCACGGCGAAGCTCGCGTCGTCGAGGGTCTTGACGTCGACGCCCCGGATCTCGGCGCCGATCTGCGGTCCCAGGCGCTGCACCCTGATCATCGGTCCATCCCCCGGTCGCGAGGAGGTCGAAGCGTGTCGGCATCGTACCACCGACCTGGGCAGCGCGAGGGGGGCGTCGCCCCTTCGCCTTTATGATGGCGCGATGCCGACCTCCTCCCGCTCACGCCGGCCATGGTTGGTCGTCGGCACGGTCTGGGTCACCCTGGCCATCGCCTCCGGCCTCTACTTCTCGTTCCCGGTCTTCTTCGTGGCCCTGCTCGAGGAGTTCGGCTGGTCGCGCGGGGCCACCGCGGCGGCGTTCTCGATCTCGTCGGTCGTGCAGGGCGCGCTCTCGCCCATGATCGGGATCCTCGTGGACCGCCTGGGCCCGCGCCGCGTCATGCTCGGCGGGGCGTGCCTGCTCGGCGCCGCGTGTGTGCTGTCGAGCCGGATCGGCTCGTTGTGGTCCCTCTACCTGATCGTGGGCGTGCTGGCCGCGACCGGGCTGTGCGCGGTGAGCTGGGTGCCGAGCGGGACGCTGATCGCGCGGTGGTTCACCGAGCGGCGGAGCAGCATGCTGGGCCTGGCCTTCTCGGGCATGGGGGCGGGCGTGCTGGTCATGGGCCCGCTCGCCCAGTGGCTGATCACGGGGCACGGCTGGCGCGCCGCCTACGTCGTTCTCGGCGTGGGCACGCTCGTCGTCCTCGTTCCCCTCATCTGGTTCGGCGTGCGCGAGGCGCCGATCGTGACGGCGCCGGCCCGAGCCGCGGCCGAGCCGACCCCGGCGCCGGCGCGCCGCGACGTCGGCGACGCGCTGCGGACGGGGACGTTCTGGGCGCTCTTCTTCGCCTACCTCTGCACGCCGCTCGCCGTCTTCTCGGTCGTCACCCATTCGGTGGCCTTCGCGGTGGACCACGGCTTCCCGCGCCTGTTCGTGGCGGGCATCTTCGGGCTCACCGGTCTGCTCTCGGTCGCGGGTCGGATTCTGTTCGGCATGGCCGCCGACCGCATCGGACGCGCGGCGTCGGCCACGATCTCCTACGGCTGCACGGCGGCGGGAACGCTCTGTCTGCTCGGACTCGAGATCTGGCCGCACGCGGCGGCCCTGTACGCCTACGCGCTCCTCTTCGGCCTCGGCTTCGGCGCGCGCGGCCCCATCATCACCGCGATGGCGTCCCAGCTCTTCCCGGGACGGCGCTTCGGCGTCCTCTACGGGATCCTCAGCGTGGGCAACGGCATCGGTGGCGGCGTCGCGCCGTGGTTCGGCGGCGTCGTGCACGACCTGACCGGAAGCTATCGCGTCGCGTTCCTGATCGCCGTCGGCTTCTGCGTGCTGGGCTCGGTGTGCTTCTGGCTCGCGCGGCCGCGGGCGCGCGGGTCGGCGATGCACTAGGAAGATGGGGGGCCCCGATATGGCCCCCCAAACCCCCCAAACGTTCGGAGCGCCCGGGATGAACCCGGGCGCTCCTC